>JAABUJ010001579.1_pt1 | contig 32631 bp, 30 predicted proteins | sample 5559131 | NCBI WGS metagenome assembly JAABUJ01 (sample SAMN10711875, study PRJNA513366) | rock metagenome | isolation source: Antarctica rocks | place: Antarctica: Victoria Land, Mt New Zealand nord | collected 2016-01-07
TTTATTAGACTGAGTGTAAAGTCAGGTCAGATTGAAAAAAAGTGCATTTAATCTAAATCTGCACTAGAATCTGAGTCAGGTTAGGTCAGATTTATGTATAAATTAACTTTATTTACAATCTGCACAAGTACTCACATGTAAGTAAGGCTAGCCATTATGGGTAAGGTCAGAGCTAAAGCTTAAAAATGTGAAAGCTTATTGATATATTAGTTATAATAAATTATACCTTAACTAGCCATATAGAGATAAATTACACAGTCACAAGATATATTACTGAATAAGTTATGAAAATCATAACTTTTTGTGAAGGTGCATGTTAGAAACACACATTAGTAAGCATGTGTATGTGCTTACTAAGCGCATACACATGCTTACTAAGCACATACACATGCTTACTAAGACTATATATAACTCACAAAAAACCTATGACTCTACACAGATCAGGTTAAGTTAACCTGTACCTGATTCAGCTAAATAAAAGTTAGCTTAATTTAACCTAATATCTGAACTCAACTCTGACTCACATAACCTATAGGTAATCTGCGCACTCAGCTTACAATTTATAAAACATAAAAATATTATAAATAAGTAAATTTATCTATATTCTTGTTACAGAATATTTTAAAAGTACATTGAAGTGTTGCTTCTTCTGAACTGATCTTGACTGAAGTGAGTGATGTAATAAATGCATTACAGAAAATTATTGAAAATCAGAAAGATACTGATGACTTGACTTTAATATTTATGATAGAAGAGAGATGTAATCAGAAAAAAGTAAAAGTCTTGACATTATACAGTACTGAGAAAAAACTAAATGATTAAAAATAACTTAATAAAGACTTACAATAATAATATGATGAGTTGAAGTCAAAGTGAACAAATAATAAAGCTAAAAAGAAAGATTAAAAAGTCTTAACTTCAATAAGAATTGACAGTGATTTGATGATGATCTGTAAAAGAAATATGAGTTTATATAATCTATATAAAAGACTTAAAAAAAAGATTCTTGTAGACTAAAAGATAATAGTATTAGAAGCAAAGCAATTTCATTAACTATTTATTTATTAAAAAAAAAAAAAAAAATTATAAGCTGTGTTAGATATATAACTCACAATAGCTGTGCTATTAGTGTGGTGCCACCTTTTAACAGGTTATGAGCCTGAGTTAGTGTGTGATAACTTGTATAAAGTGGCGCCTAGACCACCTCTGTCAGTGGTTTAAGTTCATGGTGAGAAAGTAAGTTCAAAAGATCATGAGTTCAAACTGCTGTCTGTGCACACTCTTTACACCTGTGAGTCAGTTGCGGGCCAATTGCAGGTTAGAGAAAGTGTTAAATATATAACTCATAATAGCTGTGCTATTAGTGTGGTGCCACCTTTTAACAAGCTGAGTATAAACTGTACTTAAAGCAAAACTATTATTCACTGCAATAATGTAACAGTGAGTGAGAACACAACTGATGTAAATAGAGTGATGATGTAAGCAGAGTAACAAACATATTAATGTTAAGTTTTTTAATTTAATGATAAAGAATCTCAGCAGTTATTGAAAGAAATGAATACTCATGCTATATTATGCTATTTAGTGAAATCTCTAAACTGTGTTGTCTATGAGCATGTCTTGATCAAGAGAGTTACAGAAGAAGTAAAAAGAATGTTGACTACAATTAATGTAAATAGAGTCTTCACTTAATTTCTGACATTAATTTTACTCTGCTTTATAAAAGCAGCTAGAACATCATTTCTCAACACTTTCACTCAGTGAGACTGCATCTATTGACTCTCACTGACACAAACACCAGATGACTAAATGCATCATTAAGAGTTTAACAAATCATTTAAGAGTTTAACTAATCATTAATAGTGAATTTTATGAATTCAATGAATCACTTAAAAATCTATTTAAACAGAAACTTAATAAATCTGTTGACAATCATCTCTTAACTAAGCACAAAGTCTATCTAAATCTGATTGTGCTTATGTAGATTACAGATGTTGTAATAAAAGACATTAATGTATTTTAATTACTTATATATATGTGCATTCTTGATTAAAATCAAGACAGCTTGATTATCTTCTTTAAGCTAAATGAATAAAGAAGTTTAATGAGCTTCATTCTTTTAAATGTTTATGCAGTGTAAGTTGACTTCAAGATATTTACTTATGTTTATGTCTTTTAATATCTGTTCAAGTCAGATCTCAATCTTCATGCACATTGACATAGTTATGTATTTGATCTCAGTGATTAAGATAATGATGAACTTCTGTTTTTGACTTATTTACAACACTGATTTATCTTTAAGCATATAAACACATTTTAAAATTGATTTTCAATTCTGCTTATTCAAAGCATAGTTAAAGTCAGAGTATTTAAGCATTGCTTGACTCTCACTAAAGCTGTATATAATGTTGAGATTGATGATTAATTTTACATACTGCAATAATCTCTTAAATATGTATTCATAATGCTCTGCAGAATCACTGAGATATTGACTTAATTGATTTAGTGTGAAGATGATGTCTGACTAAGTATAAATTGCTGTATACATTAAGCTTTTAATTGTCTATTGATACTGTCTTTAATCTATTCTTTAATCAGTTAAGTCAGCAAGATAAAGAATGTCATATTCATTAAATGAAATGCTGATGACTCTATGCTTGTCAGATTGCATATGAAGATTCTTTAGTATCTTATTTATATAATGAGTTTAATTTAGATGCAGAGTTCTCATTTTGTAATTGTGTATGACTTGAATACTAAGAATTTTCTGTGTCTTTTTTAAGTTCTTGACTTTGAACATGCTCATAAGAGCTTGCTTAAATCAGAGAATGTGTAACAGATTTATTGAAGTTACAACAATATTATTTATATAAAGAAGCAGCATGGTTCTTTTAATGCTGTAAAGAAGAAGACAGAAATCAGTTTTGTTTTAATGAAAACTTAATTTAAGCAGTTTAATGACACATTGTTCATGTCAGTTCTGTGTGACTTGCTTAAGATCATAAAGGCTGCACAGTATGTGCAGAACATAATTAGATGTGACATTGATTTCAGAAAAAAATGTTATATAGATTGTTTTTTTCAAAAAGAATTCTGTAAAGATGTTATTGACATTTACTTGATGACACTCTAGATTCTTAAGTGCAATGATAGTCAGAAAGACTTGCAAAATGTTAAACTTAATAGTAAGAGTAAAAATATTTTTATAGTCAACACTGTATGTCTATGAAAAGTCTTTTGTCATAAATTTTGTCTTGAGTTTATTTAAGAATTTGTTGATGTTCAGCTTGAGTTTAAAGATTCATTTACTAATTACAATGTTGACTCTTCTTAATGACACAGCTTCTTCTTATATTTCATTTATCATCAAGGCTGTCAGCTCTGTATAAATGACATTCTTTTACATTTCTTCTCAGATTGAGTCTCTCACTGCTTCAGCATAGATAACAGATGTCAGAATGTTAAATCTAATTATAGAGTCTTCTTTGTCTATAAAGAATGCTGTAAGTATCAGCATAGCTTTTAATATTTTAATTAAGAGCTCATTTACATCTTAATTGTCATTGTCATCATTTCTCTTTCATTTTGAGATCTTAACATGCAGAAAGATTCTGACTTCTTTAAATATCATTGTCTTAACTTAATTAATGTTGATCTTCTTATCTGACAACTTATCTAGATTAACTGCAGTTAACTTGATCTCATGTTATTTATCTTAAAACTTGTTAATCTTAATCATAATTAAGTCAGACTGCATCTTATTGTTTTAAGTCATAAATGTTTAATTTGAAGCTGTGATCTTTACAATGATTAACTTCTTCTATAAACATTTAATGAATTTTCTGTTCAGAAAAACATTTAATGTCTATCATTGCAGTTTAAGATTAACAATATTTTTCTTCTCACTTTCAGCAAACTTCACAGCATAATTCTTGATAATGTACTTAAGATCTAAAGCTTAAAGCTGATACTGCTTTGTGATTTTCTCAATGTAATTCATAAAAACTCTTACTTGTTCTTAATTCATGAACTTGTTGCATCTATCTTTAGATAATAACTTGAGATTAATGTAGCTGTAGTATTTACATTCTTATATATAAATGTAATTGATGAATGACTTTACATCAATAAAAGCTTTCTCAGAAGTTATTTACTTACTGTTAATTAAGAAATTAGTTGCTATTCAATTATAAAGATAAACATCTGTCTATACTGTCTGCACTCAGAACTCTATTGATAGTTATATTTCTTTAATCATAATGTACACTGAGTTCTCAGTGATTCAGATGACTCTTTTGACAACATTATTCTGAATTAACATGTAGAACACTGTGTATTGCAGTGTAATGTTAAGAGATTTGCATCAGTCATTTAAAGTGAACTTTAACTTCATTTTATTGTTGCTTTATACAGCAAGAATCTTTGCATCAGTCTGAAGTTCAGTCTTTAATCATCATTTTTGCAGTGTCTGTAAAATCTCATCATATTGCTTCAGCAATATTGTTCACATTTTCTGAAAGTGATTATCTATTATCTTCAGAAAGTACTGATATTCATTAAATGACAAGAATAATGAGTTACATATGTCAATAAAAATAAGAATAAGAATGTTAGCCTTTCTTTTACTTACAGTGTAACCTTACTTGTTAATGAACTTAATCAGAGCACAAATCTCATATATGTTCTTGTTGTTTTTAATGATGAGAATTGACTTTTCAAGAATTGTCATTTTGTAAAGATTATACAACTTTGCAGAATTTGTCAGAATCACAGGTGAGTAAGTTGAAAGAACTTAGACAAATTGTCATGAAGGTTTTCTTACTGTTAACATGTTGCTTCATTTCACTTATCTTGTGCTTCATTTTGCTTTGCACCCTCACTAACACTTAGCGTGAGAAACACACCAATGCACCTTCACTTACTCAGCCCTGCTGGCATATAAATAGAAGGTCATATTCTCACAATGTTGAGTTCTTTTCTTAGCCTTAGTCTTTGGTTTTTAGATAGTCACCTGTTGACTTAGAAATCAAGACCTTTCTATAAACCTCTTATTTCTTCAGACTTCACAGAATTAAGATGAGCAAATTATTAATGTTAAAGTCTGTAAGCCTTGATCTTTTCATTTAATGATGCAGTATCAATGTCTAAGAAGTTGATCATAAGATCATGCTTATGAGTCTGAATATATAAGCTTGCATCTGAAGCAGCAGCAGAGAAGATAATCTCTGAATGTAATGTGTACACTGCAGATATCAAAGCAAATTCATTAAGACTCTTTACAATATACTTAACTATATAGACTCTGTCTTGCTCTGATATTTCTATTATAGTCTTGCTGTGCTTATTACACATCTGAAGACAGTATTAATTAAAGCTTTTATACAGTTTTATTTTGTACATCTGCTTTCTTAACAGAAGATTGATCTTAAGTTTAAACACATAAAGTGTTAAACTCAGTCTTACAGAATTTCTTAATCTGACTTGCATAATAATTACTTCACAATAGTAAGAGTATAAATGTTCTTTCTTAACTTTAATTTATTGACATCTCATTCATATAAGAAGATCACTGAAGAGTTAAAATTGATTAGTTATGTATAAGAAGAATTCAGAGTCTGCAACTCATTCAGATTTAAGCATTTTACTGATAGTCTTCTTAAACAGAACAGTGATTTTATCATTAACTTTTTTTTTCTCTTTAAATTTAAAGAAGAAGTCATTGTTGTCACTGTTACTAACTTCTGTATCAAAGACTCTGTGTCTCTTTTCTTTTTCTTTATAGACTAACTTTTAATACAACTTAACTGCAGTTAATCTGTACAGCTTGATCATAATTAATCTGCTTGTCTTCTTTTAAGCATTTTGCTTAATGTCAGAAAGAAATTTGCAATCTTTAATGAAGTGAAAGCTGTTGCAAAGAAAGCATTTAATAAAGTAACAAGAAAAATAATTACTGTCTGAGCTAAATGATCTGTGATAGTGTTGCTTAATATTAACTGTGCAGTAATTTAATGAACTGCAATTCTAATTCATTAAACATTAATCTTCTTTCTGTTTATCTGTTCACAAGACAATGACAGTCTCATTAGTCTTAAACTGTATCTCTTTCTTTTAAAGCTTTTATAAATCTTTCTTAATGTCTGAATTGTTTTAAGCATCAATGACATTGTGAATCATAACATACTTAACTGATAGCACTTAAAGCAGTATCTAAAATTGTTATTCTAATTTGAACAATCTGATTATGTCAGACTGAGTTGCAGCAATCTTTCTGCTGAGTTTACTTAAATAAGTTTATACTTCTTCAATAAATACATTCTCTGACATTCTGTATTTAACAAACTTCATCAAATATTGTCTCTCAGTTATCTACAGCTTCTTCTTATACTTAAACTTTAGCACATTTCAAACATTCTTTGTGCTGATTTTATTCATTAGATATTCTTAATTATCTGCATTTATGCAGATAATAAGTCAATATAAAATCTTTATGTCAGTTTTCTGATTTTTAAAGCTGAGACTGCTGAGAAAAAATGAGTCTGAGAATTTACTGATCAACATATTAACTGCTAAGACTTCAACAACATTTCATAGATCTTCTTTTATCAGTTATCTTCTCATAAGAATAAATCATTGATTGCAGTTCTTGTAAATGAGAATTGAGATGAATCATCACTTTATAAAGAAGTTGTTGAAGTTCATGATGACAATAGTCAGCACATAGTATAAGAAGTGAATAAAGTAAAATAACAATGTATGTATTGAAGATAATATAAGTAAAACAAATAGAAAGCTTTTGTGCCTTTTATTTTGTGAAATAATAGTGCTTATTTGTCTCAATGACTTGTATTAAGCTGCTGAAGAACAGTGCTCTTTAAGTAACTATAAATGCTTATTTATTTATTCAACAAGATGTGTATCAAGCTGCTGAAAGAACAGTGCTTTTATAAATAACTATAAATGTTAATTTTTGTTGAGATCAATTCTTCTTGAATCTTCTGAGTTAAACATACTCAGCTATCAAAGATGCTTGTTTGCTTAACAGATACATATTAAGCTGTCATTACTGTGCTAATTTTATTAAAGTTAGATTTATCATAAATCTCAATAGTCAGTAACACTGCTAAAGTCAGATTCACTGTAAATCTTAAAAGTCTGCAGACTCAGCTGCTGTATACATTAGAAGTATACACTTTCTCTGAGAAGCTTCTTGCTAACTGAGCTCATAATCTTTTAAAAGAAATGAATATTCATGCTATATTATGCTGTCTAGTGAAATTTCTAAACTGTATTGTCTATGAGCACATCTTGATTGAGAGAGTTACAGAAGAAGTAAAAAGAATGTTGACTGCAGTCAATGTAAATAGAGTCTTTACTCAGTCTCTGACACTAATTTTACTTCACTTCATAGAAGTAGCTAGAACATCACTTCTCAATAGCAGTCATCTTTAACTTATTTACAGTGCTTAAAACATTCTCTGCTGATAAGTAATTGTAGTTAATGAGAAGTATAATGTTGTTAATAATGACAACAGAGACAGTGAACAGAGCAACAACATAATGATAATAAAAAGTTATTAAGTTAGTAAACAAAGAGAATTTAAACTCTGTACAATTTAAAACAATAAGTAATCATCATATTAATATAGATTCATACTTACAAAAGCTGCACTGAATATTCTATGCATCTTAATGACAGTTTGTACACAAATTACAAAGAAGATAATGATTATTGAACTTAGTCTAAATATATATTGTAAATGATTTGTCTTTATGCATATAGTTGTTGTAGATAGTCAGCTCACATTCTTTATAAATATAAATAATAATGACTTTATAATATGTTCAGTAAGTGTAAAAATGATCTAAATTTATGTTAATGTATAGAATTAACTATTAAATTATTAACAACATCTTAAGCTCAGCTCTGAGTCAACTCTTTAACAGCAAATTAGTCAGAACATTAAGTAATGAGAAGTTAAGTTAATTAATAATTAATTTGTTAAAGAAAGAAAAGAAAGCAACATTAAAAATAGAATGCTTAATTAATTTTATGTATTGTTAATCTTTAAATTAAAATTAAGACAACAACATACTGAGAGAAGAGTTTTGCAAATTTTTTTTAAAATAAAAATGATTAGTAATTTTGTAAACACAATTAGAAATAGATTTCTTTTAATTGAAGTTGTTGTCATCTGCATTTGATGATGAAGTGACAGCAACACAATATAAAACATAAATCTTAAGAAATGATTTATAAAACATTAATGATATGTTGTGAACATATTATGAAAGCTTACATGATGATAAAGTGAATAAAAAGTTAATAAGTTGATGAAGTAGCAGTTAAAAGTTGAAGTGTAATTGAAAATTAAAGAAAGAAGAAGAGAATTTTTTTTAAAGAGTTGTAATTAATGATATAGATAGACAGTGTAAACAGTAAATAATTTATCTCACTGTTATAACAATAATGATCTGTACTTTTAGTTGCTTTTGAATGACAATAGCAATGTGAAGTGAGATAACACAATGTGAATGCAAACTGCAGACAGAAATTTTACAGAATGTTAAGCAAATCTTTGCATTCACATCAGTGAACTGTTGTGACTGTGCAGTAGAAAAGAATGTGATATCATTGCTTACTCATCTCTTATTAAGTGTCTCTATTTATGTCTTAGTCATCATTTCCTATATATACTCTACATAGTGTAAATGAATAGGGACAACTTTCTATGGACTGATTCACAATTGGTTATCATCATCTTCATTCACGCTGTAAAAAATTGTGATATAGGGTACTGTATGGACGGTGGACAGGACTACAGAGTATCGGTGCCATTATTGGTATAGAGCTGCTTTGACACCCATGGCACAGTGTTTCATAGACTCTGACGTTGACCATGTATGATGTTCGCAAGATGGAATTGGTCGTTCAAGGGGCGTAGATCTGGCGCAACCTAGTTGAAGAATGTATCATTCGCTGCACATCCTCTTGCCATCTCGAACTGTCGAGAAATATCAGTACCAACATGCGGCGATTACACGGCGAATACATTACCTGCTCATCGGTCCTACAGACCAGCGTACGGTGTCTCGCGCCCTCCTTCCCTACGTCGACGACAACACCATCTACACTCTTCTTATTCTTTTCTTCATCAAGTTCAAATCCCAGGCACCGACATTTCTCGGTCACCCGAGTCCTCAGTATCGCACCTTTCTCGCCTATCCCTCCTGCGAACACCAGCGCATCGACACGGCCTTCCAGCTTGACATAATAGCTCCCTATGAACCCTAAGATACGATCGATGAAAATGTCAAAGGCGAGCTTGCACTGCGGGTCGGAGGATGAAGACACCTCGCCAAAGTCAGTGGTGCCAGTCATAGCTTTCCAGCCGGACTTCTTGTTCAGGATATCTTCCGCCTTCGTTACATATCAGCCGACATGGTCGATGTCAGGGGCTGGCCGATAAGCTTACGGTACTGATGTGCAGCTCTTTTGTGCTACTGGGACTGGGTTTACCGGCGTCATGAGTGAAGTGGAATATCAGACTGTACACCATAGAAGATCAGTCTCAGAGGCGCAGTCACCCTCAAGCAGTGTACCTTGGGTCAACACTCCCACTTCGAGTGGCACCGGGCAGCCCAGCCAATGGGGTCAAGCCCATACTGGTATCTAGTGATACTCCATTCTTGATCGCACAAGCTGAGGCACCGCTGCCCAGATGCAGAGCAATGATGCTTGTTTCGTTCACGTCTTTCTGGAGATATTCGGCCACCGATCTTATGATGAAAGCGTAGCTGATGCCGTGAAAGCCATACTTCCTCAGCTTGTTTCTCTTTGCAACTTGCTGGTCGATAGGATAGGTGCGGATTGCTTCGGGGATGGTGGCATGAAATGCGGAGTCGAAATAGGCAATATTCTTCGCTTTGGGGAGTTCTTTCGTGCACGCTTCGACAATGGCTAAAGCGCTGGCATTGTGCAACGGAGCCAAGTCCGTCAATTCTTCCAAGTGGTGGTACGTGTCCGAATCTATTACATGCGCTTCAGGAAAGTCGCCTCCGTGAACGACTCGATGACAGGCATGGGTAATGTTGTCCTTGTTTTGAATTACTGTAAGTGCCTTGTCGTTCACCAAATGGTCAAGAATGTAATTGAAGGCATCCTGTTGCCCATTGATGCCATCAATCTCTTCTCCTTTTATCTTCTCAGAACCTCGCTCGTAAGTCAAGGTCGCTGGGGGAGCGGTCAATCCCACTATTTGCGCATCAGCCAGCTGTTTGGGGGCTTGTCCTTTGTGCTCTACAATGTAGACGGATATTTTGACAGACGAAGAGCCCGCGTTGATAGACAGAATGATCTTTGGCATGATCCCGACTTTGGGGAGGGGAAGGGAAAGGGAAAGGTCCTTCTCTTGAACGTATTGTACAGTAAGGTAAGGTACTTTGTAACTTCAATATTAACGCTGCCCTGCCTGCCGAGCTCCGCTTATCGATAAGGACAACTCACTTAAGCTTTCCACTTTCAAGGATCAAGCTTTGGGATCGATCAGACCACAACCGCCGTCGCCATGTCAGATTGTTGTTGTCGCCGTACCTCTACGGCAGACCTTAGCAACCTTCTCGGACAAAATCCTAATGGGCAATATTTAATAATATGAGGTAGAGCGGGTTCATTTAATCGAGGTACAGAACGTTCATCATAGCCTAAGGTCGGTAGCTACTGTATAACACGGTGTGAGATCTTTGTACTGTAATGTCGTGGCCGGGAACTCCTCCTCCGGTTTAGGCTGCCGCCGTTTCCGGTATAACCCCGTGCTTACCTAACCCGCCGCTTTTGACCTTTTTCTATAAGAACCCCCCACATCCCCCCTCCTCGACCTGTCCATCTTTCCTTCCTTCCCTACTCCCATGTACCGTGTACTGTGGGCGTCAGCCGACCTCTGCACCGCGCCCCCCCTTTTTCCGACGCTGCCTCGATCCTTCGCTATCTCCGCTCCTCCGATCGCCGATCGCCGACCCTTGATCAACTTGCGCCTTTAACTGCAGCTTGCACTCAGTATCCCCTTCGCTATCGGGGAGCCCGAAGTGCGGCCGTTGTGGCGGATGTTGCGGTGTGCAAGCGTCCCAATCGCGATCCCTGGACGACCGGATACACCAACATCTCTTCCGTCCCTGCCTCCACAACTGTCTACCGTTGTCTTTTTGTCTTTTATGCCTCCTCCAAGGTAGCCCTGCATCCGAGCTTATCCCAAGTGCACTTCTCTGATTTGGTTGGAGCCCCTCTCCGAAGTCTCCTGCCGATCCTGCTCTCCTCCTTCCAGCTCAGGACGCGTCACCACCCTACGACTCGATCGCTCGACCGCCGGGCAGGGGGGTCTGACTGGGTCATGGATGTTATGACGCCGCACCTCGCTATTTAGCGGAACCTTGGGGATCATCACAATGCGACTGGACGGCGCTAACGCTGCAGTGAGAGGTGGCCAGTTGCGCATGCATTAGGATGAAGGCTGTGCTGGATACCGCTAGGTATATTTGCGCTGTGAATAGATGTTCCCGTCCACAGATGAAGGGACAGCTCATTCAAACCTGTCCAATGCGCAACGATGAAACCTGCATGGGCCGCAGCGGGAATCTTTGCCAATATGGATATCCGGCACGGCGCAGCCAGGCAGAAACAGCCTTGGTGGTGATGAGACATTCTATCAGCTGCATGCGTTGGTGGTGGGCTGGCCCTCCTGTTAACATTTTGGTGAGAGAGATCGACCTGCTCTAGGCAGCCATCACAACCGTTGCCCCTGACAGCAAGTGATGAGCCTGAGATTCTGACGGGCTGGGATGTGGGGCTGTGCAGCTGAGGATTCAACTTATGCTTGAGAGCCAGTGAGGACCACATCCTGGATAGATAAAGCTGCAGCCGCACACCTCTGAACCTCTACCCTCGGTGCTCTCTGCCTTCACCTTCTTCCAAAGCGAATCTCAAGCTGCTTGCGCCTTTTCACCCCAACTTCACTTCACGATGGATTCTATTTGCTTCTATTCACCCTCCCAAACGATGGCCGCCTCCAGCAACAAGGCGAGTCGTTTCCCGTTTATTCGTGGTCGCCCGACCGCCATGCCTAGCGGGGGCCGTCGGCAACAAGCCACCTGGGACGCAGCATTGGAGTGTGTTGAGGTCGTGGAGATTGTGGATCTTACCGCATCCAACCAGCAGAGAGGGCATATTGTGAAATGGCAGCCCAACAGCAATGGCTCTGATAGGGTCCAAGGTCTGCTGGAAGCGTTGGAGCCCCAAGAGGATTTACCTGACACAATGTAGGAGGTCACATAACGAAAGCCCTGAAAGGCGACCGTGTCAAGAATGGCACCGATGGCGACGGCCACAACCGCGATGGTAGCGACGACGACGATCTTCCATCACTCCAGGACATTTTCTCCGGGATGAAACCTAAGGGAGCTGCAGAGAATGGTACTCTGAGCCTGAAGCGACGTATACTCACTCAACAGCCGGTTGCTGCGAGCGGCCTAAGAGGCAATCCTGCCAAGGCTGATGCTGGTACAGGCGCTGCCGCTCTAGAGCCCGGCGACAGTGAAGGTTGATACTTCTTTTTTAGGAATCCCTTTCCGCAGTCCTTCTCAGTTGTCAACTAACAATCCTTATCGGATCACTGCAGAGAACCCAATTGAGCTGGATTACGACAGCCTGGACGACATGATGTCCAGTTCAAACCATAGAAGTCTTGATTCCACTTCCATGAGTGGCCAGCCAGACATCTGTCCTTCATCTGGCGACCTCTCAAGCGAGATTGCAGTGAGCCATCGTCATATTAATTCAGCACTCACTGGAGGCATCAGCGACGATCGAAAGGCCGACAGCCTCAACCACAGGAGCGTCAACAAAGGGGGTGTTGACGATGGTCGGCGGCCACAGCCTGCAGCGCATGAGAAGTCCGACTGGTTTGCGCCACAAAGCCAGATTGCGACAAGAGCATCCGAGTGCAACAACTCAGGTTGGATGCCACCGGCTTCCGCTGGCAATGTGTACGACGTTTTTGCAGAATTTGAGAGAAACCTTGGCAGGGACCGGCCAGGACATAAGAATCAGAGGTGGCAGCACCGGCTGTCATCTTCAGATCTCAGTGACTCAACCTTGGAACACCCTGCGATCTCCATTGGTGCTGCCGAGACGCCCTACAGCAGCACTAGTGAACCAAGCATCACTGAGGACGATGCCACTCTGAACCACAGCAGACACTACGGCCACTGGAACCTCAACAGGGACAATGATGAGGACAGCGGCGCCAAATCACCAAAAGCCTTGGTCCCACCCAACGAAGGCTTGAGAGAGATCCTTCATCTCGCACCTGTGATCCAGCTGCCTAACGCACCGCCTACCTACGACTGCAGTGAGGCTTCGCGAGAGCTCGCAAGGGTAACACCACTGATGAGCAGCTCCCTTCCAGTGGTTGCTGCAGAGGCGGTTCGCAACAGCAACCTCCTTGATCCGCCTGCCGGAAGGCCCACCGGGTCTGATGGTCAGGAGTTTCATAGCGACTACGACAACCGCGAAGGGCTGGACAACAAGCGCAGTCCGGGACAGACGCCGTCCTCTTCTTCTCAGGCAGCCTCAACCTCACGCCATTCTCCCTTCTCTGTGAGTGGCTCCACGAGGACCGGAAGCACTGAAATAAGCCAGGTACCTTCTCGAACGGATAGTCAAGGTAAACCCCAACAATCCGCCTTGAGTTGTCCCCAAATACATTCTAATATACGTTCCGCTTGGTAGATCTCACCCCCAACAAAACGGCGAGGACGGACCGCCACAATGATGAGGACTATGCAAACTCTTTGCTGAAAGAGCGGCAAGATTTAAACGCTTCATCCGGCGGTGAGGCTCTGCTGTCCGACGTCAGCGCCCCACCTCAGCGAACTCAACGACCTCCAACGCGCTCGAGAAGGTCTAAGCGATCGATTGCACGCGGTGGTGGTAACGCCAGCCTGGAGTCCGCACCGGTGTTGCAAGCAAAAACCAGTTCAAAGGCGAACTGGAAGAGTCACGGGGCCAATCTTCGTCCTATTCGTAAGCACCACCCCAGCCACCCCTCTCCTCTCTACTCTGACTGACAGACTCAGTTGACGGCAAGGAGGTCTGCGCGGGAGACTATGTTTTTGTGCGATGTGGTGATGACAGTGATGATGAAGAAGGTGGGGCGAAATCGCCAGAGATAGCAAAGGTTGAGAAAGTCTATCCTGACGGTCGATTACGAGTCCTGTGGGCATACCATCCCGCCCATCCGAACGTACCACGAGAACTCGAGTTCGGCCCCTATGAGATACTCCTCTCCGATCACAAAGACACAGTTCAGGTCGGGTGTTTGATGGGGTTTGCTGAAGTGGAGGAAAACTGTGAGAGCTGTGGGTGTGCTCCACATTGGTACTGGAACAAGCGATACAAGGCCAGACAGAGGAAGATCATCGTTGATGATAGGCCGGTGAAGAGACGAAGGCTAGGAGTGTGATGAGGCAAGAAATGAGAGTGCAGTTATGGTTGGCTGATCTAGAGCATTGCCACTGTTTCTTCACTGTGCTCATGAGAGGGCCAAAGCTGATTTGTCAAATACATGAGTGCAAGACTTTTCCCAACTGTGCGCCGCGATCCCCAGAGCACCATCTACATACCTATGTGCGTAAGTGGTGAATGTCCCAAGGTCGCCTTCTCCCCCACTCAGCACTACTGATGGGAAGGGTAGACGGGGCCGATACGTATGGGGGAGGTGGGACATACATAACACTGCCAGAGAACAGGGAAATCTTTCAATCTCACGGTATGGCTATTGGGGTCGAATTTTTATCTCTAACCCAAGTCAGAGCTAGGGAATTAACTGGGATTCGTACCGTAAACAGCGGTGACCAAGATACACAACAAGGTATATTTGGTACGAGTACGAAGTGCAGGTTAGCATCAGTACTTGGCAATGGCCACTCAAACAGTCAAGGATCAAATAGATCGCGATCGCCATTCGATGGCAGCGCCTATAGCAGGTCATCTTACTTAAGCAGCGCCCACAGCAGCCAATCTCAGTAAGAGGATATCAGCCGGACACCGAGTCGCAAACGGCTGTTCAGAGACACCGACATCACACCTACGCCGAGAAGCAGATACATGCACTTAGCGGGGATCACGGAGGGGCTGGCAAACATTACAGTAGTGTTAGCCATCCTACAAATGGGACATGCATTGAGTCAGCCCGGGCCGCAGCCCAGGCCCTAGGGCCATCTACTTGAAGTCTTGGTGTGGATGGATCTGAACTGGTCCAGATTCACGAGACGCGGTCTCGCTTTGCTCACCCTACATACAGGACAGGTCGGAACCGTGGAGACATGGACAGGGGGTGATCAGTGGGACTGTGGGGTGACGAAGGATTGCACACAACTGTCAGGTTTATTCGGGCTATTTAGATTATATCTACATTCTATTGCTAATCAACTGAAAATGCATGCTTATAAGGTGTTACCACTAAGATTGCCATTAGGCAGGGAAGAATCCAATATAACAGAAACATCCAAAGATACTCTCTTATGCACCGGCATGACCCTCACCTCAAAGTGCTGCAACTCCATATCCAGCTTGGCATAGATAAGCACAGTCTGTCGAAAATAATGGTTGATGATGGACTTCCACCGCTTGGCTGAGCGACATCCATCATATTGAAATGGGAGCTGTTGTTGTGGTACTGTGTCGGCCAGCTAACGTTCAATGGTATCAAAGGACTGTGGTTCATAATCAGACATCTCTGCAACACTTCGCAAGAAGGTATAATCGGAGAGCTCATCCTTCGATGCTTCGAAGTTGCAGTCAGAGAAGAGTTCAAAGATGCCGCGAGAGTTGCCAACCCAGATCTTGGTGGCCGTGACGGGCTTTCACTGCTTCTTGGGTAGCCGTTCGGTGATCTTTGCCGAAATGTTAACTCCATCTGTACACATAGAATAGAGGGTTTTCACCTTTGTCGCCATCGACAGCATCCACTTCGCTAAGTTTACCCTGACCCAGCTTTCTCTTCTTGCTAAGGATATTGTGTCCTGAGGTGACTTTGACTTGGGCTGCAGGAATTGGCGCTGGCAGGTGGTGCTGATCCGCACAGTCTTCCTGTCCCTGAGAGCGGGCAATCTAGTGGTTGTTCCCAAGTCCAAGAGGAAACTTGGCTCCAACCGAGCGCGTAAAGGGCCATGCAGAGGAGTCGTGATCGTAGATGTCACACTGAGCAAGCTTCCAGGGATTAAAGCATTGACCTCAGAAAATCCACCTTCGACACAAAGAGTGTAGCTGTTGCTGCATAAAAGAGAGACAACATCGAGTATCTCCTCCGCTTGTGGAGCGACTGAATACGCAAATTGAAAATCCCAAGTCCGATTGTAGAAGGGTGTCTGGCGTTCGCTGGTGGTTGAGCTGAGGAGAAGTCTGTTGCAGTAGGGTAGGAATGGCTTGGAGGACTGATGAACATGCCACCGCCGCCAGTCCTCGGTTCAAACATGCTGTGGCAACCACTCTTGCTCCTCCCTTCCCTCGAGATGCCGCTCGGGTCCTGTATAGAATAGAACGGCGCCGAACAGAAGTAAATGTTTTGGTAAGGACCAAGTCCCCTGTGGCTAATGTGAGTACGTGTAGACCCGAAAGATAGTGGACCATGGGTCCATACCATGATTGGAGCTCCTTGACCTGGGTTGTAGCTAGTAGGTAACAGACGGTGCGTAACGCACCTGACAGTGTTCGGAAGATATGGCTAACAAGAGCGCAGGGGTCTCCCGCACCAAGGGTGTTTTGGTTCATGATAGAGGGGCTGGTGTGCAGTACAGAGTACAGTTTAGCCACCCTAGCGGAGGGCACTTACGAGGGACTTGGCACCTTAGTTGTGATCTGCCGTGTCTTGCAACAATAGAAGCCTATAGGCAATGCTCATAATCTGCTATGATACAAGATAACCCTGTCGGAGTACCTAATCCGCCCACTTCACATAAAGCTGACCGTGCTGCCCGAAACACCTGACTGCACTGATACAGCGTGACGACCCGAAGATAAACCGAGGCCGCGTCGGCCTCAGTATACTGTTGAGTCCCTGAGAGCAGTTAGACCGCTACAGCCCTCGCGACCAACCTTTCGATAGCCAGAAGACGCCGCCTCGTGTGATCCCGAGGTTCAAAGTGACAGGTGGGAGGCTTGAGTGGATTGCAGCCTTCTTCAACAATGTAGCCGACGGACCGGGCTCCCCCCTTGAGCCTGGAAACATAGCCGCGGTGGACAAGGAGCTCCCAGAGGTTGTTTTTGAGTGGAAATATGCTGAGAACTTTGGATGCTTCATATGACTGGCCTTGCTTTAAACGGGCTTATATATCACAGACAGTTTGATCCTCTTCCGCTCGCAGGTAGATAAATTCAATCCCATCGCAGACCGAACGGATGGCCCAGGCAGGCGAGAAATATCTCAACATCCATTGCCACAACCTCATCCAGTCCTCTGTAGTGGTGGCACTGGAGGGATCCATATCCTCTTCGCCCCACGGTGACGGGAGCCGCCATTCGCCACAGTCCCAACCAGGGCAGCAGTTTGATATCGATTGCCACGGCGTAGGTCCGGATTGCTTGATGACAGGCTGGCACATCGCACTGTCCGGAACCAATCGAGCCTGGAGCCAACGTCGGGTCGGGTAGGATGAGTGTTGGAGCAACTGAACATTAGCTTCTCTAGATTAAAGAATTGTCAGAGCACCTACTGCTCGAGTGAAACTAAATCTTAGTTAGGGTACGGTAGATGTTACACGCTAAGCTTGCGTACAGTAAGGTACCTAGGTACCGGAAGCTGGAAACGCTATACCATTCAGCGCTAGGAGCATGTCAACATGCTGAATCAGATTACATCTTAACTACTAGATAACTCACTGTTGCCATCAAGACGATTCTGAAACAGCGGTTTCCCATAAGGTAGCCTAAACCTATATTCCAATCTCGGCGCTCTACACAGCAGACAGACCATCTCCATCAAACAACTGGTGTTATCACCAACCAAAGCCAAGCCACTGAAACTCGACAGTCTCACTTGAACCACCATTATTAGACATTCTGTTGGAATAGCCAGTTTTTGCCCTTTCGTGCTCTATGTCCTCGCGAATAGGCTGGATTTCACGAACTATTCCCTCATCGCGAATCGGCTGGACCTCACGAGTTATACCCACGCCGCCGCCAGGGGAGACATTAGCGGTCTGGAGTTGTTGCAACTGATCGGTCAACAATGAGGAGCAAGCAGGTCGCGTGGGAGGGTTGACACGCGAAAAACGCAGCGATGTGGTACTTGACGAATCTTCCCAGTCGGAGTGATCATCAACCACCTGAGATCCGGAGTCGTCATCAGGCACCTCAGATCCGGAGTCATCTTGTTCGCTGTGACCTGTGGATGCCTCCACCTGCTCTACGGACCGCTTCTCGTCCAAGTCCGGATATGCTGGTTTCTTGGATTGGGGCTGCTGCGATTGTGTTGGGCCCGTTGGGGACAATTGCCTACACCCTGTCAGAATCTGTTCCGATTTCTATTCTCGCATTTCAAGCAAGTCAGTTGCAGCACAGCAACAGACAACCGCAGAAGGGCTAGGCTCGGAAAAAGACTGAGAATTGAACTCAAACCAGTAACAGTGAGAACAACAGCATAGAGACAGCAACTGAACTCACTCGGCGCTGTATGGCGACTGCTGTCTCTTCTTGATGCAATTGTTCGCCGACATTGCCATGGCGTTGACTTCGGTAAAAATGTGGAGTGGTGAAAGTCATGACCCCGTAAGCCTTATCATAGCATGGACTATATACATTGTTTGCTAATACAGGGCTCAATGCTTGCCATGGCGCCAAACCTGGACTTTCCTCCAAATATTGTGTCCATCTTGAAGGCCAAGACCAAGTCCGGGGACCCAGCCACTGCCTGTAGCCAGGATTGAGGACATGATGCTTTGCAGGAACATAAGTGAACAGGATGGGTGTGCATACACTTCCAACCAACGGCAGATTGCTCGAGGGGCACGCAGAAGCCAGGGTCTCTCCAACCCCTTAATTTTCAAGACATCTTGCAGATAAAGGGATTGCCGGTTGTGTACCTGTGACCTGTCAAAGATCACTGACTGTGTTCTGATGCTTTGAGTAGCTTGCAGCGTTAGTGGTGCTACGGGGAAGTGCTCGTTAAGGTACCAAGTGGGATTCTTGTCCCTAAGTTCCCGCCTCAACATGCTAGGGCTATCACCTCCACCGCATATAACGCAATACCGTTGCTATATTACATAAACATTTTCGCTGCAAGCTTATGTAGCCTGTCTTCAGCTTGCATTTGCCGCTTTGACTTCTTGATACCAGCAGTTACCCTCCTACCTAGACTGTACAAGCCATACCCGAGGGAAGCCCCCCAAAGCCTGAATTCTTGAGGTCTTTGTGAAAGGTCACGTCAGCCATTGGATGAAGCGACTTGCAATGCTTACATGGACGTACCTGCTTTACCCACTCATTGACTCTATCCAACCTTTTCTGATCCGTCGCCACGGGCACAGAGTCCAAGTTGAGCACTCCCTCACACACCCCCTTGCGCACACTCAGTTTCGGTAGTGTACTTAGTCCATCACGGATCGTTTCAGTCATACCCCCCTCAAACCTGCACCCAATTGACTTCACCACATAGTGTCGTCTGCGCTCCAGCCTCGTGCTGTCATGCTTGGCCGTCAACTCTCTTAGCAGTGTCGTTAAATCTTGTACTTCGAGTCCCTCCTCACCATCAACTTCGATATCGGTTAGTCGTTCGACTTACAGAAGTTGAGACTGAGTTTTTTGTGCTTGTGCCCCCTCATCAAGGAGGTTCTCCCTAGAACGCTTGGTAGACTGCTGTATAAGTTGGGTACCGCCGCGTTTCCGACCAGGTCTAATAGTCTCTAGGGGTACCTTCAGATGCTGCTGAGTGGGCTGCCCTCTCTGCAGACTGACATCTGCGCGGGAGGGTTGTCTTGTAGACATAATGTGATGGAAGGTGAGAGTGAGTCCTGGTAAGGGCTTTTGTTGAGGCTCAGATTTGAGGTTGAAGAGTTCTACCTGAACTGGAGAAAAGTGTGCCGCACACCTAGAGAAGCAGGCTAAGCCTAAATCCAGACTGGGTTTGAATATTAACTCTAAAGGTATTTGGGCTTGATATATGTATAGAGCGTTATGAGACCAACAGATTACCATGCTTCTTTGAAGCCAGCCCTGAGATGCAACTGTGTGACCTCCCGACAGTAAGTACCCAGAGGTCCTAGTAAAACAGGCCATCCATGATCGATGGAGCTTCAAGCGTATGCAATCACTGCACTGAAAGACCGCAAAAGAGTGATGAAGTAAAGATCAAGGACTCCATCCGGAATTCGTACTCGATGATTCAAGGGTGAATGATTCGTAACGATGTATCCCTCGAACTATCAGCTTCTTCCAAGCTTGCAATAGAACCCAGGACACCGCGCTGAGGCACAGAAGGATAGTTTCCCACTATCCATGTTAGAAGAGTTCAAGTGTAAGACGCATCCGTACTTACAAGTACTAATGACTGCCTGAATTGGCCACCCAGCAGTGCCGCCACCACAAGCATTCCCACTGATGCCAAAGCCGCAGCAAGCGTCACCACAGCAGTGATCATCAGACCCCATGTTTTTTTCTGTCTCCGCCTGAAATCCTCTGCCAAAGCTAGCCTCTCTGCCTCGTGCGTCGCAGCCGACCGATGTCGATATTTCCGCAGGAGATGGGCCGTCAAGATAAGGGGCAATCCATACACAAGCAGGTTGCTGAATACCAAGAACAAAGCGGGCGCATACCAAGGCAGATCGCAGTAGGATGCAATGTAGAACAAGGCCTGTAGAACGATGATGACATCGGTTACTATGCTGAGCAGGATAGGACGGACAAAGTATCGTGTGTGTGAATGTTGCCTGTTGACCATTCGGAGGCCGCTAAAAGACCAGGATAGCGGTATCTTTCTCCAGATTCGCAATGCAATAGCTAACTAACCCAGCGTTAGCAGCTCTTGACAGTCAGGAGTAGAATTCCTACAGCGTACCTGGAGACAAAGTGAAACCCACAGCGAGCCAGTGATAAGCCCAGTCAAGTGCGCCGTGTACTCTGACGGCCGCAGATTATTCCGATCTTTTTCAACGAGGAATATCAATGATAAAACAAAGGTGAAGTAGAGAAGAAGGAGAGGCAATCTGTCGTAAAGATATGTGAGGGAGTATTTGTGGCGAAAACGCCATTCCAGAAAAGCGTTAAGAAGAACTGAAAGCAAAAGAATGACAGCAACAGCATAAGTGATTGGAACCTCGATGTCGGCCATGTTGTAGGGCTGAATTTAAAAAGGCAACAACGAGGCAACAGAACAGCCAGCGAGGCAGCCGGCGAGGCATCAGTTTAAGGATGCCAGCCTTGCATATCCTCTCGCGATAGGAAGACTGATGCACGCCCCTTTTCCAAAGGCAATTAAGCTGACTTTCGGACGACAAACAGGTAAATCTTTGATGATCGGAATCTGGATGTAAACCATCGCTCAACAAAGTGCAATCCTCAGCTAGTAGCACAAGCCAACATAAAGGTACACACCGATTCTGGAAGCGCGCGTGGATTTGGAGGTACAGTACAGTACCTTACTGTATGTGCGGTTCACTAATACGAAGGCTAACTTTGGGTGCCGGAGAAATTTAACGTCAGCTATGTACCTTAGTGTACTACTAACCCCGAAGTGATACCTCTGTCCGCGCCCGCGGACAGAGGTATCACTTCGGGGGAATAATTCAGCTTCAACTTAATTTCTCTTCTCCACGCTTGTGAACCTACGTAGTGAAGATGACTTTGGAGAAACCATGGGAAACAGCCTCAGTCATGATGTGAGTGTTGCTTAAACCACCGTTGGATTTGCTTGGCTAACCCTTTGTACAGGAGAAAGTGGCGATTGAAGTGATCATGCCAGTTTTGGATCGAGTTACTGCCAAAGAAATTGCTGAGCATCCAGTTTGTCGGATCTTCACCGACTCTACAAGACACAACTAAGACTTCTCTAAATTAGGCGGTATCACTCATCTCCACTCAGTTTAGAGGCGCAAACCGGGAAGATTGTGCCCTACTACTGAAGAGTCTTAAACTTCCTTACCAACAAAGCGTACACGGAACGAGGCAACCGCAAACACAAACGAGTCAGCGTGAGTGTGGAGAAGGCTCTCAAGCTGCATCAGATAGTGAAGAAATCAAGAAGTCTTCTATCACCATCGGTCTCAAGGAATTCAACTGCTTGATACAAGATATCATCACTGTTGAGCAAGATGATTCTTACAACATAGAACTCTCTATCTGGAACAATAGTGCCCGGTCACTTTGGCTCAACCAATCCAACTTCTTCTCTGCCAAGAATGGAAATGACGGAGTCGAGTGTGTTCGTAGTCTTTACTGTGGTTTGAATCGAGTTCAACAAGATGACTATCTCAGCGCTCTACGTCGTCGATTTATCCTCCTCATGCTGGTACGACTGCGGGATCGTGTCTCGGCTTGCGAAGCACTTTGCGGAAATTGTAAATCTGGACAGACCACTAAATCGAAAGCGTTAGAGTGGATAGTCTCTGCCATTCGGAGTCGGGAAGATGCTTCTCCACCGGACCTGGAAAAGCTTCGCATGGAAATGCGCCAGTTGTTGATAGTCGGCAATAGCTATCTCAAGATCCGGAAGGCCTTGGGGCTGGGCTTTCTATTTTTTCTTGGTGGAAACAATTCACGGAGATGGTCAGTAAACACTTGAACTCACAATTTGTCCGCCAACACTTACTTTATCGCTCTAGTTGGGAGACTAGGATCAATACCGGCGACATTACAGCGTTATTAAGCCACCTTCAGGAGGAATATCCTCGCATAATTGAGAGAGCCAAAGGATTGGACAATTTGGCACTCAAGGTATTCCAGGCCGGCCTGGAGGAGTGTGGCTGGACAGCTTTTGAAAGATCGCAGTTGGGACAGGATTCTGTGTCGGGGAGCAACAAAGATTACGACAATCTGACATCCATCGAATATTTTCTCAGTGGCAAGGGCTCTGTTGGTGATATGAATGGAGATTCCCACAAGAAGCGCCACAGTGAGTGTTCCAATATCGCTCATCTCTGAGGCACATTCTGACAGATACAGGAAAGAACAAGGATAGCCCCCAAAAGCGATTGTGTATCATCCAACATATCGGAGAGTCAGACCAGATTCAAGCCACTTCACCATCTGAAGCTTGCTTGAGCGCCAAATCCAATTCGACAATCGAAGATGCTGATCTTCGCGAGACGACTATCTCTCAGATAGCAAGCAACTCCTCACCACTGAACAACCTAGTGATTGGCATACCTTCGAGTCAATCTCACACAATGGTCAGCGGGACAACCCTGCAATCTGGGGACACTGAAAGCCGTCATATAGGTCAAGGTTCTGCCGCAGATGCATCGGACATGCTTGTGCACTCTGGTGATCTCGTGACAGCAAATCCATCTTTATATGTGAGCACGGTCACTTTGCCCCCCGAAAGCGCGCTTGGAAACTCAGAAGACTTACAACCTTCGGATCCCGGGCTTGAGAGCGCTTACGAACCGGCATTCGGCTTCTTCAAAGGTTATGCGCCCGGGAATTTTGAGAACCCTTTCAAACAGGCACCCGGCTACCTGAGTGGGTTTGTACCTGGGGAGTTCGAGAAAGATCTCGAACAGGCAGCCGCCATGAATGGGTATCCATCCACGGATATCGAGAACACTTTTGAACAGGCATCCGACTTCCTACGTTGGTTTGTACCTGCGGAGTCCGAGAAACGTTTCGAACAGGCAGCCGCCATGAATGAGTATCCATCCACGGATATCGAGAACACTTTTAAACAGGCACCCAGTTCCTGAGTGGGTATGCATCCGGGGATATCATGAACGCTTAACATTATTGACAGGCGGACGGCTTCTTTAAAGAGTATACATCCGGGGATATTGAGTCATAAGACTTCATTGGACGAGTATTCAGAAAATATAGGTAAGCTCCTTGGTATCTGCCTTGGTCACATGCTTCTTCCATGATAAACCTTTTGCTGCCATTCTAGTCCTCTTGTTACTTAGTCCGTGTCTTATTGTCACTATGATACAAATCCAGCACGCAGTTGGCTAATTGGCTGCCCAGGCAATACCCATGAAAGCAGCGCCAGCAGTACCTGAGCATATGAATTTGACGCTACCTTCCCACACAAGCACGTCTCCCAAACGGAGCTCCAACTCCTCCTCTGGTAACTGAGCCAATTCTTCCGTCTCTTCAACTCCCTGAGATCCTCTGATAAACTTTGGCATCCCATTGTTCTGATTGATGACCTCATCTAAAGCAATCGTATAGAGGAGCATGTTCTTGTCTTTCTCAGCCACATAGTAGCGACCTCTCTTGGGTTGATAGACACCAATGGTGAGCATGGATTCAATGGAAGTTCCCTCGGGGCGGAAGCAAGTGTAAGGAATAGTTTTCTGTTTTCAGCTCAGTACATGTGCGCTCGCACCAGTGAGCTCTGCACATTACCATTATCTCGAGGCTGAGTCTTTTACATTCTTCTGACCAGTCGCTGTATTTCTTGATTGCAGCAACAGAGAACTCATCTGTGGACGACTTGGTAACTGTCCTGAGCTCCTTTTCGATGGAATTCCTAGCATCTCTCAACTGCTGTATTGAAAGACAATTTCGAAGTATGACGTAACCAGCCTCTCGTAGATGATTCCGAGCAGCTTCATCGACCATCGTGGAACGTGATTCTGGGAATGATCGATGTGCTGGGATAAGACAAGGTATGGCGCAACATGCGAGAGGGGCTTTTGTGGCTTAAATTAACCTGCTTGCTTGTCGTTCCAACTAAACCTCATCTGTTAAGGTCCATGCATGAAGTCAGATTTTTAGTGCTGGATTGACCGTACCTTAAGCCTCTTCCTCATCCTACATGCCTTGTAGTAGCAGCAGCACCTCAGCTTCTCGATCCATTCTCTCATCAGAATATCAGTTGTCTGGCTTCACCGCCTTCAACATACAACCAATTCCGGCGCTCAGCCATACCATGCTGAAACTGGCTACGCATTGACAACTGCTTCCCCCATCCAAGTTATTCCTTCCTCTTGATGAAATGTTGGGAACTTATGGTTGGTCACTCCATCTCTTACAATGCACTCAAGCCTGACTCGGAGTTAGAGCGGCAAAAGGAAAACCAAACTGATTGTGGATGTAACTTGGAGCTGAGGGTAGAGGCTTGCTTAGGCCTGAAGCAGTCATGAACCAGTTGATCTTGATGTTACTGTACTTGTTCTCTATATAGTATATAATATCATCCTTGACGCACATTCATTCAGGCTCAATTTTCCTTCATACACACAAAGTTGCTTGGGCCAATCTTCCTTTAACATGACCATGGCATTATCAAAGAACATCGAGAACAACGGTGTACGAAGATGGAACACAGAATTGTCGGGCACCCCACAAATATCTTATGCTATCCCTGGGGTGTCGCCTGAAGTCAGTGCCTTCATACAACCTGCTGGCAAGCCGCACGTCTGCCTTTGGTAAGTCCACCAGGTTCTCACAGATAAATCTATCCTCGATGATGCATAGATACTGATGAATAACCCAAAGTACCCATTTCTGCACCTACATCGTCGTTAAGATCCAATCCTATACCACTATCCTGGTCCTGTGGGTACTACGTCGGAAGTATGGTTGCACGGATCATGGATGTGGTCAGACCTTTCAGAGCAGGAACGCTTGGAAACGTCACGAAAGCGATTACACCCAGGTGGAAGCCTGGCGATGCGACGAGTCAGTTTGTAGGTGCGGTGTCCAATGCTGTCACCTATTCTACCGGCAGGCGAAGTTCCTTGAGCATCGTCGAAGCATCCACAATAATCTCAACAACGAGACTGAGAGGAATCGAATTGGCTCTAGAGATAACCATCAGTTCTGGTGTGGATTTTGCCGTATGATAGTACGGTCAGGTGTATCAGGCATGGATGCACAGAATTACCGGTTTGATCATATTGAGGAGCATATTGAGAAGCATCATATGTCCATTGTGCGCTGGGGAGTGGCTGGGAATGTGTACTTAGTGCCATTGCTGCCAGGGCTCAGGCTTTACGTGGCCTTGGTCACCAACTTGGTCTTGGTCATAGCTTGGATTTTGAAGTAGGGGGTATAATTTTGCGGGTGTATGGGGTGTGAAAGGTTTTGTCAGATAATGCTCTCAGTACTGTGAGTTTTTCATTAAATGTCCTGCCGTACAGCTTGAGTGTAATATCTTATCAAAAATAATTATCAGCCGCTGGTAATTCTGCTCTTCAATCCTATATGGTTACTCTATTGCTCTTGAAGCCCTCAAAACTCGGGTTGATATCGTCCGCCCGAAATTTCAGATCCATGCTGACACCTCGATCATCCATCGGCTCCTCTTCCCCTTCTCCCTCATCCACCTCTTCGTCTCCGTTGTCACCAGGCGGACCGAACGGCTTCGCATGTGGTAACTCGTTCCGCGGAGACCCAAGAGTTGGCATAGGTAGTCCACAACGCTGTGTCATCAGATCCACAAGCCCTGGGTTTGCACACCCGCTAGACTTTGTATCGCCGAGCTCGCTGCGGCTTCTCGTTCGCTTGGTTCCACTTTTAGCTTGCCGTCGATGGGCCATGTGGCGTGCCGTCTGCATTGTCGCTGATGGGTCCACTGCCTCCAACGGCAGCGAATTTCGAGCATGCATTATATGTGTCCTCCTCCGAAGCATCAGCTTCTGACTCAGTATGGGAACTAATTTCGAGCGGAACCACGGTCAGGGCGATATCTTCCATGTGCTTCCCCACGTGTGTGATGCGAATGTCTCCAAAGATGTTCCTACAAGACTAAGACACATTGGACATTGCGTATCTTCCGACAGTTCAGGCACGTCTTTTTCCCTTAAAGCAGCACATAAAGGGTTACATGCGGGCATCATGGGCTTCCAGTACACCATAGAAGCTATCCCAACGAAAGACGCGGCGATCATAACGTTTCAATTCTCCTATCAAGACAGCAATGATGATGTTCCTCAGCTAATGACCACAGAGTGGTTCGTGGTGAACAGCGCTCATCTTTCGTTTGGGCTTTGGTCTGACAGTCATCAACTTATCCATGAACGCATATTCCTTCCGGTTGATTTTGACGGCACAAGCAACATCAAGTTACCAGGTACCGAAGCGGGATGTTGTGTGGCTACTGTCAAACTACACAAAGGTGGATCTATGGATGTTTTGAGTAGCAGGATACTCATCCCACCCACGGTAGAACATACTATCACAAGTTTCTATATTGAATGCTAATTCATCCGCTTTGGCCTAGCTGAAATTCGCTCACCAGCTACTCCAACATCTTCAATCAGGCTCGCCGATGGAAATTCTGGTTGAGAGTAGCAGCAACCTCTCACACACATCCATGCGAAGCTTCATGACGCAGAAAAAACCCATAATTCTAATGACGGCTACCTCGGACGGAGACAAGTGCACCTGGCCTTGCTTGGGGGTCACCGAGTTGGAGCCAGGCAAATGGGGAGCCATCGCTAACGCCCCTAAGAAGTTGGCGGAGTGGGAGATAAAAGCAATATTGTTCAGCTTGGCTGACGGATTTTGCCTCAAGATGCAGATTGTGAACGTGGGGATGGTGAGCGTTGACCTGTTGAATCAGCAATGTATTCAGTAATTGCAGACGGCTCTTAGAATGAGAGTTGTCGGCTCACCAGGGAGATAGAAGGAGTCCAAACATTCTCTATGTTGGCAAAAGCTTGCCCGAAGCCTCCGCCATTGTGACCGTTGAAGGTGGTACAAATTTTAGATAGAGAAGTAGTTGTCATGGACCCATATGGCTCGGCGAACATGAGGTCCTGTGGTGGAGATACTTGTTCCAGCACTTGCCACGAAGGGATTTTCACAAATGGTAGCCCAGACTACACGTACGAGTAGGTCTTCATCCTTAGCTACGAGTTCCTACGGACTCACACCAAATGCAACGAAGCCTTCCTGACCTCAAACGGCCTGTGCTCCGACCCTCCTGCCACGCCATACCTCGCCGTCCTGTCGTCGACACCGCCCTTACCAACCATGGAGGAAGCGGGTTGAGGGTGAAGTCATAACGGGCAAGGCTAGGTATAGCGTTCTGACGCAGGAGAGAGCAGGAAACGCGGTTGTCGCCTTGGCTCATATTACTAGGTATCATTGTCAGAGCTGCTGGCCGCAGAGCACACTTTTATGTACACTTTCTCGTCTTACTCGCGTCCCTCATCCCTTCAACGCACGTGCTGCAGTAGCAGCCAGCATACACACCGGACATAACTCGTGTCCACAGGCTCCGCAAACAACAAAATTTTTTATCGGCTGAACCTTGCGGCAGGAACAGCAAAAACATCTTCGGAACATCCTAATAGATTTCTCCACCCGCTCTAAGCCTGGCTTCATTTGTCGCTTTCTCATTGCACAGGTCAAATGCTGAGTATCAAGGACCGACTTGACATGGGCCTCCTGGCGTGGTGTGGTGGTATCTCTTGCATCATCCATTGCATCCTTGACTGGTGTCGGTGTCGGACTCGGTCCCATGGCTTCGCTTTGAGTCATATAGTCCTGAAATCCTGCACCCTCCGTCCTTTGAAGTTGGCTTGCACCCGCGATGGCAGGACCATCTTTGATTGACATCTGCACCGAATCCTTTTTCCTGCTCGACTCGTTCTCCCTTATAGCCTCGGTGCTCCTTCGTTTGCGTGGCTGTCTCGGCAGTTCTAGGTTGTGCATTGTCTGCTCGGGGAGGTTGATAGCTTTTCTGTTCACTTGAGATGATGCTGTGAGACAACCTTCCTTCACTTCAGCGCTCAGAAGAGAAATTTACCAACATCATGTCCCGTTGGACCCGGCAAGACCTGTTGCCTGTTTGTCAAGCAAAGGAACGTTGTAACCAGATGGCGGAGGAACAGGCCACTGTAGAAAGGGGATAAACTTTGTGGAACTGTAGAGGCCAAGAAGCAGTTACCAGATGTGAGCAGTCAAGGCTCTGTTCAATAATTGGTCTATTGGCATCCCTCTGAACGAAGGGGCCCAAAAACATGAGATGATTGGCATGCTTATCGTTTAGTACAATAATACCCAAGCGCGATCAACTCGTGTATCAGAAGCTGAATGTCCTACAACATCTGAATGGGTACAGACGCCCCTGCAACACCGTAAATAGGTGCAGAGACCTTGCATCACCGAAAGTGGGTGCAGAGATCCTTGCAGCACCGGAAATGGGTGCAGAGGCTTTGCATAACCTGAAAAGGGTACAGACGCCCTGCAACACCGTAAATGGGTGCAGAGACCTTGCATCACCGAAGTGGGTGCAGAGACCTTGCAGCACCGGAAATGGGCGCAGAGGCTTTGCATAACCCTGAAATGGGTGTTAAAGCAGCGACGGCACCCAATATCTGAATGAGAAGCTAGGTATAGTTGAAAAAGGAGATCGGCGATGTCAATCATTGGGCAGTCATGGTTGGATGAACTGTGGATAATTATTAAGCGAAACACAACACGATGTGTATTCCAATACCAATTCATTCCTCCTGACCCATATTCTACTTCATCTGTGCAGGGCACGAGTGACCACCAGCATTCGTATCAGTACCCATAGTCATATTCCTGCCGCTTCCGTTCTTCATCCCTGTCTCGTTTGTTCTTGGCCCGGCTCCACCGCTCTAGCAGAGTTGTGATGTCCTCCTCAACATTGTTTTGGTTTGCTTCACTTGTCCCCAAGCAGCAGAGTTTGGTGATGAATCGCTTCCCTTCAGTGGGTTAGTGCCTTGACTGACGGACAAGGTTAATAGTCTTACACTGTGACTTCGTGGACATGTCTTCATTCTCAGCAGCATCCTCCCTGAGCGTTACCACATGCATGGGATTAATCCGTCGCGGCTCACCAACATTGCCTGCGCCCTTGAGCTGATGTTGCATAGTTTCAACCTTGACTGTGTATTGGAGGAAGGTTGTCGTAGGTCTACGCAGCCACCATTAAGTCTTTGGAGAACCATCTATATAACCTCTCAATGAGGGTTGAGTCCTGCTCTCGCTGTGCCGCACTGTAAGTTATACTGAAGACGTGGGGTACGTACCCAGAATGTACTTGACGCTTGGGCATTTTCTCGGCTGCCTCCATTTTCCAATGGCTTGCAGGTCAATACCCTGATCATGCATAATCCCCAGTGCCTTTGGTGGCCATTCAAATGTTGTTCGCACCTTCTGTGTCAATTCTCCGAGCATTATCACACTCAGGAAACCTGACAGGTCCTGTCCTTGGTCTTCTTCCCTGGACCCACCTCTGCGAAACCATGCAGTGACAGACCAAGGTCATATAGGTCACTGCACAGACTATGGATACATCTGCCTATAAAGATCACTCTCAATCCAGAAAGCCGGCATACCTGTGCAGTGGTATATCGTCTTCTCAAAGTTGTTCCCTACGCTTTCAATCCCCGTCCGAGCTTCCAAACGAAATACCTTGCACTCATGTTGGTCGCAGATACAGAATATGTACTCGTGCCAAGGGCTCCCCCCCCGACTCCGGACTCATCATTCTCAGACTTGTTACCAGCTGGGACGAATAACCCTTCTGTGGGGTCCTCCAACTTGCTTGTTCTATCCCTCTAAGTCCCAGGAAATTGTGCTAATCTGTCTGCCAGAGGTCGCTGATATCATGCAAAGTGTCCAGCAAACCTGATGGATGGTATCCAGAGCGTTCAGATGAGGCGGTGAAGGTCAGAATACCCTTTCAATGACTTGGACGCAAGGTACTGACTTTTCCTCCTTTAGAAGCCAACATTGGCGTTCACACATCACCCCAGAGAATCAGCTTCCAACCTCACTGGACAGTCTCTGAAGCTTGTTCGCTTGTCAGTATCGCCACCCGCAAAAACTGAGGACGACTTGAGACAACACCTTCTCATGAAAGCGATTCCTAATTGTGTCATCGAATTTATTGGAAAGCCTTCAATGGGCTTCCCCTGGGATCTTGTTGTTTCTGCGACAACTTTTGACTCTCTTCGCACAATCTCAACGCAAGATTTCACTGTTAAGTTGGCCGAGCATCCAATCTGTCCAACTGACGAAGCTCGGAAGATCTACGGTGACGAGGCCATGGTGTGGGAACAAGGATGGCGCATTTTCACCATAAACACCCACCAGGCGTTCCTCCGCAATCACATGATTGGCGCCTGTTATCGTGAGCTTGCCATATCATACGATACTCATGGCTCCCTCGCTATAAGTGTTTTCCATCATGAACTTGCGGTAAGCTCTTGTCACATCTTGCGTGGTGGCCTGATTGACAGTTTACAGAATTATCCTCGTCATACACAGGAAGCCTTTTTCCTAGCAGGCCTTTTTCTTTGTTCTCATATGCGAGATGCTAAAGGCAACCTCTGTGATGCACGTGAGTTTGGCTCAAGAGGTCCAGAGAAGTCGCTACGCTATATAAAGGATGTTTGGTGTGAAGTCAAGCTTCCATCGCCGCATCCTCTTTCCATCATCCCCTTGCAAGATTTGATGGTACAAGCAGCGTGTCTATTACGTTCGCTTCTCGATCATTTGATTGAGATCCCGGTCAATCATTCAGACGTAACTCCTTCCAAGGTCTTCACACCGCGGGTCAATCTGCAAGTCTTAGCTGTCACTTTTGGAATCGTGTCCTTCCGGCCAGAACATTTGGAAATACCTGAAGATCCGGCTGCACTTCAACAGGCGCTTCTTACATCGCCGCTCTATCTTCAAACCACTGAGCTCTATGCACCAGTTGATGGTGCAGACTTCAAGAATTGGAGCAGAAGACTCCAGGGAGCCATGCCAATTGCTTATCCAGATATCACGTTGGTATGGGGATTGGAGCTCCTTCGAAAGACGATGATTGCTAACAAAAGGCAGGGCTTCTCCACAGAGGAACTCGACAATATCGGCTGGGCTGTACTTCGAAGTATTACTTCCTTCTTGTAGGTGATTTAACCCTGCGATTGAGGTAGCCGTGACTGACAGAAACAGTGCATATACCGAACGTTCGTTAGGCCTCCGAAGCCGAGAGCATGAGCTACCTATGCTTCTTGTCTGGTGTACTCGACAGCAGCATCAGGTTCGCGACGAGGTCCTGGTGGCCTTAATCGCACGTGCGTCCTCTCTGCGCGCAGAGCTGATTAGCGAACTACAACGTGACATGACGCTTGCTCTAGCAGGGTTGAGGTTGGCAGCGCTTCTATCGCTCCTAACGCTTTTACCAGAGGAAACTCAGACCCGCCTTCAAGGCACTCCAGCTGGGGATCCTTTGATGGCCTTCGATTCCCTTCTGCGGGGAGAGGCGATTGATGATGAAATAGCAACCGTGAGATGTGCCATCTATTCTTTCTGGGAGGCGCTTTCAATCAAAGGGCCTGAATCAAATACGATTTCAGAGTTTCTGGGACTCGTCCTCGGTTCCCACAACGCTGAGGGATGCCACGATAATCTTCTCGTCACGTATTGGAGAGCCCGGGGTGAAGGGTCTCACAGCTATG
>JAABUJ010001580.1_pt1 | contig 32617 bp, 42 predicted proteins | sample 5559131 | NCBI WGS metagenome assembly JAABUJ01 (sample SAMN10711875, study PRJNA513366) | rock metagenome | isolation source: Antarctica rocks | place: Antarctica: Victoria Land, Mt New Zealand nord | collected 2016-01-07
GCAAGTATGGGGCAGCTGCGCCTTGGAGAGCTTGTGATGTTTTGAGAATCGGGAAGCCGCACTGTGCTTTTTCCTTACATTCACGTTGCCAGTATGTAATAGCCTGTACAAGCGCATGTTGACATGGTGTGCTATTCGGGCGTGCAGTGCATGGACAGGTTCAGCTCCTGGGGTGGCAGCCTGCAACCAAGCACATTGACGGAACATTGGCGCTCCCTGACAGTGCTCAACACCGAGTATTTAGCACCATTTTGGATTTGACTTCTGGCACGCCAATAACAAGCACGAACATGGTGGAGGCTGGAGAAACGATGCAAAAGGGAACTCAGAAGCTCTGATTCAGAACAGGTGGCATAAAAAAAGAAATGTAGATGATCCAGGCATGTAGAGGAGGACAGTAGGGCAGGGTCACATCAGCACGAAGCTGAGTGGCCGCCAGGCGGGGGCGTGCAGCACGGAGCAGGCAGGCGCGCAGGCATGGCCTGGGCGTCCAAGAGCGGCGCGTGGGCGCAGCAGGTGGACGAGGCGGAGGAGGGCGGCGATGCGGCGCTCGGGCCCGCGCCGGCCGAGCCCAAGCCGGCGCCCGCGGTGCCCGCCTCGCTGGGCGGCGAGGAGGCCTTCCCCTCGCTCGGCGAGGCCGTGACCAAGAAGATCAGCAAGCGCGACCGCAAGGCCAAGCAGACGGTCAGCCTCAAGGACTTTCAGTCCGGCGCGTACAAGGTGCGCCGCTTGCGGCTGCCCCCTCCTGGCGAGCGCATCGATGCGAGGCCAGACGTGCTGATGGGACGGGATGTGTGCCGGAGCGCACTCTGCCACCGTGTGTGCGCTTCTCTCCGGCCTGCCCTGCACAGTCCTGCGTAGTAACTTGCGTTGAGTGGGTCGCAGGCGCCGCGGCCGAGCGCCAAACCGCAGAGCGATGCGGACATTCTGGCCAGCCTACCGTCGGGGCCGCGCGCACGCGACGACGATGAGCCCCGCTCTGGCATGGGCGGCGCGTTCCGGGAGTACGGCGGCGATCGTGGCGGGCGCGGTGCGCAGCTCCGTGGCCACGTGCCGGTTGCCCTGCGCCTGGACCTCTCGTCTTTCGGCGCGTGCACGACGCACATCAAGCGCACTGCACCGCTGCAGCTCGCGTGACAGCAGCGACACGAGGAAGCTGGTTGCTCCCAGAGCTTCTGCGCGACTGTGCGCTGGCACTTGCAGCACCGCATCAGCGCAAGGCGTGGCACGCCGCAAGTGCGAAGCTCGGGCTCGTTTTGGGCGTGAGGGCGCTGACACCGCCGCGCGCGCCTGCGGCGGCCGCGAGCCCGCCTCTGCGCGCGGCGGCCTCCGCAGGCCTGCAATGCTGCAGCCGGGCCGTGCGGGCCGTGCAGCGTGTGAGCGGGCCGCGCACGCGCAGACGGCGACCGCGGCGGCCGCTTCGGCGGGCGCAGCGGCGGCTTCGGCGGCAGCCAGGATGGGAGCCAGGACGGGGACCGATTCGACCCGGACGCGCCCGCGCGCGCTGACATGACCGACGACTGGGGCAAGGACCGCAAGTTTGTGTCCTCCGGGCCCGGCGGCGACCGCGGGCGCGACGGTGCGCCGCCGCCCGCACGGTGGTGCTGCAGTAGGCCGGCTTGGGGCGTGTGGCTCGGTCGGGGTGAGGGGCCAGCGCCGCGACAGCTCTGGTGCGCTGCGCGGCTGCACGCGCGTGACGTTCGCTGTGCGTCGAGCGCTGTCACACTGCCGCCGCTCAGGCAGCCTGCCTTGCTGCTGCTTGCAAGGCTGCTGGGGAGTCCAGCAGCCTCACTGCGCTCTTTCCTGGCGCTGAATGAGAGTGCTGCGCTGCATGGGTGGCTTGCATCGCCCTGCCGGCTGCCCGCATTCTTGCAACGCTGCCCAGCTGCTGGCCTCACGGAGGAGTTGGGCAGCGCTTGCTGCGAGCGCACCCACTGCCGCCTCGCGGCCGCTGGGCCTCTGGCGCGTGCGAGCGGCCCGCACGCGCGCGCGCAGGCGGCCGTGAGGACCGCGAGGCGCTGGGGCCCTCGCGCGCGGACGAGTCGCGTAGCTGGGGCGCCGACCGCAAGCCGTACGAGCCCGCCGGCGGCGGCGGCGGCAGCGGTGGCGGCGGCGGCGGCGGCGGATTCCGGTCCGACGACCGCGACCGCGACCGCGACGCAGACCGCGACCTCGGCCCCTCGCGCGCCGACACGGAGGACCGCTGGGGCGCCAAGAAGTTCACGCCCAGCGAGCCGCCAGCGCGCGGCGGCGGCGGCAGCTTTGGCGGCGGCGGCGGCGGCGGCGGCGGCGGCGGCTTTGAGGACCGCTGGGGCGGCCCGCGGCGCGGCGGCTTTGAGGGCGGCGACCGCGACGCGCCGCGCAGCAGCTCGCCGACCGGCGGCGGCGCGCCCGCCGGCGGCCGCCCGCGGCTCAACCTGGCCAAGCGCACGCTGCCAACGCCCGAGCTGAAGGCGCGCCGGCCGCCCGAGGCGTTTGAGAATGCTCCGCCGGCCCTGCTCCTGTGCTCGCAGCGGGGCGGGCGGGCCGGGCGTGGAGCGCCAGCTGCGTGGCCTGCGCTGTGCATGCCCCTCTGCTGGCACTTGCGGGGTTCGTGTCACCAAAGATGACAGGAAAGGGGGCGACTGGTGCGCGTGCGCGGCGGGCCAGGTAGCGGAGCCGAGCGCGGCGCCGCGCTCGACGGCGTCGTCCGAGTCGGCCGAGCCGGCGCCCGAGCCGGAGCCGGCGGGGCCGCCCAAGCCCAAGGCCAACCCGTTTGGCGCGGCGCGGCCGCGCGAGGAGGTGCTGCGGGAGCAGGGGCGCGACTGGCGCAAGGAGGAGGCGCAGCGGCGCACCATCGACCGGTGCGGCCCCTGATGCGCGGCTGCGGGCGCCCCCGGCGTGTGCCGACTTGACAGGAAGTCGGAGTGGCGAGTGCGCGAGCGCGTGCATGACGCTGGCCGGAAAAGAGCCGTTGGCGGCTGCACTGGGCTGAGTACCTTTTGTAAAGCTGTGTTGGGACGCCGGAGTGCTTCCGGTGTGCACGCCGGCGCTGCGGTGCACCGGCCTGGCTCGCGGCGCCGTCCTGGACTGTGCTCATGCGCCTCGTATCCTGTTTGACCATCGACGCAGGGCACGCGGTCCAGTCTTCCAACAGGGGGGTAGCGCCTGGCTTGTCCGCTTCCTGCTTGCCGTGCGTCCAGCTGCGCTGCTGCTGACTCCCAAGGGCTGCTGCGCCCGGCTGTAGGCCGGAGTCCGACGAGGAGCGCGAGCTGCGCGAGCGCATCGCGGCGCTGCGCGCGCGCGCCGAGGCCGGCGAGGCCGACGCGCCCGCGCCGCCGCGCGCCGCGGCCGCCAACGGCGACGCGCCGGCGGACCCCGCGTCCGAAGCGGCCGAGCCGCCCGCTGCCGCCGCGCCGGGCGCCAACGACGAGCCGGCGCCGGTGGACGAGAGCGCTGCGGAGCCGGGCGGCGCGGGCGCCGGGGCGGGCGCGGAGGCTGCGCAGGGTGAGGCGGGGGAGGGGGAGGCCGCGGCGGGGGGCGAGCCGGGGCCGGCGCGCACGGTGGCCGAGGAGCTGGGCGCGCTGGAGGCGGCGCTGGAGCGGCTCAGCACCGACCTGGACGATCAGGTGCGCTTCAGCCGCGTCGGCGGCCGCCGCGACAATTGGTAGGGCGTGCGCGGCGGGCTTCTGGGTCGGGGCCCGGCTCGCGGGGCTCGGGGCGTGGAGCGCGGGGGCGCGCCGCGGCCGCGGTCTCGCGGGCTATCGCTGCGTCACCGCAGGGCGTGCGGGCTCGCTCCGCGCACTGGTGCGCTGGGTGCCCGCGCTTGGGCCGGAGCTCGGTACGGCTGTCCGAGGCCCGCAGCAAGGCAGTCGCGCGGCGCCGCCGGCAGTCGCGCGGCGCTGCCGGCTGCTGCACTGCAGGCCGTGGCGTGGGCAGTGCCCGCCAAGCATAGACTAGGCTGGCGACCGCTGCCAGCCTTGTGGGCGGGCGCTGGGCCGCGCTGCGGAGCGCCCGAGTCCGATCCTGCTGGGGAAGGTGTGGCTCAGCATAGCGGGCTCGGGGCGGGGGCCGGGGCTGCTGGATAGGGGCCATGGGCTGCGGGATGATGGCCAGTAGGTTGGCAGGGCAGAATAGAGGTGTGTATGTCCGCGCTGCTCTGCATCGACCCAGCCCAGCGTCAGGGGCGTGGTCTCAGTGGACGTTTGGGGGACAGGCACTTGATTTGCGTTTGCAAGCCACAGAGCATCTGAGAAGGCTGTTAATGGGGGTGTTGCTCTACAACAACTCAACACAAGGTACTTGTGTCATGCAGTGCAGCCCACCGTTGTTGGTGCAGGCCACAGGAACTTGGTGGCGACATGGGAGGCGACTTTGGTTGGCTGCTGTCTGGAACTGATGGAGGCTTGAGCGCATAGCATCTACACGGCTGTGCCTCGTTCATGGGAGAAGGGAGAAGTTCTGTAAGCAATTTATGTTGTGTGCACACTTTTGCGGCCTGCTCAGACTCAGTGGCCACTGACATACACAGACTCGGTGGCGGTGGCCACTGACAACCACCTAGTAAGGCAAGTGACAATAGCCCGCAATTCCAACTACGTTTGTTCCCTTGCCAATGCTTTGCAGCGTTGCACCTCAAACCCAAATGGCTGTGGCCAGTACAGCACAATGCCAATCGCAATTGCCTCTAGCTATTACATCCGACACTCTCACTCACCCGCCTCCACTGCTTTTCCTGGCATGCGCGCGGCGCTGCGCCCGCACTCTTGACGCGGGTCGACACTTGATGCACTTCATGCAATGCAGGACGCCCTTGTGCCGCGCCCTGCGAGCGAACAACAGACCGTCCCAGGCCTCGGCACCACGCTGCAGCTCCGGGCGCGCGGGCCTGCCCTTGCTCACACTAGGGGTGAGCCGGCGCCACAATCGCGCACTGCTGAGGCGGCACATAGCCCCACCTAACACTCACTCACAAATCCACACAAGCTTGTGACCTGGACGGACGCAATGGTGGCGCCCATCTCACAGGCGCCCTGCCGTTCTTAACTCGACATGGCACTTAGCCAGTGCCGCCACAGACCAGGGGCAGCATTGCAAGAGGGAGCCCTTTGACCAATTTTGCAGCCCAAAAGGAGGCCCAGCACCATGCAGGCTCCGACAGGGATGAATACAGCCGCCGGCACCAAGGCTCTACTGACGCACTGCAGCCAGCTGGTCGGCGTAGTGTTAAAAGCTGGAAATTTCCCGTGATTGCGGCGCAAGGCGCCAGGCCGTGGGATCCTGCTACCGAGTGCAGGCGGCGCAAGAGAGCGGCCACTGCCATGCAGAGGCGCCTCAAGATATATATATATATATATATGTTTTTAGGACTTGGAGTGCGGCCACAAACGAGGCCGGGCACTGGGCTTGGCGCCTAACACCACGCAGGGGCGAGGACGGCCACGAACAGACCGCAGGCCGGCGCGCCGCCGCGCGGCCGCCGGCCGGCTAGATGACGTAGCAGAAGGGCGGCTCGGGCGCGGGCGCGGGCTCGGCCGGGCGGCAGCCGCCGGCGCCGCCGCGCCGCCGCGCCGCATCCTCCAGCGTCAACCGCAGCGCGCCGGCCGGGCCCAGCGCGTAGCGCCACGTCCAGCTGGGCCGGCGCAACGGCAGCGGCTGCAGGCTGCGCCGCGGCGCGCCGCCCGGGCCCGCCGTCACCACCATGCGGTACCCGTCCGGCACCTGCGCCCGCCGCGCCGCGCTCTGCAAGCGCAATGAGCAGGCGACCCTACACTACCCCACCCTATACGCAGTGCTCTTTCAACCGCGCCCGCCGCCGTCGCCATGCGGCATCCGCCCGGCGCCATGACGGCCCGTCCCTCCAGACCCGGCATGCGCAAGCATGTCGTCGACTGTTCTGCAAATGCAAGAAGCAACGGCCGGCGCAGCTGCGATCGCCGCAGCGTGTCGATCAGCCGACACTAAGCAAGTGAGGAGCGCATTCCTGCACAACGGCTGCTCAGCGCCGGCGGCCGTGCGGGTGGGGCCCGCGCCTCAAACGTCTGGTCGCCGGCCAGCACAACATGCGACGCCTCGAACTCGGCCTGGCCGTGCAGCACGACGCGCGCGGCCTCGCGGCGCGCCACCTGGTGCCGCCAGTAGCAGTTCCCCGGCGCGGCCCAGTCAACGCCCGCGTTGCGCACGATGACGCCCGTCAGCCGCACGCGCGCACACCTGCCCCCGCCGGCCGCTGCCCCTCACGAGCCAGTTGTGCCCCTCATGCGACAGGCACAGAGGATGAGGTGGTGCGATGTGCAGTAGAAGCTCGCCTGCAGGAGCACAGGGCCGGACGGCCAGCAGAGCGCTCATGAGCTTGGCAGACGGGCCGCCGACCTCGATGTGATGATCAGCGCCTGCTTGAGTGGCACACACTGGGGGAAAGCCTTGCACTCAGCAAGACAGCAGTGGGCCTGCCGGCCACCTGCCCCGCTCGCCGGCCGCACGGGCGCCGCCCCAAGCGACTCACCTGACCAGGAGCGCATGCGCGAGGCTGCACACAGGGCCCAACTGCAGAGCGGACGCGCGCGGCGCCAGCGCGCACCGGTCGCTGAACACGAGGCGCTCGCCGGCGCCCACGGGCGCGCCGGGCCGCCAGGGCCGCGCGGCCGCCGCGCCGGCGGCGTCGCGGCCGCCCTCCGCGGCGGGCCAGACGGCTGTGTGGCCGTCTGGGCAGCGCATGTGCAGGTCGCCCGCGGGCGCAGGCGCCGGCGGCGCGCTGGCCGCGCCGCCGCCTGCCGGCGCCTCCAGCGCGCCGACGACGCAGTCGGCGCTCACCAGCAGGCTGCCCTCCACACGCACGTCGGTCAGCGCGGCCTCGGCCACCTGCGCGCGGCGGGTCGTCTCGGCACTAGGCGCGGCCGTGGGTCAGGTCAAGGTCTTACTCTTGGGCTGGAGTTGCAGCGCCACGCGTCCTGCCGGTCTTGGCGACACCTGCGCCTCGCCGTGCGGCGCACTGGCGGCGCTGCCCTGCCAAGAAACCCCTGACTGTGCACCTGCCTGCGCCGCCGCTCGCGTCGCCGGGCGCGGGGGCGCGCCTCGAGCACGAGCTCGGCGCCCGGCGCGAGCGCGCCGCCGCGCAGCTTCTGCGCGACCACGTCCCACAGCGGCCCCAGCGCCGGGTGGAACAGGAACAGGAAACCCGGCCCGCGCGCCAGGTACTCCTCCACGCTGCCCACCTGCGCGCGCGCGCGCGGGCTGCCGCTCAGGCCTGCGGCGCCCTGGAGCCCGACTGGCACGACTCAACGCGCACTGCCTGCCGATGTGCAAGGCTTGAAAAGGTGCGCTGTCTGTGAACAGCGGCATGTCACAATCTGTGAGCCTCTTTCAGACCACTGCCCGCTGCTCTGCTCGCTCTCAAACTCTCAGGCTCCTTTACGCCTGACATACACTGTGCAGTGCCCCAGAGCCTTGCAGCCGGCCGCCCCCTCTATCCCGAACCCGCCGGGCGCGCGGGCCGGGGGCGCGCGCCTCGGGCGCGGCCATGCCGCAGCGCGCCAGCAGCTCGGCCGCGTTGCGCATGAGGTCCAGGAAGGAGCCGTCGGGCGTCTGCGCGACGCGCGTGCTGCCCGGCTCGCGCCGGCGCTTGGCCGACGAAGTGACCTTGCGCCGCCGGTTGAACACCGCGAACGTGCTGAGCTGCGCGTGGCGCTCCTCCGGCAGCGGCGCGTCAAAGCGCTGCGCCAGGCTGTCCACCAGGCCCTGCGGCGCGCGCGCCTGAATGAGATGGGGGCCGCCGCCGGGTGCGCGCCGGGTGCGCGCTCTGGGCCACCATGGGCCTGCCCGCTACATCTTTGTGCAAAGTCATATGACGTTACGTTTGGGTGCGCGCAGAAACAGCTTGGCTCGCGCCCGGCAGACTCGCGCGCAAGGCACTCACACTCCCCGCGCCAGATCAGGCACCCTCGATAGGCACAACACTGCCCGCGGCCCGGGCATGCCGCCCCGGAGGGGCGCGGGACGCCGCGGCGGCACCTGCATCGTGCACTCCATGCGCCCGGCGACCACGCTGCGGCGCTCGCCCGCGAGCGCGCACGTGTACTCAAAGCGCTTGCGCAGGTTGAACACGGGCGCCGGCAGCGCCGCGCCGCCGCCCTCCGCGATGCCCGCGCGCACGGCACCCTCTGCGGCCTGCGCGGCGCGGCGCGGCGCCGGCGCTTAACTCCCATGGGGCGCGAACGGCGCGCAGGCGGGCGCCCATCGTGGCCACCCAAAGGCGGACTGGGCGTGCTTAGCAAAGACCAAGGATGTCTGCCACATCACTTGGTGCATGTCCATCACCGTGCGTCAGCTCCAGACACTGCATCGCAAGCGCACGCGCTCGGCCGCGCGCGCCGCGCCCGCCACGCGGCGCTCGCGCGCAGCTCCCGCAGCAGAATGGCTGCAGCAGCTCAGACTGTCACCCTCCGTGTGCGCGTCAAACCCAACACAAACCCTACACACAGCACGGCGGCGAGGCCGCCGGCGGCCGGGGCTCGTTTACATAGCGCGCGCACCTGCAGGCCCACGTACAGGACGTTGGTGTTGGCGGGGAAGCGCGAGAGCGCGCTGCCAGCGGCCGCCTCGTCCGGCACGCCCAGGCGCTCGAACTCGGTGTACTCCACGTTGGCCACGTTGTACGCCCACTCCCAGCCGCGCCCGTCGGCGCGCCGCCGCCGCCGCTCCGCCAGCACGTTGATGCCCTGCCGGCCGCGGCGCGCGCTCAGGCGCCGCCCGGCCCGCCCGCTCCGCTGTGGGCGGCGCCGGCCGCGGGCACCCTCACCGTAGCCTGCCGGCCCCGGGCGCCTGCCTGCACAGCTTGTGTGAGCTGCATGGAACCAGTGCGGCGCCGCTCACGCCCGGGGAGCGCTTGAAGGTCCTGAGCCACGCGTCTCAGGCACGCCACGGGCTGCGCAACCCTGAAGCGTTGCTATTGCGCCATACAGCGCCGGGCGCGGGCCGCGCCTCGGCGGCGCCGACGGCGCGCTCGCAGCTGGCAAAGCCGAACGAGCGGCCGTCCGCGTAGCCCGTTCCGCTCAGCGCCAGCAGCGTCGCGTCCACGCCCGCCATCGGGTTGCTGCCCCGCGCACCGCATGCGGTTAGCCCCAGTCACTGTAACGGCACGCTGCGCCCCGCCAGCACACCCCCTTCGCTCGACGCAAAGCGCTTCCGCCACCTGCCAGAGACAGCGCTTCATACGCTGCGAGATGGAGCGGCACTGGGCCCATGCTGCCACCCGGCTGCCACCCAGTCAGCCTCGCCTCGCAGCACCAAATGCCGCGCCTCCGCCCCGGCTTCCAAGCAGGCGCCGCAGCGGCAGCGGCCCCGCGCTCCAGCCCGACGGCCGCCACCGCCGGTGCCCGGGGCCCCGGCGCCACGCGCGCCTGATCTGGCGCACGAGCGCGGCCGCGCGCCCGCAGCCGGCCAGCCAGGCGAACACGCCCTGGTCGTGCATCAGCTTCCAGATCGCGCCGTGCCCGCCCGGCTTGAGCAGCGGCGCCAGCGGCGCCGGCAGCAGCCAGCGCCCGTCGGCCGCGCCCACCAGCGGCACCAGCGGCTGCCGGAACAGCCTGCGCGGCCCGCCGGTCATGCATGGTGTGGGCGTCAAAGAGCGTGGCGCATAGAGAAGCCACGCTCGTGCAAGCTCCCAGGTTGGACGGTCGGCAGTCAGTACACACTGCTGAGCATCTTTCAACAGCCGCAGCGCGAGGGCGGGCACCTGAACGAGTGCGCGCCGCGGCCAAAGTGGCCGAGCTGGGCAAGCAGGTCGCGCACGCGGCCGTGGTTGCCCTTGGCATCGCTGGTCATCAGGGCCACGGGCGTGGTGTGCTGGACGCCATGCAGGCGCCAGAACAGGTACTCGCGCGCCTGCGCCCGTGCAGAGCACTACATCAGCCGCCTTTGCTCCAGGCTGCCGGCAGCGCCTACTCAACCACCCCGCTCCCGCAGCCGAGGCGCAGCCGGCCAAATGCACACGCATGGCACGCACATGTGGGCGTGTCACCCCAAGTCATGCGACTGGCACTAGCTCTGCCCCACGCGTCCAGCTGCGCTGATGCTCGCATTCAGGCGCTCTGGTGCGGGTGTCCAGTCGCTCTGGTGCGAGCGTCCAGTCGCTCTGGTGCGTGCGTCCAGACACCGGACCTCAGCAGCCATACTAGCATAGCAGCCGCTACATGGACGTGGAAGAGAGTTAGGCCGATGCAGGTGGGCGGGCGGGGCGGGCCCGCGCCTGCAGGTCGCGCAGCAGGCCCTCCAGCAGCGTGCGGCCGCAGTAGGGCAGCAGGGCAGTGGGCACGCTGTCGCCCGTCACGTCGCAGCGCAGGCCCAGCCGGTCGCCCGCGCCTGCGCCCGCGCCGCGCGCGCCGGCCTCAGCGCAGCGCGGTACATGCAGGCGCAGCAACCCCAGCGCGCCACTTGGTCCGGCACAGCTACACACCGCCGAGCGCCCGGCGTAGGAACTGGTTCAACACACTGCGTGGGCCTCTCTGCCCGGAGCCGCGCCGAGCCGCTCGCTCAGTGCCCGGTGCGCACCGCCCAGCGGGTAGATCTCCGCCATGTGCGGCAGCGCCGCCAGGCCCGCCGCGGCCGCCGCGGCCGCCAGCGCGCGTCCGTCCGCGCCCGCCAGGTCCAGGCCGCGCGGGCGGTGGAAACGCAGTGCGGCGTCGCCGTCCGCGCCCTCCCCCGCACGCCCCGCGCCCTCCCCCGCGCACCCCGCGCCCGGCGGCCCCGGCGCCCCAGTGCCCGCGGCGGCGCCGCGCCCGTCGGCGATCATCTGCAGGCAGCGCCGCTGGTAGCCCGGCAGGCCGCCGATGGCGTCGTAGAACGCGTGCACGCGCGCGAGCGCCTCGCCCAGCCGCGCCAGCGCCGCGCCCAGCGGCTCGCCTGCGCGCGGCGCGCGGCCCTCAGGGCAGGGCTGCCTTGCATGCGCGGCCTGGCTGGGCCAATCTTTTGATGCGCGCACGCGCGCCAATGCCCCTGCCTTCAGTCCAAGAGGCCCGTCTTGCAGCCACGGCAGCTGCGCGGCGGACGGCGGGCTACCATACTGGCAGCCAGGCCGAGCAACACTGTGCCAAAGCGGCCAGACTCCCTCAGGGGAAGAGCAGTTACTGCACACTTGCAGCCGCAGCACAAGCGCACAGGTGCAGCGCTTGACGAGGTGCACAGCAAGCTTGCAAACGCAGCAGGGGCTCCGCACCGCCGGGCGGGGGCGGCAGCGCGAGCACGTGCGCCTGGCCGATGGCCGGCAGCAGCAGCAGCGGCAGCGCCTGCTCCGCCGGCAGCGCCGCCGCCTCCGCCAGCACCGCCGGCGCCAGGCTGGCGGCGGCCCACGCGGCGCGCGTCAGTGCCAGCGCGGAGTTGATATGCGCCTCTGGCGTGCGCTGGCGTGCGCTGGCACAAGAGCATGCACCCGCGCGTGCACACACTCACGCGCACACACAGCCGCACTGACCTGGACTCTGCTTTGGGACTCTGTTGCTCAGAGCTGTGTTGCTCACACGACCTGGTCCAATAAAGAATGCAGGCCCGCCGCCGGCCCGCACCTGCAGCTCCTGGAGTAGGCGCGCACTCGCTCGCAGTCCCGCAGCAGCGCGAGCTGCGCGGCAGCAGGCCGTGTCAAGCGCTCGGCGCGGGAAGGCGTGCCGGGTGCATTGCGGGACTCGGGGAGGGGGGCTTCTGTGTGGCTACACAATGGGCGGGCATATGCTGGGGCGGCAGTACAGCGCCGGCAGCGCCGAGGCAAGTCCTAAGTCGCAATGCACAGCTCATGCTGCGCGAGTGGGCCAGAAATGCCGCTCCGCGCACCTGCTCGTCGGCGCCGTGCGCGCGCGCCAGGCGCGCAATCAAGCGCGTCAGGTATGCGATCTCCTCCGCCTGCACCAGGCTGCCGGCCGGCGCCTCGACGGGCACCGCAGGCGCGGCGCCCGGCTGCGCCTCCAGCGTCGCCACGCGGCATGGGTGCGCGCGCTGGCTGCGCCGCGGGCGCCGCAGCGCGGCCCAGCGCGCCGGCGCGGCGGGCGCAGGCGCGCCGGCCGCGGCCGGGCGCGCGGGAGCGCGTGACGCGCGCGGCACGGCGCGCTCCCGCGCTGCGCCGCTGCCGGCCACACGCGGCGTATGGCTCACAGGTGTGCAGCGCATTGCTCACCACAGGCGCAGAGCCGGAGACGGCGGCCCCCTGCGGCGCGCTCTCAACACGCGCCGCAGCAGCAGCACGCCCCGCAACAGCACCGCGGCGTCAGGCCGGCCTTCGTGCTGGTCGGAACCGCCACGAACGCGCACGCCATGGCTGCAAGCACGGCACTGGGAGTCTCGCAACGTCGACCTACAGGCACTGCCCACAGACTTTGTATATGCTCTCTGGGATCAGATTGCAGATAAACGGGCTCCCGAGGGCTGATCTCCCCTAGCAAGTCCCTGTCAAACAGGCCAGACATCGGCTGGGCGATGTTGGTGCACAGACTGCTCCCTGTCTGCATCACACACAGGCCTGTCTGCGCACTGCTTCGGCCAGGCTGTCCGGGCGCGCGCACTTCGGCGCGCATGGAGGCGGTTCCAGGCGAGGGCGTCCGGGACCGGGCGGCGCTGGGCGCCCTGCTGCGGCGCCAGCCGCAGGTCATCCTGGGCAGCGCCTCCTACTCCCGCCGAAGTGCGCCCGAGTGGCATTATGATTGCCGCTGGTCCCTCCGAGCTCTGGTGTCCCCACAGCAGCCTGGTCCACCCGAGGCTGTGACCTGCTTGCCGCCGCTCGCAGAGATCATGGACGAGCTTGCGGCCGAGCTGGGCTTTGCCTACACCGTGCAGGCGGCCGACCTGGACGAGCGCGCGCTGGGCGCGGGCGCGGCCGGCCCCGCCGAGCTGGTGATGCTGCTCGCGCGCGCCAAGGCCGCGGCGCTGCAGGGCCGGCTCGAGGCTGCGGCGCGGCCCGGCCCGGGCGGCAGCGCGTGCAGCGCGCCGCAGACCGCGGCGCTCGCGGAGCGCGCTGGGGAGCGCACGGCCGGCCGCGGAGGTGAGGCGGCCGCGGCGGGCGGCGCGGGGGCGGCTGCAGGGCCACAGGCGGGGCCGGGCGCGCGTGCCACCGCTGACGGCCCAGCCGTAGGTGCGCATCTCACGTAACGGACACCCCGCATCGTTCGTGGCTCGTGTCTCCCGCGTCCTCCGCTCGGTGCTTCCTTTGGCTCCTCGCTGGTGAGAGGCCCCATCGGGTGCAGGGGTGGGCCGCCATGATAGTTGAGCGGCAAGGCCGCCTTTGCACAGATGCACGCCGCCCATAGTCCTGTTGCCACAGCCGGGGGGCTGGCGCACGCGCGCCGCCCACCGGCAGGGCGAGCGCCAACCCGGGAGCGCCGCGCAGGGCTCGGGCCCAACGCGCGCGCCGCGGGCGCGAGCGGGCGGCTGGGCGGGCTGCTGGTGACCTGCGACCAGGTGGTCGTGTGCGGCGGGCGCGTGCTGGAGAAGCCAGCCTCGCCCGCTCAGGCGCGCAGTGTAGGGTAAGGGTGAGGCGCACCGGCCCGGCCGCCGTGCCGTGCAGCGCACACACGGCCGCGCCAGGGGCCGGCCGTAAAGGGCGGCTGCGCGGCTGGGAGGGCAGGCCCTGCGTGCCAGCGCGCGCCCGCGCAGCCCTGCCACGCGGACCCCGATGGGCTGCGTGTGCCGGGCCAGCTCGGGGGGAGGTACCGGTCCAGCAGTGGCCCGGCGGCGCCACAGCGGCATCACAGCATGGCAAGCAGGCTTTGGGGGCGCCAGACGGAGCCCGCGGCGGCAGTGATTGAATGCACGGTGTAGACCGGCGGTTTCGATGCAGACGAGCTCACGCTTGCTGCCAGGCCGCTTTGTGATGCGCCCGTATTGGGTCGGGGCGCCAGGCGCGCGCATTCCTGGAGGGCTACTCGCAGGGCTCTGCGGCCACGGTGGGCGCCGTGGTGGTCACCGACCTGCGGACCGGGCTCGCCTGTGAGGGGCTGGACAGGGCGGAGGTGCGCTGCGACAGTGCCTGGATGGATACTGGGCGCTGATGGGATATCTGCCATGCCCTACTTCACTGACACCCAGGCACACTTTCCACAGTAAGGCGCTTCTGCGGCGCGGCTGACAGCTTGCAATCTGCATGCGCCAGGGCAGCAGCGCTGGCTGTGAGGCAAGCAACACGCTGCGGTGCCTATGATTGTCCAAACGGTCTGTGGAAGGATCAGCCGTGAGCCAGACGTCGCGTTGTGGTGCGGCAGGTGCACTTTGGGCCGCTCGAGCCGGACGTGGTGGCGGCGTTGGTGGAGGGGGGCGAGGTCATGCGGTGCGCGGGCGCGCTGATGGTGGAGCACCCGCTGGTCGCGCCGCGCGTCCTGCGGATGCACGGCGCCCTGGACTCTGTGCAGGGGCTGCCGAAGGAGCTGCTCCTGCGCCTGCTGCACGAGGTCGCACACGGTGGGGGCGAAGCGAGTGCGGCGCCGGTGTGACAGTTTCCAGTCCGCGCTCAACTCCCCATCGCCATGCTCTGTTGCCAGAGTCAGACAGGTCTGCGCATGTCTTCCAGCAGTTGCTTGCAAGCTGCCGGCGGGACCTAGTGCCTGCAGCACAATGTTAGTTTCCGTAGCAAGCCCGAGTCTCAGTAAGTGCCCAACCTGGGCCCTATGGGAAACGGAACAATGTATATTGGAAGATGGCACGCACCTGTCGTATCACCTCACGGCCGCAGACACAGAGGAAGCTCGTGAGAGGCTGCGCTGAGAGGAGGCTGTTGAAGCACCTGCGTAGTTACGGAGCGGCTTGGGCGCAGCAACGGCTTGAATCGATACTTCGGAAACCCTGGGAGACCAACCGACGCTTTGTGGTCAAGTCGCGATCGCAGCTGCTGCCGTGTCCTTCCCTGTCTCCCCACCTTTCACGTCTCCTTGTCGCTTTTCGGTTCCTGATCGCGTCATCCTCTGTCCTGGCCTTGCCGGCAAGCTCATCGGCTCCTGGTGCGACCTTCTCACTGCGCTAGCGGCTCCGACCTGCCGCACACACACTGGTCGCTCTTGCACCGTATTTGGTGCTGATATGCTTCTAAACTCGGCTGCTGGGGCGGGAAGCCGATATTGAAGCGGTGCTTTGCTGTGCATGCAGGCCATGCATAGCTCGGGGTACAAGGCGGCGCCCCAGCGCAGTGGGCGCGCGCCCTACCCTCACCGCGGCCTGGTGCACGCCGGCCCTGAGCGCTGCTGGGCGCTGGTCAAGGCCCTGAACGTGGCGGCAGAGTGCGGCGACATGGTCGCATTCGCGGCGCTGCTCGGCGCGGCCGGCCGCACGGCGGCGGCTGCCTCTCGGACGCGTGCGCAGCGGCGCGCGGCCTGCGACGCTTGGCTGGGCGAGGGCGTAGATGCCCTGATACAGGCCAGGCGCCGCGCGGGGGCCGCGCGGGCGACGCGCCTGGCCAGAGAGGTTCAGAAGCTGGCTGCGGCGGGCGCGCCGTGCGCGCTAGCCCTGGATGCAGCCGTCATTGACAACGATGCGGTTCTGGTGGCCGCGCTGCGCTGCGCGCGCCTGAACGGGCGCCTGCACCCGCGCGGGGTGGCGGCAGCCCTGCTCGCCATCTGCGAGCACGAGTGCGCCAGCGCCGACACGCCTGCGCTGCGGCGCGAGCTGGGCAAGCGCCGGCGCATCTGCCAGCTGCTGCGTTAGATGTGTCAGGTGCGAGCCCTCGCCCACGTAGTACTTGTGCAGCCACCCCCTGACAAAGCCTGCCTGTACTGCCAACTCTGCTGCGCTTGACAGGGGCGGTCGCACTGTGCAGGACGCCCAGAGTGCCTCACGCAACAGTGGCAGCGGGCGGCTTGCCCGCACCTCTGCTGCAGGGGCGAGGGGCTGGCTGCTGTGGAACTTTTTGTAAAGCAGGGGTCTGCCGCAGCATCCTAGCAGTTGGCGCAGGACAGGAGGGCTTTCGGGGCCGTGCCTTTTTGGCAAGCAAGCGGCTGGAGCTGCTCTCGCGCGTGCATGGCACGCGTGCGGTCGTGATGGTGACACCACCGGTCACCTCGTTAGAGCTGCGCCGCAAAGCCACCCCCTACTGCAGCAAACTGGCGTGGTGCTGTAGCAAACCCATGACGCGGGCCGGACTAACTGTGCACCCTTTTTGGCTGCCGTTGATCTGTTGTGGAGGGAGGCCAGCCACTGGGGAGGTCATGATTTTGCAGCGTGTATTGCTCTCGACATGCAATTGCATGCTAACTGCTCACCCCTGGGCCTGTGCTGGGCGCTGGGAGCGCCCAATGATGACATGTCTGCCGCCTGCCTGCCGCCGGCGCAGCGTGGCGCGCAAAATTGCACTGGGGATTGCAGTTCTCAGCGCGCCCGGGGCCCGCTTGTACGTTTCCGGAATGCATGTGGCGGTGTGGGCTGGCGCGTCCGTCGCGTCCTCGGATTGCTGTAGCTGTGGGTGCCCTGCTGAAACGGCCTTGCTCTACCCCTTGAGATAGCATGGGGTTGGAGCGCACGTGCGCGCGCTCCCCATGCCCGCCACCCAATGCTTTTCTCTGGCCGGCCGCCCGACGGCAGCGCCCTGCCCCTTTCCCTCGCGCCCAGACGTGCATGCCATGGCAGGGGATAGCTTTTTACAGTTTTCTGCCATGCCTGGCGTAGCTGGGCGCCATGGCCTTTCACAGTTTTATGCCAGGCCTGGCGTAGCCTGGTCTTGTACCCTACCCATATTTATTAGACCTCGCGTCCGAGCAGCGTGTGGGGGGGTCCCTTGCAATGACTTTGCAATGAACGGGCCAGAGCACTGCTGCACTGCTGTGACGAGCGCCGCTGAGTGGCGGTGTAGCAACGGCACCAGCAAGCGCTGCAGTCTGTGCAGGATGCGGCTTGGTCATGCATGCTGGGGTCCTGCTGCACCACTTAGCCGGCTGTAAATTGGCTCGGCGGCGTGTCGTTTGTAGTGCACCCGCACAAAGGCGGCAACAATTGTCAGCTTGATATCCTCAGGCACACTGGGCAACAGGCAGGTGTGCTTAAGGCTACCACGGTACGTCAACAGTGCACAGCGAGCTCATACAAAGGAGATCTGTCACGGCAGAGCGCTGCAGACTGCAGCACCTAAAAGTCGGTGAACACATATATGTTACACTAGCACACGGCTACAGGGCGAGCAGGACACTTACAACCCGGACAACCAACACACTCGAGAGTCTGCCAAGACGCTTGACGGTCCACTCGGGGCCCGGCGGGCCCGTCACACAACAGGGCCAGGCTCGCCACGCCCCCGCCGAGAGGGCGTCCGACCCGCTGCGACCTTCGGCACGCCAAGCTCCGCGGCCATCATTCGTCGCTGATGATGCCCAGCTCGCGCCCGACCTCCGTGAACGCGGCGACCGCAGTCTGCAGGTGCGCCTCCGTGTGCGCGGCCGACAGCTGCACCCGGATGCGCGCCTGGCCCTTGGGCACCACCTGGCCGCCGCGCGCAGCTCATCACCCAGTGGGGCCACAAGGTGCTGCGCCAAGCAAGCAAGGGCGCCAACCCTTGCTTGTTCTCTTGTTGCTGGTATCCTACTGGCTGTGCCTCGCTCGCTGTCGCGCGTGAGAAAGCTGCCTCCTGCGCAGGAGCCGTTGCAAGCATAGAACAGACCTGCATGGGCGCTGGGACTCAGATGTCACATATGACTGGCATACCGGCGCCGACCTCAGCAGCGCATGTGGCCAGCATGCGCAGCCCGGACCATGCGGCGGCACCCGCCCGCACCGGGTACGAAAAGCCCACGACAAAGATGCCGCGCTGCAGCAGCTTCTGTGCAAACTCGCTCGCCAGCGCGGCGTCGTACAGCATGATGGGCACGATGGGGTGGCTGCCCTTCTTGAGCTCGAAGCCCGCCTGCCGCGGCAGGGGCGCGTGTCGGGACCGCAGGCGCACTCGCGAGGGCAAGCATGCCTGCGGGCTGTTCTCTCATCGCAGCATGGCGCAGATGCGCGGTCGCGCACTACCTGGTATGCGTCACTGTGGTGCGCGCTGCACGCCATGGGCTGCTCATGCCCACGGCACACCAGCCCGCCATGCGAGGCAGCGGCACAGCCAGGCCAGCTCTCTGGTGTCCCCCCAGCTCTCTGGTGCCCACAACCAGTCTTTGCTGTTCTGTTGACATCGCCCAGGACAGTGACCGACACTGTCCTGATGTCATATGCACAGCAGAACATGGGAACACTGCCTCTCCGTACCTGCTACACAGCCAGTGTATCCCGTTGGTGTACACAGGCCCACACGCCAGCGCGCCGGGGATGAGCCGGGTCAGGCGCGCGCCGCGGTCATGGCGTGCCGGAAGCGCGCCGTGTTGGCCATGAGCCGATCGCGCAGCGCGGTGGACTCCTGCAGCAGCGCCAGCGCCTCCAGGCTCGCGCCCACCACCGCCGGCGCGACCGTGTTGCTGAACAAGTACGGCCGCGAGCGCTGGCGCAGGATGTCCACCACCGCCGCGCTCGCCGCCGTGTAGCCGCCTGCCGCGCGTGGCGCGCCTCGGCGCCAAGAAACCCTTGCCCAGCACGAGCGAGCAGCGCGCGGCTGCTGTCGCCGGACACGCTGAGGGTGAGGTCGATTGACGCCGTCAAGAGGGATGAATGGCGCTGACGCGTGTGCAGCGCCGGGAGCGGCTGCGCCCCGCGTGGGCCTCTGCGCATGCGCGCGCACAGGGCGGGAGGCCGGGCGCGCACCCGTCGCGCCGCCCATGGCCTTGCCAAGCGTGGAGTTGACGATGTCCACCTGGCCCAGGATGCCCCAGTGCTCGTCGGTCCCCCGGCCCGTTGGCCCCATGAACCCGGTCGCATGGCACTCGTCCTGCCACATCCCGCGCCCCCTCAATTGCGTCAGCTCCAGGCGATGCGTGGCTTAAGCAGCAACAGCACACGCAATCACCGCTGGGGTGCATGATGCCTTTGCTGTTGGCGGGACTGCGCAGACACAGAACGCAAGCCGTGCAGCGCCGCAGCTCCTGAGCAATGGCAACAGCCATGGCGCGCTGACAGCCGCATCGAGGACGAGACGGACTGCTGCGTGCACCATGCGGATGGAAACCACTCCCGGCAGGTTGTCCTGCATGCTGACCATTTCCCGCGATGCGGCCTGCAGCGGCGGAAGCGCTGGCTGGGGCCGCACCACAAACACCAGCGCGCCATGCTTCCGCGCGCCAGCGCACAGATGTCACCCAGCGGCGCGATCGTCCCATCCATGGAGAAGACTCCTGCAAGCGGGGGCACGCCGGCGCCGACGTCAGGCAGGTTGCGTGGCGCGATACTGTTTTCAGTCCAATCTATCAGCTAGCGGCGCAGCACACTTGTCGATACATTTGTTAGCGATCACCTGCATGACATGACCTGGCAGCACTGGTGAGGCAAAACCACGCGCACGGATCACCACCCCAGACAGATCATGTCCCCTATGGTGCATGTGGCGCACACCATCAGTGGCGATGAGCTTCACGCGGGCGCCGGAGGCCTGCTGCAGCTTGGCTTCCAGGTCGGCCATGTCCGCATGCTGGTATCTGCCATGCGAGGCAGTCAGGCGCTGGGCATGGTGCTCTGCCGGGCGCAGAGCTTTGCAAACTCCTGAATTAACAACGACAGCAGAAAAGCAGCATGGTGGCTGAGCGGCGCCATGACGTACAGGCCAGCCTCGCTCAGCACACACACAAACACGCAGCCATCGCGCTCGCATCCTGTTGCTCTTTGTTTGTCATCACACAGTACCCACTTGGCCTTTGCAGAGGTGCGTGCCTCAAGCGCTGCGCCTTGCACAGGCGGATGCCATCTATGATAGAAGCGTGGTTCAACTGATCACTGATGACTGCATCCTCCGCCGTCAGCAGCGCCTGCACGTCACGCGGCGCAACACGTGGCCGACATGCATGCACACACATGCTCGCCAGCATGCACCCTGCCGCAGCCTGTCCTGGTAAGGCGAGCAAAGTGATGCGGGCGCGCCGCTTACCGTGAGCGGCAGAGCGCTATACCAGTGACGGCCGAACGGCATCATCGACATGAACTTATTCAAGCATGGTTGTCAGGCTTGTGCAACGCTGAAACTGCAGCGGTTGCGCCTTCCTACCGCCGCGCTCCAAGACTGGCTCTGCCGTAAGGGACCGCACGACATGCAATGCACCAAACACCGGGTCAGACCACAGCAGGCTTTCACACAGACAACGCCCCCGTGCTGTCAGCGGTCACTGCCCCAGGACAGAGACCTGCCCGGACCATGCACACGAAGCTGGCACCATGCAGCCTGGCCGCATGGAGTCAATAGCAGACACTCCTGTGCAGTGCCCGCCGCCCTGCGGCTTCGTGCGCGGGACAGGCAGGGCGACCCTGGCAGGGGGCGCGCCTCGAACAGCCCGGCGTTGGCGTCGAAGCAGCTGGGGTACAGGATAGCCGCCTGCTGGTGGTGGAAGGCCGCCAGCTGCGCCTCCAGGCGGCGGTGCGCGTCCTGCGTGCCGCAGATGAAGCGCACGCTGGACAGGCCGAAGCCGTGCTCGTCCAGCGCGCGGTGCGCGGCGTCGCGCAGGCGCGGGTGGTTGGAGAGCCCCAGGTAGTTGTTCGCGCCTGCGCCGCGCCGCGCGGGGCGGTCGGCTGCTGCTGCTGCTGGCCGGCTGCGCAGCAGGACCCCAACCGCCGCGTCTTTGCTTACATCTCCAAGGTATACCAGCACGGCCCAGTACACGTCACCTGCCTGACACAGTAAGTGCGGCAAGCAGGGGACTCCACAGCCGTCCAGTGTGGCTGGTCTCTCAGACGCTGACTGTGTAGTGAGCTGAAGCCAGACTCGCACTGAAGAGGCAGTCAGGCACCGCGTTATGGTAAAGTGCTCCCTGACCTGTTTCTCTCCGTCACCGTGTAGCAGCGTGCCTAGCATTGGTCTGCAGGTGCTGGTTTTCCTGAGCGCAGCTATTCTGCCGGAGCCCTGCGGCCGAGGGCAGCGAGGAGGTAGGCAGCGCACAAAAGTTGAGCACTTCGCCTTCCACGCCAGCCACTCTTACGGCAGGGCCCTGCGGGCTGACGAGTTCCAGCTCTGTTTTATATGTCCCGGCTGTCCGGATGTCCGAGAGCTGCGACGACAGGACCCGCTGCAGAACATTCTCCTGCTCAGGCGCCGCCTCCGCTGCAAACGCTCTTACGTAGCGCAGCACGGTGCGCCGCAGCAGCGTGCTCGTGCGAATCATGCCTCTGCTCTGTCCGCCGCTCACAGCTGGATGCGGGATGAGAACCGCTGCAGACGGCGCATGCTTGTCTTGTCTGAGACTCTCATGCGTCTCTGACTCATATAGGTCCTTAAACTCCAGAAATGTGTGTTAAATGTGGGTGTGGCCGGCCCATAATAATGAACGTGTTTCCAAGGTACCTCAGAGCTGCAATCCTGGCCAGGCGCTATCTACTGCGCACTCTTCTCGTGCGCTGCAGCAGAGTGCCAAGCCTACAGCGTTGCAGTCAGGCAATGCAGAAATCAGATAACGCAACAGACCTGCGCACTGGAGACGTTGCCTTTCTGCCAAGCTGTTACTTGCATTACACTTCTGCAAGTGTCAGCATGAGTTTTGCGCAAAGGCAGTGAAACATGAGGCCTTGCGCCAAACAGTTCTAAAAGCTCTCCATAAGGGGCTGTGCTGAGTGCAGGCATGCATAAGCAAGGGCCCAGCATGTCAAGGCCCCAATGTGGGCCAAAACGCCCTATAATGGGCAGCATGCGAGCGCATGTAAACACAGATGATGATGCAATCATAGGTGCATACACACCGCATAGGCGGGGAAGTGCATCCACCCCTCGTGCATACATGGCCGCACGATATGGCACACACACGCGCACATGCCCATGACTTGAGCAGGTTGCGCCCCAGAACGCGTGACATCACCTTGCATGCGCTGGTGGCAGGCGCCTGATAACACAAATCGGTCTGTAATGTCAGAAGGGCCGCACTTGCAGTCAGGCAGCCGCAGCGCACAGGCTGGGACACACTGAGACGCAGGCTGAGCACGAGCTCCAACGCGGAGGAACGCTGGGAGGTGCTGAGAAGCGTGGGCTAGGGTTAGGGATAACTCTACCCTACCCTAACTTCCGGGGCCAACTGGCAGCACAGCATGTAAGGTGCCGCTCGCATGAGATGCCACGGCTGCAGGGGCAGGGAGCGGGCACGCGTCCCCGCATCATGATGCTGAGGCAAACAGGGGGAGGGTCAGCGGGTCGGCCAGGCGCAGTGAGTTGGTGTGCACCAAAAAGTCGTTCGGGAACGACACGTTGGCGAGCTGGATCAGGTGGTTGCCGAACAGCCTGCCGGCCTTGCGCTGCTCCGCGACAAAGAATGAGAACGTGGACAGCTGCAGGCCAACAAACTTGGCCGCCCGGACCAGGACCAGGAAGTCGACGGCCGCGCGCTGCTCCGTGCGCAGCGGCCCGAGCTCCCTCGCGTCCAGCAGCGCGGTCAGGTGCGTTGCGGACGACCCGCAGCCGTGCTGCCACTTCCTCGCGAAGTCCGGCTGCGTCTCAAACACGCTGCTGGCGATGTACAGCGGGAGGCTGGCATTCAGCGCCGCGCCCTTCAGGCCTGCCAGGTACGCGGGCAGCGTCGCCCTGTCTGCGAGCGCTCGGCCGCCGTCAGCCAGGGCTGCAGCAAGCTCAGAGGGCGGTGGAGCGACCAGGCGTGCGTGAAAAGCCACCAAAGCCCCGCAGCGCGCACCGACCCCGGGCGCGCGCGTGAAGTCATTGATGGTGTGCAGGTGCACGCCGTTGAAGGCCGGCCAGCCGGTCTTCAGCTGCAGGGCGCTGACGGCCTTGTCGGCCAGGCCCCGCAGCGCGTCCGTGAACAGGAGGTTGCGCGCCACCTCCAGGCGCAGGCTGGAGTGCCGGGAGACGAAGGCGGTCAGCAGCCGGAACAGCGTCAGCCGCACGGGCGGGCAGAAGCGCCCGCCGACCTTGCCCTCGGCCGCGCCGGCCTTGCCGGCCGCGCTCGCCAGGTGCGCGCGCACCGCGTCCGCGACGTCCCCGTACTCGCGCGGCGCGCGCGCGTCCAGTTGGAGGTCTGGCAGCACGCTCACGCGCGCGTCCGAGCGGTTGCCGTGGCTCAGGTTGATGTTGCGGCCTGCGCGCCCCCGCCCTCGCGGAAGAGGTCGTCGACCAGCCCGCGTGCTCAAAGCTTCAGTGCTTCATAAAGGTTTCTTGGCTCGACCAGACTGGCAGTCTGGTCGAGCAACACTTGCGACAGGGCAACACTTGCGTCGCAGGCAGTCCTGCAGCAGAGCGCTGACCAGTGCCCTGAACCGGGAGGGCGGCGCGCCTGCGAGGTAGGAGCGCAGCAGAGTGGTGTTCCACAGGCCGGCTGGGTCGCGGGCTGTCCAGGTCGCAAACGCCGCCAGGCTGCTGCGGCTCTGCAGCAGCGGCAGCTCGAGCTCGTCCGCGCCCAGCACGACGCCCAGCGTCACAAAGTTGATGACCGCCAGGTGCTGGTTCATGATGCCCAAGTCCTGGCTCGAGTTGGAGCTCGAGTTAGAGTGCTCCGCTCCCAGTGCCAGACACAGCATCGCGCGGTCCCTGCCACGGCACGGCCCGGTGGACTGCTCGGTATGGACCGCCTGTGTGGCGGTGGTCAACTGGCACCCACCCTGTACCTACTCCTAGCGTTGGGAGCTGCGTCACATAACACGAAGGAGCAGCTTTGCAGACAGGGGTACTACTTCTAGCTTTCAAGCGATGCAGCGCTCGTCCAGCATGTCCCTCTTCAGGGTGTTGTTATCCAGCATCATGTTTGCGTCTGCGCCAGTGCACGCTCTGCACCGCGCGAGCAGGGCAGACGCCCACCACGCAGATGCCGCCTTCAGCGCCTGGCTGCCGCAGTGGTTCACGTTTGGCGCCACCGCCTGGCCGGACAGGCCGACAGCGCTGACCGACGTCCTAGTCGCGCCAGCCTTCTTCTCCAAGGGGCGGGAGGATGAGTACGCATACGAAGAACTGTTCCACCTGCAAGCCGCGGGCGTGTATGTGGAGCTGAGCGCTGTGGATGGTGACTTCAGCCACTCCAAGTTCTTCAGCGGCTCGCTGGGCTGGTGAGTGCAGTGTAGCCACCGCACCGCACTGACTGCGGGTGACATGCGCTGCCACAGAGTGTGCCCTCTCGGCACTCACTTCCCAGCTGCGCTGCAGGAAGGGGGTGACCATCGAGGCGAGCCCAGTCTCCTTCCGCCGGCTGGTCCAGAGCCGAAAAGACACCCTCGCGGTCAACGCCGCAATCTGCGCCAACCACACCACCGTGCACTACGTCCACCACGCCGACCCAGCATACCATGGGCGGCTCGATGGTGTCTACGAGTTCATGCCACCGCACTTCAAGCAGCATTGGTATAACAACGTTGCCATGCCCGAGCAAGCTCTCCCGGTCGTGTGTGCTCCCCTGAGCGCCATCTTTATGAAGCTGGGTCTCAAGCACATCCATTTTCTCATTCTTGATGCGGACGGCGGCGAGCTGGCAATCCTGATGACAATTGACTTTAGTGCTGTCCACATAGACGTGCTCTGCGTCGAGCAGGACGGCACCAACGCAGAGAAGGACGTGTTGGTGAGGCAGCTGCTTGAGGAGCAGGGGTACCGCCTGAAGTTCCACTCAGGAGAGACATACGTTGACCAAATAAGCCGGAACGACTGGTATGTGCATGCGCACTTCCAGCCCGTGTCTGCGCCCACGTTTGGATAGCACAGGTGCTCGTTGCTGTATGCTTGTCCTCTAGTTACAGTGTGCGGTGTGACTGCCACACAAAGGCAGTGTGCTGGGCATGTATGGATGATGCAGGGCAAGCAACATGGTTGAACAGCATCCTGGCTGTGGGTTCAGGGGTCGTTGATGTGCGTCAGTGAAAAGTGGTGTCTTTATTCTAGCAGTGTCAGCCTTCTTGCAGACTCCTACAGAGACGTTTGACACAACACACCACAGAAAGCCCTCAATAGTAAGTGCAGCATGCAAATGGCTTTTGTGGTCCACTATACACGAGGGGTTGTGGTTCAGATTTTCTGCAATTAAGAAATTGGAGTAGAGAGCCAACAGTCCTTGTTGCTTGCCAGATGTGAGCCCGCGTGTTCTTTCGCACATGATACACCCACGACTTGTGTGGCCCTTGCTGCACACAACTGTGCTGAACACTGCTGTAACTGCGCTGCGTGAGGGGAGCGCAAGGGGCTGCGTTGACGGCCTGGTGAGGTGTCATCTAGCTGGGTCAGTGTTGCATACTTCGGCCTGCGTCTCTGGCCCTCCCGACGACCGGTGTTCAATACAACACTCAAACCCACGACACAGGGCCGACACAGAGTTCACTTTTACTAGCAACCAGGGTACTCTCGCCTGTGCAGCTGGCGCGCAAGTGCGGGTTGGGCCATGTACAGGAGGCCAATGCTGGGGAGGAAAGCAGCAACCGGAGCAGCAGCATACAGTCTGCGCCCTGCACGCGCAAGCACTTTGCTCGCACTGCGACCGCAGCGCAGCGGGCACAGCCGCTGGGCACGCAGTCTGGACACACCTCTGGATACACACTCCCCCACATCCACCATGTGTGTATGCGCCTGCCTGCTCCCGTCAGAAAGTCAGAAAGCTTAAATGCCAAAAAACCTGTACGACAGGCTTGCCCGCACCGCCAGGGAGGCCGCAAGACCAGCGTCCAAAACTGTGGCCCGGCAGACTCCCCCTGCCGTTCTGCTCGCCCTACAAGGCGGACAGCTTCCGGTACTGCTCGTCCACAGAGCGGTACAGGCGGCCCTTGTCGTTGCGGTACGCAGTCTCCATGATGTCCAGCATGGCATCCACCTGGTGGTGCGTGATGGTGCACGTGCTGGCTATGCGCTTCTTCTGCTCTGGCAGCCAGGCGCCGCCCTGCAGCCGGCTCTCCATCTCTGCGTAGTCCAGCACGCAGATGGCCTTGTCCAGCTTGGGGCCGTGCACGTGCAGGATGTAGATCTGCCCGCCCGCGTCCCGCGTCCACTGCGTCTCGGGCGGGTTGCCCCCTGCGCGCCAGGCCCCGCGGGCGTGAGGGGCGGGTGCCCGGAGGAGGTGCAGCGCTGGCACTCCAGGTGTGCAGGCCGTGGGCGCACAGTAGGGCCGCCAGTTGAAAAAGTGGGGCAGCGCCGTGAAGCTGCTCCCCGCAAACTCCGCCTGCGAGCGCGCGGCGTCAGCTCAGCGGCGGCACTGGCATACTGGGGGCGCGGCCAGGAGTCGGGTGGGACCACCGCCCAGGCCCGCACCATGAGCGTGTTGTCGAGCGCGCTGAACTTGAAGTCCTTGGTGACTGCGTAGGCCACCATGTCATCAAATATCATCGACATGGCAGTTACGTTGTAGTAGCCGATGCCCGCGTTGGGGTCCCACGTCCCCGCGCTGCGGGCCCCAGCGCGCGCGCCGCTCACAGGCGCTTCTCGTTGCCCATAGAGAGCAAGGCGGGGAGGCAGAGAGCGCGCGCACCCGCTGACGCTCAACAGCGTGGGCTTGGCCAATGTGCAGGAGTCGAAGTTGCGCAGCCAGATGGTGTCCAGATCGCCCCAGATCACATACTGCGTGTCCACCTGGGCCGCGTTGAAGAGGTGCCTGTTCTCCTTCACGATGAGGTGAATCTCCACGCGCAGGTACGTGCTGATCACGCCCTTGATCCAGCTCCACTCGTCCAGCGCTGCGGTCTTGTACACGTGCTTGCTGATGGTGAGCTCGTGCTTGACCACAGTGGCCCCCAGCGCGGTGAACGCGCGCTTGGTCCTCTCCGGGACGTCGTTCAGCGTGACCACCACCGGCACGATCGAGGGGCAGTTCTCGCGGATCGAACGCAGCGCCACCTTGAGGTGGTTTTCGTACTTGTTCGAGCTCTCCCCCAGGTACGCGGCCTGCTTGCCTGCACGGCCCCGTGCTCTATGAAAGGCAGGCCGTGTGTCGCGGGGCGCACGTACTGCCCGCCCCAGCCATGCCAGCGCAGGCACAAGGATTTCTCCTGCACAAGCTGGTGTCAGGCGCACCATCGATGGTGGTAGCCTGGAACGCAAAGAATGCGATCACCTTCCTGCACTGCTTGACTATGTCCTGCTTGCTTGCTTGCGCGGGCTGCGCGCTGAGCAGCGCGCCGCTGACAGCGAGCAGCGCCACTGCGAGCGCCAGCCCTCTGCCTGCCATGGCAAGCCCCGCCTAGCAGCGCATTAGCTTGCCTAGGAGGCGGGCGCCTTCAGTTTGCATCGTGCTTCTACACTTGAATATGCAATATTTTCTTCTGCTGTGGTTGGACATCAGCATCCCACCCTACCTGCAATCTTTTGGCTCTTAAGACTCTATCGCTCCAGAGAGTGGGGACTTGGGCTTGCAAAGCCCGCGCCTCCCAGGCTATGTACGTTTTGTCCAGTGGCTTGAGCAGCTGCAGTACAAGAGCAATGCGCCATGGACCCAAATGGTGTCCTCGCATCTTAGCGCAGTGCAGCAGGGGTCAGGCAAAGCGCGTCGCGGCGGTGGCCGTCGGAGTCACAATGGCACGGCAGTCACCATCATGCAGCCCGCTAGCCTGAACATGGCAGCCCTATCATGGAATACAGCACCCGCGTGTGCACATGTGCCTGCTGTTGCACCAGTCGCACCCGGTGCAGGAGGAGGAGGCTGCTTCTGCTGCAGCATCACAGGCGCCTAGAACACCTATCCCCCTCCAGCCCTGCCTGAACTGGTGAGTCTCAGCAAGCCGCGGCTGCGCAAGCGGTTTCGCGCGCTGCGCACTGCTCTGGCGCTCCAGCTTTTACCGCAAGCGGCGCACCCAGCACGCGGGCCGCGAGTGTCGGAGTATGCCGAGGGAGGGGCTAATGCTGGGCATCATTTTGACAAGAAAGAAGACCAAGAGCGGGACGCGCGGTGGCTCCAAGCGTCCTGTGGACCTGAGGATCTTTGGCTTTAGTGGGTTGGCTGCTCATTTTGCAGTGTGAGCACTGGAGTTTTGGCGCGTTGTGCCACTCAGCTTTCGTGAGGTGCTCGTCCTGCATGAACGGCGCATGCGTCATTGCATGCAGGACTGGCTGACGTTGGTTGATGTGGGCCAGCTTAGCACCTGGGACCAACGCCTGAACGCCGTCCGTCAGGCATCTGACAGTGCTCCATCAGAAGAAGTTCTTCTCGCCCGTGATGGTTTTCCTGCAAAGTCTGGACCGCATGCAAGGGTCGTGGCCGTCCAGGGGCATGATAGCTAGCTGGAGGTGTGCAAGGCGGCACACAAAGTGGTAGTCCATTCGCTGGGCGCACAAAGTCGTGAAGAGCATGGAGGACCTTTTGACGTGTCCTATGCCATGCCAGCCTACGTCCAAAGCGCTTCTGAGGCTCTCGTCTAGGACGTGGTGCCCCCCCGGATTGCGTGGTCGCTCAGACCCTGCATGTAGAGCACAGCATGGGTGAGTGCTCCAACCACCAGTCCAACTGCACCTTTGCCAGAGCCGCAACACGATTAGCCCAGCGCAAGGCGACGCTGCGGCGCGCTTCAGCTGTTACATTGACCAGCGAAGCTGCCACCAGCTGACACTCGGCTCCTCGCCTGGGCGACAATGCTTGGGCACAGGGCGTCAAGCAGGTCTGCTCCAGGCTAAGGACTGTTCCACTATCTCACAATTCAAACAAGCTTGCAAGGCTTCATACCAAGCTCAACTAGCATCAAGCCATCCTAGCTAGCCACCGCACACCAGCTTCGAGCACAACAGCATCAACCACGCGCATGCAGGGAATGCCCTGATGCGCAGGGTTGGGATGGCCATTTCTGAGCCATGCCAATCAGCACCCACTCTGGCACAGCCTCCGCTCAGCACAGCAGTGCTGGGGGCAGCCCAGCACCATTCAATTTTGTTATCGGTGTTGCACAGTGCGCAGCAAAGTGCGGATCGGCACGCGCAGTTGCCCTGACACACTGAGGAACCACACAAGCGGAGAGCTGGGTGTCTGCAGATATGTTGCAGGTCCACCCAGTCGCGGCAGCGGATACAACCGCTGCAGGCCGGCAACGACAGCCCCAGGACGCATTCCTGGGCAGAAGGGTTGCACTGCACACTTGGTCAGACGGCACTAGCACTTCAGCAGCAGCGTCCTGGTGGCGCGGTGGGCCCGGGGGCGGGGGGCTACTGCACAAGGGTGTCGATGAGGCCCTTGAGCGTGGGCTGGCCAGCGTTGTCGACGTTGATGTACACGGCGTCGGCGTTCAGGAAGAAGTAGGCGGGCTGCGGGGCGGGCAGGTTGGCGGCGTACTGCCAGCTGAACTGCAGCGGCGGCAGCGTGGTGCCGTCGAGGTCGAAGGACAGGCGCGCGCGCACGACGCCGCCCTTGACCGGCAGGAAGCCGGTTTTGGACACGGCCGTGCTGGTCAGGAAGGCCGCCTCCGCGTTGAAGAACGTGGACGGCGGCGCCACGGCGCCGGTGGGCAGCTGCGTCGTGGCGGCGGTGAGGCTCTTGACGACGTCGGCGCTGTTGGGGAACTCTGCGTGCATTGGGGGGCGCGGGTCAGCGAGCGCAAGTGGGCCCACGGTCGACGCGCGCTACGCGCAGGGTGGGCATTGGGAATTGATGCAATGTCCAAACCCCCAAAAGTTATACTCTTGCAGGAGAGCCGGGATGCGGCGCAGCATGTGTGCAACAGAACAGCACCCTGGCGGGCGGCCCCTGCGTGCGGCGTGCGCGCACCCAGCAGCACAACCACGCGGTTGCTCACCAGGCTTTTCTTGGCCCTGCGCACAGCCCGAGGAGCGGGTCAGGGTGTGGCGGAGGTCACGCGTTCGCCACACAAGGCTGCACGCACTGCAGGCGGCAGCAGGTGCTTGTTGGAGCACGCGGCCGTGCGACGTGGGCGCACGCATAGTCGATGCGGAGCCCGGTTGGTGCAAGCAGCCGGCGCCGCGCGCCCCCGGTCAGGATCGTCTGGCCGTTCGGCAGCGTGGCTGCCGGGATGACTGCGCTGCCCAGGATGACGGAGTTTACGATGGCCGTGGCGACCGCGGTCGCCTCTTCCACTGTTGTCACTGTGGGGACCTGGCCGGTCGCCAGGAACTGCTGCAGGATCGCGGCCGCGGTGAAGTTGGAGGACGAGGCCGTGGGCGTCGGCGTCTGGAGCAGGTTGCGCATCCGCTGTGGCGAGATCTGGCCCCGTGCAACCTGGCCGAGCCGCCGCCGGCGCGCGCTGCCGCCGGCGCCCGGCTGCAGGCCGCCGGCGCCGCTGGCCGTGCTGCTCGTCACGTGCTGGACGTACATGCTCCCAGACACGGCGGTGCCGGGCACCTACACGCGGGCGCATGCCGGTCACGCTGACGCTGCACCCCTGGCACCGAGCAGCGTGCTCGCTGCTTTCGCGTGCGCGTCACGACAGGCAGGGCCAGGTTGCAGCTCACCCGGGTGCAGAGAAGGCGGGCGCTGCACCCAGGAGAGCATGCAGGCAAGCGGAGCGTGGGCCGCAACCGTGTCGTGCGGCGTGGGAGTGGCTAGCGCCGTGGCTCACCACAATGACGTCCGCAAAGACATGCGCTGCAGCAGAGGCGGCCAGCAGGAGCACGGCAAGCAGCCTCATCGCGCCGCTCGCTGCTTCACAACCTGCCCGCTCCCCAGCAGGCGCAAAGCGTCACGAGCTGGTACGATACAGCCTCGCAGCTGTGCTTCGTTGCCTCTACTTGAAGCGTGTGGTGCGCCAGGCATTGTGAGAGTGCAACCTGTCAGCCTGCCACTCAACAGTCCCTGTACACCTGAGACGCACCAGGGGCTGGCGACGGAGCACCTGGGACGACGGCCTTGCGCGCGGAGGTTGTGCTGCCTGTGTGCGCAGCTCGAGGATGCGCGAAACTTCAATGCTCCGCTGGTATTTGAATTCAAACGTCATGTGTAGGGTGTCTGCGTGCACGTGCAGACGGACCCAGATCGTGCTCATGACCCAAGTGTTTCCTGTCTAAGAGCTGCTGAGATACTTGTCACAAATGGTGATTTGCGCCTCATTGCTGCACAGCAACAAAATTCTTGGAATCAGCTTTGTTGAGGCTGCAGGCTTGGACAGGACAAGGTGCTGTCCCTTTGTCACATCAAGTCTATTTAAGACACCTGATTTAGCACATACCATTGCTGCGGTGCCTCGTTCAGTCATGTACACTCGCGCAGGGGGCATATGCACAGCAACCTATTCTTGACACGCATTTCACTTGCAAGCCCAGCTATCTATCAGTTGGCTCTCGCTCCACTATGCACATGTTCCGCTAGCTCAAACAAGCCGTGCAGGCACAGTGTATAACCCTTGCCAGTCTTATGCAAACGCCCCAACAACACCCCCAGAACAGGAACTTGACCCGCCACCCAACACCGCCCAGAAAGCAACTTGTCCGCCGCAATAGCAGCATTTGGTTGCAACCCCACAACACGCACAGCAACCCGGAGAGCGCGGCATCAACAACCATAACAAAAACTGAGCAGCCTCGCGGCTGCAGCGGCACCGCCTACTGGTGGAACATGAGGATGCTGTGCATGAGCACGACCCGGGTCTTCAAACGGGCAGCCAGCCGCGCCACACGCTCAGCCATGCAGTAGTCCGCCGCAAAGTACCCAGCGCAGGACCCGGAGAACTCGCGCGCATTCTCCAGAAACCGCAGCCCATACTTGCTGTAAAAGTCAAACCGCGTCGCATAGCTGCCCAGGTCGATGAACTTCTCGCGCACGTTGACGGAGATGTGCGTGTTGGCCGTGTTGTTGCGCAGGTGGTGCGACACAAAGTCCCAGGCGATCAGCGGCGCGCGGCGCGCCATGAGCGGCGCGATCGCGTCCAACAGGTACGCGCTGTACAGGTTATCGCCGTTTGTGACCAGCAGGTAATCGCAGCCGGAGCCGGCGTGGCGGCTCATCACGTCCAGCGCCTCGTCGGTGGCATCGTACGCGTACAGCGACGCGTCGAAGCTGCGCGCGGCCAGCGGCAGGAAGGACACCTGCTGGCCCGTGCTGCGGAACTTGCGCCGGCTGAAGGCTTCAGTGCGCGCGCGCAGCTCGCCGCTGCCCTGCTGCGCCGGGTCGGTGTTGATCACGAACGCGCGCAGGCCGTGCGCGGCCGCCGGCGGCGCAAACAGGCTCCACAGCAGCGCCTCGATCGTCTGCGACGGCACGGCGCGGATCAGGACGCACAGCCGCGGGCCCGCCGCGCACGCGAGCGGCAGGGTCTGCAGCAGCAGTATGCAGGCCGCCAGCAGGTTGAAGGCTGGCGCGCGCCGGCTGCTCACTCTGGGCATGTGCTGCGGCCTGAATTGCGCAAAGGCTCGCTCGCAGTGCTCTGCTCCTGATCAGCGCCAGGTGGGCACTGCCCTCTGCACCCACCCTAGTTTTGAGCTGTTGCAATTGCAATATCAGTGTCACAAAACGCCTTCACATCATTTGAATTGCTATTCTACTATGCTGCAATTTAAATTGCAGCACAGTAGCTGTCGCCGCAGCTGTCGAAGCCCGCGCTGCCTGGCCAGCCTGGCGATACGCCGCAGTCACCGTAGCAGCCATCGGTACCTCTGCTTTCTGGACATGGTGGACGCCCTGGCTGCGCTGCCGCACGTCAGGCACTGTTGGCCAGTTCGCCACACCTGCCCGACGTGACGAACGCCGTCGCGGCTGGCTGATCACCGCGTGCTCACGGTGAACAGCCA
>JAABUJ010001581.1_pt1 | contig 32608 bp, 39 predicted proteins | sample 5559131 | NCBI WGS metagenome assembly JAABUJ01 (sample SAMN10711875, study PRJNA513366) | rock metagenome | isolation source: Antarctica rocks | place: Antarctica: Victoria Land, Mt New Zealand nord | collected 2016-01-07
GTGAGCAAGAAACATTTAACTGTATGTGCTGACTAAATGTGCAGCTTAAATAATGTCTGCAAGGCATGATCAGTCTTTACTGAGAGACTGATGAAGATAATGTAAAGCAGTTAACAGCTGTGAGATGTAACACATAATGACAGTGAGAAGAGTGAATTTAAGTCATAATCAGACTGTCTATATGATCTGAGAGAATGAATGTGCATGTTGATTTATATGCTGAAAGAGTGTGCAACAGTGATGTTCATCTTGTGAAGAATGTGAGCTTAAGAAGCAAACTGTGACTGAAGTGTAGATAAGAATTTTTGCTATGATCTAAGTCTTAAGTGTAAAGTCAAATAATGAGTGAAAGCAAGAGTCTGAAGAGCCACATGATAAGAGCATAGCAGAGACTCTGTAGAGAGGTGTGAACTCTGTGTTGTAATGTAATGGTTAGCTATAGCAATACAATAAAGTTGCTGTCACTGCTGCTCTCACTGTACAACTTATGCCTGAACAGCAGAAGATATCTAAGGATCTTTAAGCACTTTATCACAGTGATGCTGCAGAAGCTCAACAAAGAAGACTATCAGCAGTTTAAAACATACTGATTAGTGACATTTCTGAACACTATGAGCAAGGCTCTGAAGTTCATGATGACACACAGAATAAGCTACATGACAGAGATCTATCAATTACTATTTAAAACACTGCTGAGAGATCAGAAAATTGTGTTTACAGAGTAGACAATTTATACACTGCTGAAGTAGATTTACAGAGCATAAGAATTAAGCATGTTAGTTACATTACTATTAATGCTGAATGTATCAGAAGTCTTTAACAATGTCTTTCACAAAAGATTACTTTACAATCTCTGAAAACATCATCTATCACTGAAGATAGTAAACTGAATAGAAGACTTTCTGAGAAAAAGAACATCAATAATAAAGCTGTCAGAATATGAGTCAGAGAGCTTTGTCATTCATATAGACATATCTTAAAATTCATCACTATCATTCATTCTATATCTATTCTACAATGCTGATATGCTGAACCTAGTCAATGACTCACAGCTTTGAGTCACAGCAGCAAGTTAAATTGATGATGTGAGCATCATAATGACAGAAAAGTCAGCAGAGAAGAACTGTGCTGCTTTATATACAGTACATAGTCACACAGAGCAATAAGCTTAAAGATATGTCTCTGTCTTTGTCTCAGTCAAGTATGAGCTCATTTACTTCACAAACTGTCTTATAAGACATGACACAACAGCAAAGCTGATTCTAGACACATACACAGTACAGACATCACTGATGTGCAGAGTGCTGAGAGTTATCTTGAATTTACATTTAAAATGAAATGCACATATACAACATATTCAGACTTAAGTCACAACAAGTCTTAAAAATTTAGTGATGCTGACAGACTTCACATGAAGCTTTGAGCTTAAGAATCTACAAAAACTTTATATGACAATGATGCTGCTGCAGATTCTGTACTGCTGCTCAGTCTGATACAGCTTAGATAGTGAGCACAGAATAATTACACAACAAAAATAAATTCTTCAGAAACTGACAGTCATACAGTAATGAGTAGAAGTCATTATAGTGAGAGTCTTTTACATAACAGTGAGCTCAGCACTGAACATAAAATTCTTTCTTTTTTTAATGAAATAGCAGCTAAAAAAGACACTGAGAAAGTTTATACTTTATATTGTTACTGCATCAATCTACATTTTAATGAAGAAAATCAGACCTGACTTTACAAAAAAGCTTTGCTGAAAGAGTTCACTGAAATATCTGTAGCTTCATTATGAGGTGCAGACACAACTCTCATCAGAAGTTAACTTGAAATTTAGAGTGCTCTACATTGTATTATTATGATGAAATGACTTAACTATTTACATAGACAACAATGCAGATAAAGTTGTCTGCAGACACAATATTAACAAACTTTGTTGAAACTGAAAGATGTTAAATATCTACATGAATGACAGTGACATTGAGAGCTAGATAGATGCAGTAACAGTGACACTGAAAAGAGATCTGAAATGCATGATGTATATAGACATAGATGAGACATTCACAATGTATGTGACAGAGCTATAGAGCCTGATCATGACAACAAGCATGATAAGTACAGTGAAAATAATGAAATTAAAGCTTTAAATAATGAACATATACATAGATAATTAAGCAGCAATTTAATCAGTCATTAAACTGAGTATACAGTCAGATCAATATTTACTGCAGCACATAGTGAAGAAAATGAATAATCTATAAAGTCAAAAGATTCAGATATGAATCTGATGAATATTGATGCACATAGAGATATCAGAAAATGAAGAGACAGACAGAATGATTAAGACAGTGACTTAGATTAAAGATTTATATGCTGAGAAAAAACAGATCACAGAGATCTGACATTTAATTGCTATCTGTAAGATAAGACTTTGTTGACAGGTAGCAAAAGAATGAATTAATGATTGAAAGAATAAAATAGTGAGATGAGTCACATTCAGCATGAAGTAACAGTCAGATAGAAGAGTGTTGAACAAACATACAGAACTTTGTTGATTTATAAGCTTTCTCATTACTCAGCTATATACAGAGAAGATTGACATAACTTATTATCTTTATATCATAGACTGAGTGAACTCTTCATGATGCTTATACAATCTGAGCATTCAGACTGTTCATTATGTACTGATGAAATGTTTACAAACTCAGAATTTAAGAAAGAAATTACTGAGACAAATTAATAATACAAAGAAGATTTTATGAGACTCAGCATTAATTAAAGCAGTCACTATATTTATGTTATGAAGCAATCTTTTGAGGCAATTTCAGACTGTAAAAGAGACATCAGAAGATCTGAAATTCTCAGATGCAGCTTGAAATAGAAAATTCAACAATTACACACTTCAGACTGCAGAAAAGACAATTAATTGTTTACAGCAATGTTTATTCTTTATTGATGACAGCTGAAGAAAGACATTAGCATTAGATCACAAGAAAAGAAGATTAGCAAGCATCAGAATCAAGAAAAACATGAAGGGCTACAGAGAGCAAAGTCAGAATTTGTATTAGTTAGCTAGATCATGGGATGACAGTGATGATGACAGTGAGATGATAATGAGGATGAGATCAGTATGCACTAGCTGCTTGTAGTTATGCAGTGTATGGCAGCCTAGGCAGCCTTGGTCACCTATGAATCAATCAATCAATCAATCAATCAGCCTCTAAGTTGAACTCTTCTCAGCTGCAAGCCCAGAACACCGCGACCCAATTGGTCGAGATGTGTTGGGAACAAGCTGTTTTTAGATGGATGGAGCTGCATGAGTGCCCTGGCGCACGCCTTTGGTCCCTAGGTAAGGTACCTAGCGTTGGGATTCGCTGGGTTCGCTGCTTTGCACCCGTGCTTGACCAGGACCCTCCACATAGGGGATGGGTCGGTCACTTTCGGTGTTGTGGTTGTCGTCCCATAACTTCCTACCATCTCCTCCATTAGACCACCTTTACCATCATCCTGTGCCTTCATATCTATCCTTCTTGTGTTTGTATTTCAACCTCGCACTGTCTTTATTTGCATAGTTAATGCTCTTCTAAGGCGAAGCAAGTTGATTTTTGCCTACTGTGTTTGCTCGGCCACTTTTTGCTCGATACGTAGCGATTCATACAGCATTATTCAAACCCCCGTTCGATGTTGAGTCTGGCACTCAGATATCATACCTAATAATTATACTGTCCTTCATCTCGCTGCTTTGCTTCGCTCGCCTTTACAACCGAGCGTAATCTAGGTAAGCACTTGTGTGTGTGGCATAGGTGAGATTCCATTTACACCACTGCAGTACTAATGTATACCTTACTTTCAGGATTCATCGGAAGCCCTCCACAATCGTACACAACGACAATACGAACCTCATGGGTGCCTAGAGCGGACATCTCAATACTCTTGTAAAGCCGCCGAGGACCGAGACGATATCCATTGCGTCCAATGCTTCCTGGATCTTCCCATCCCTTACTGGCATTACTCTAGTATGCATATTTCGGCATGGATTCTCCCGGCAATATACTTCTCACCATGTGTTGTGGCATTCTATCCCTATAAAGCGGAGGAAAAGACGGGGTCGGTCACGAAAGGAGACGACAAGACTGCTCGAAGGTCCTTGATCGGGAAGTTGCTTGTAGGGAGTGGACTCAGCCCACGCGAGGGCAATGTCGAAGTACCAACGCTGAGCATTAGACGAAGAGCACCACGAGTAGGTCGTTCTCGACGGCCATGTAGCGTTCCTCTGAGCTAATACATTTTAGGAGCATGGCGATACCCACCTCAATTACATTCGTGAACTCGACTACATATCTGCAAAGTACCGAGCCCGGAGCATACTGGAACGCGGCACTGACTCTGCCTCACAAGGCGTAGTTGAAGGATCCTTGGGCACGAGAGGGACACCCGCTAAGCGCACAAACGCCTACACAGTCGCGACGGCCTCGCAACCCTCGCAGTCAGCTAGTATGGCAATAAATGAGGACGGTACGGACTATTCATACTTCTCATCGGTCAATTTTGGTTCCAGCGGAGAGAGCCTTAACATGTTGGTCGACACCGGAGCCGCCAACACATGGGTGATGGGCTCAGACTGTAAATCGAACCCATGTCTTGCCCATAATACCTTTGGCAAAGCGAATTCGGGAACACTCCAAGTCACGAATACTCCTTGGAATGTTACTTATGGCTCTGGACAAGTTAGTGGGGTCGTCATCAATGACACAGTGTCAATGGCCGGCTTGACCCTCCCACTGGCATTCGGGTCTGCTTCAGTGACATCAAATGACTTTATGACGTATCCCATGGACGGCATACTGGGCCTCGGCCGAGCCAAATCCAATGTGATGGGAGTACCGACTGTGATGGAGGCTCTCGATAGTGCTCACTTGCTAAAGGCGAATGTTCTTGGGGTCAATCTACAGAGGAATGTGGATGGCGCCACAGACGGCGAGGTCAACTTCGGAATGGTCGACCCATCAAAATTCACTGGCGACCTTTCTTATACAAAATCCGTATCCAGCGATGGACTTTGGGAAGTGCCCGTGGACGATGCTGGGGTGGATGATCGTGGCTGCAAATTCACTGGGAAGACGGCAATCATTGACACTGGGACGTCTTTTGTGCTGATGCCACCGGATGATGCGAAAAAACTACTTACCCAAATTCCCAAGGCCGAACCCAGCGGTGAGACTTTCCAGATTCCCTGCGCAACGACGGCTGCTATTCAATTCACATTCTCGGGTGTTACCTACAACGTCTCTGCAAAAGATTACTTGGGCAAGACTGTCGATGGAGGTAACATGTGTGCGAGTAACATAATCGGACGTCAGACTTTCGGAGCGAACCAGTGGTTAATGGGAGATGCCTTTTTAAAGAATGTCTATACCGTCTTCGACTTCACCCAGAACCGCATAGGTAAGCACTTCTGACATGCTTCTTTCGTCGGCGATGAGAGACTGACAACGATACAGGTTTTGGCGTGAAGAGCACCTCAAAACCTAGCCAAACCTCTTCGTCTATTAGCAGCCCTGGTCAGAACCTTTTCCTTGCTTCCTCGCTGGCCCAAGAATCCACGACAATCCTCTCCTCTACAGACGGCGCGCAGTCTCCTTCACCCACAAGTCCTTTACTCCCTGGATCTGTTGGGACTACTACTTACTCAGCCGCATCTTCAGGGACTTCGACAGCCAGTGCACCCCTTGACACCGCCTCTGGATCATCGAGGAGTCCTTCCCGAACAACTTCATCAACAAGCACTGCAGCTGCTATGCCCGACACGAAACCCTCCAGCGCGCAAACTCACTTTCCGTTAGGCTCGATGGTCATTTATCTAACCATACTATCACTTATATACTGTATATAGCAACATCAAATCCAGGGACATAAGAAGCGGATCGTTGGCATAGATTCACGTTCATACTTCTTACATTTGCATCTGCAGTGTGCATAGCATTTGGAGCGTCTGATGTTTTAGCGGCCCTGCGCCTTGGATTGGAACTCAGATGAGGCGTTATAATCTGTATTTACCTGATCTGTCCGTGTGGCTGGACTTTTACTATCTTCACCAAAAGCATTACCCTTCTCATCCCAGTGGGCCAGCGTTCAAAGAGAAGTTAAAGCTCCTACCACCGATAGTTACCTATATTTAGATTCGCTGTTTTTATGGCCGATCTTCCCCCATACGTGCTGTGCCTTAGTAAGCGAGAGCGGCCCGGCCTTTATCTTATTGAGACTTAGCCTGATAGCTGTATCAACCAAAGGCCTGAACACTATGTTGCTACGATAGCGCAATGCCCAAAGACGACGCCTTGAAGGGATCAATAGGAGAAAACAATGGCGAGATCAATGAGGAGAGCAGATCACTTCTTTCCGGTCCCTCGAATGACGACGACCCCGATGACGGCGGTGACACCGAAGTCGACCGCGATCGTGCTTCACTCTCACCTCCACCACCACCGCCACCACGGCGTCATCCGGTCCGGCAATCCTCCATATCCTATCCTCCGTTGAATGGGAGCCCTCGCACTCCACGCACGCCCAATCGCGTCCGCTTCGAACTTGACGACCGAACAGACAGCGATGAGCGAGCAAACGGACATTTTACAGCTCCCTCGAATCGGGACTCCTCGGACTGGATGGAAGATGAGGATTACCTGGCCTCCAATAATACCGCAACAGCGGGGCTCGGGTCTCGACGGGACAGCTCGGGACAGCGTGCGCCGCTCTTGACCGACATCGAAGCCCCGAGCGTGACGCTTGCAAGCGAGGATTTCAATGCGGAGGATCTGCTGGAAAGTGCGCGGCCGAAGAGTGGGATGAGAAGCGCTTTTATGAACATGGCGAATAGTATCATGTAAGAGAGGCTGCTCTGCTGTGACTTGCGAAATAGGGGCTTATGCTTTGTAGAGGGGCTGGGATCATCGGTACATATCCGCTGTGCCTGTCCCATAGGGACGATACTGAGGGTCAAGGGTAGGGCAGCCATATGCCTTTCGACAAGCAGGTCTTGTGATGGGCATCGTCCTGCTGATATCTTTGACGATTACTGTACGTCCCTTTTCCCAAAGTCTTGTACAAGCGTTACACAAGCTCACACTGTCGCCGCAGGTCGACTGGACTATCCGTCTCATCGTGGTCAATTCTAAGCTAAGCGGAGCCAATTCCTTCCAAGCCACCATGGAGCATTGCTTTGGGAAGTCTGGTCTAGTCGCCATATCGGTAAGCGTATCGAACATCTTCCCAGACCTCCGCAACTAACCAGGGTATACAGGTTGCGCAATGGGCTTTGTGAGTGCGTCTGCTGCGTCTATTGATACGGCACTAATTGCTCATCGGAAACAGCGCTTTCGGAGGCATGATAGCCTTCTGTATCATTGTTGGAGATAGCATTCCTCATGTCATGGCAGCGCTGTTTCCATCATTACCCAACACTCCATTCCTTTGGCTACTTACTGATAGACGAGCTGTAATCATCATCTTCATCCTCGGCGTTTCTTTTCCTCTCTCCCTGTATCGTGATATCGCGAAGGTAACCCCTATCTCTCCGAGGTCAGCACAAGCGGAGATGCTGATCGTAACTAGTTAGCAAAAGCATCCACCTTGGCGTTAATCAGCATGCTGGTCATCATCATCACGATCATCACTCAAGGCGTTCGGGTACCTGCGGACCTCAAAGGCCATGTGCAAGGTTCCCTTTTCGTTAATGATGGGTTCTTCCAGGCCATCGGCGTCATTTCATTCGGTAATAATTCTATGCCCCTTTCTCGACACACGCTAATCATCATCCAGCGTTTGTGTGTCGTATGTTTTCCGTTACAACAGCGGTAGAAGTATTCACAGCTGACCTCATCCGGTAGACCACAATAGTCTTCTCATTTACGGCTCGCTCAAGAAACCTACCTTGGATCGGTTCGCACGGGTCACACATTACTCAACGGGGATATCCATGGTTGCATGTATGACAATGGCGTTGGCAGGTTTCCTTACGTTCGGCGATAAAACCCAGGGCAACGTCCTCAACAACTTCCCCACCGATAACATCATGGTCAACGTTGCTCGCTTGTAAGCAATCGAGTTTTCTTTCGTGGGCACTGACAGCTGATCAGTTATAGTTGCTTTGGCCTCAATATGCTTACCACCCTCCCCCTGGAAGCCTTCGTTTGCCGCGAAGTCATGACCAACTATTGGTTTCCCGACGAACAGTGGAACCCAAATCGCCACTTGATCTTCACCACTTCCCTTGTCGTCACCGCCATGATGCTGTCTCTGCTTACCTGCGACCTTGGTGCCGTTTTCGAGCTGATTGGCGCCACAAGTGCCTGCGCATTGGCGTACATACTGCCACCGCTCTGCTACATCCAGCTGAGCACGAGGAGTTGGAAGTGGATCCCGGCGGTAACATGTGCAGTCTTTGGAGGCGTGGTGATGGTCATCAGCCTTGTGCAAGCCGTGGCCAAGATCATAAGGAGTAGGTACCAGTGGCTTCATGTGTGTTCGGAATAGGTTACTGATCGTTACTTAGACGATGGAGCAGCACAGAGTTGTCGGTAGCGAGGTCCGGGCTCAGAACCACGTACACTCCGTAGCAATTCGCAGTTGGATCTTGACCATCACTTGGCAGAGTGGGGATTGATTACTCCTGGTCTTGTTGGGAGTCGATATATAGTTCCTCTGTGGAACATGTTACAACAGGATAGCTTACTACATGTCTAGGCTGTCCCTAGCCATGAATACTTTAGGACTTGGATTGTTGTACCTACTGATAAGCCAAATCTCCTGTGAAGTGCGAGATTGCCTATGCTCTGTGGTGTTTGCCCACCGTGTCCTGCAGTCTTTCCGGTACAGAGGTTTTGCGCTCTGTGCTTGTCCAATGTGTTGTTGGAGGCCAAGTTACACTTTTGATATGTTGTTCACTCAACGGGGATAAGCTTCAAGATAACATTCCCTATCTCAGACTCCCAAGTCCACCAACAAACTATTGCAGGAACAGTCGATGTCGGCTATGGATATTCACTGCAATGAAGCTGACACAGTTGACTCCAGTGAATGCCGCTCAAACTCGGTTATCTTCATGTATATTCGTCCTCCTTCCCACAACCAACTTTCGTTTTCTCTCCATAGTTGATACCTTTCCATTCTTTTCCATCCGCTGTCTCTCCAGAGACAAGACTGTGACAGATATATATTCTTCCCTCAGGGCATCACATTGTTGTTGTGAGAGCACCACAGCAACAGTGTGCCCTAACAGCTGGCGTGAGTTTTCTTGAAAATTGCACAATTTTCCTATAAAACAATATCCTTGCAACATTGCGCTGATCCAATCGACAGGGCTTGAGGTCGCATCCTTATATATATAGGAGAAATGTGTTGGTTCATGACAAGAAATCTGTAAGCACCTATTCCTTCTGTAGATATGTTCCCCTTCATCCTTACTTGTGCAACTTCTAACATCCTTTATCTTCTTTCAGGCACCTTTCACGATCCAATTTGCACATCAAGGGCAATTGATGCCATTACACACATCTCTGGAATCTTTGCTGATTGTGCAAGGTTGTGCTTTGCTGAGCTATATGTTCAGCATAACATCCCGCTGTGCTGTCTCCAGCGACATCTTTGATGCCCTATCATTGGGCAGCTTGCTGAAGAACATCTCTGTTGAAGCTATATGTTCAGCACAACATCACTGGGTGCTGTCTGTTAGCAGCGGCAGTGATAGTTTGAAATACATGGGCATATTGCTAGAAAGACAGCTCCTGACTGAGCTAGATGCCCAGCACAACATTGTTGTTTGTTGGTGGCAGCTATCATGCCCCATACTTGAGGTGATATATTAGCCCAAACGCACAAGGGCAGTCGTCAGCGGTGTAGTGAATGGGTAAGTCACTCTCTCACAATGTTCCCTGCAACCTGCGCGCCGAGCCCTAATCCCCGTCGCCGAGACAAATAATGCTAGCCTCGGTTGTTTTGCCAGCTACGCGATTTGTCATTCCCCACACATTTATTTCAGGGCACTCTCTTGCATGTAAACGCTTTGTGCTACACTCGATGGGCATTTGATGAGGGACGCTTTCTAACAGCTCTACCTTGATACTAAGGCTATCAGCCCGCACTGCCTTTGTCTGGGCCAGACCTCTTCTGGTAAGCTATCTCAATGTCCCTTTCCACACAGCTTAGCTCTACTTATACCCGATCAATAGCTTGCCGCGCCTCCGACCGCGTTCTTCGCCGGCGCAACGCATTGGCGGACCTTCCTCTGGCAGCGGTACGTTTGTTTCTTTTTGCGTACCTTCTCTGCAGTGGGCGCACAACCTTCTGGTTCCTTCGCCTACCTACGTATCGAGCCTAGAAAACTGGTGCTCGGTCGCGAAAGGCTCCTGGTATCCTCTGGTGGAAGCATCTCCCAAGTATAATCATGGATTGGACCTCCTTAGCAGCGGATTGAGTAGGCGTTGCCTCGCGTTGGACAGCTTGTTGCAACAGAAATACCATCTCCTGTATTCTGGATCATCTCTACGACCAAGGCACGACCGAATTCAACCTTAAGCGCTTACGATAATCGGTCCCCGTCCAGATTCGGAGTTCGTGCCACTGATGATGTGACGTCTCACAGCATGATTGAGCTCCAACACCCACAAGCTCAAGCAGCGAATTCTTTACTTTGACCAAGATCGTAAGATCATCAGCGGGCTGCCGAGCGGAAGACTATCCCGTGTTTGTCTCGAGGGCAACAACATGGATAACACAGCCGCTCTGGACTCTCCCGTTTTGCATTGTCAATCAGAGTACCTCTGGTGCATAACACATCGGCGTTACCACCCCGTCTGCGTGGCACTACATCATAAGGTTCCGCCAGGTTCTACGGACCCATTGGCGACGGCGATGTCATAGCTTTCCATCAGCTTCCGCACCACCTGGCAGGCATTCACTTGACACGTCCTCCCGTCAAAAGCTGGGACCTGGACTTCTGAAAACAATTTTATTCTACCCTTCCACACATCACTTCTTATGCATCGTCCTATCATCCATTACTAACATATGCGTCCCACGTTACTAACATAGATCTAGAAGCTCGACGCAGGCTGGCCACGCAACCAGTCTCTCGATTGGGAACATCGGCCTTCTAGGTAAGTCAATTAAATATTTGGTTTTGAGCTTTTGAGAACTTTTGCCTTTCAGCGAGAACTTTGTAGAAGTTCGCGAGTTTTCCAGTACCTTTCATGGCAGTAAAGCCCCGCGCAGCACATGTGGTGAATTTGAAGAAAGAGACACTGGCTTTTATGCTATCCTTTACTCTAATTATTGCTTCGTTTGCGCCTTCTAATTTCAAAGCCCGAACGGCGCCATTACCACAACGTTTGAGACTACAACACCAAGTTCTAATTGTTACACATAGCTTTCTCCTCCGTCCTCTCAGCTTCTCATCTCATCCCAAGATGTCGGACATAAGCAACACCTCGACAACGCAAGAGGAAGGCAAAACACAAGAGGACATGGAGAGGGAGGAGAGGTTGAAGGCCATCCAGCTGGTAAGCTGAAAGGCTTCGTAGCAACTGTCAAACTTGTGTACTTACCGTCGCTCCAGGAGGCTCTTGGCTTTAGACGTAGAGATCGAATCTCGACGGAAGATTATGGGCACAATACCAGACTGACACGCTACGAGCAAGTAAGGATGGAGCGTGCCAGGGAGGTCAATAAGGTTGGCTCAGATGCGTATGTCAAAGCGCAGGAGAACGAGGGGTCGCTCTCCAAATGGAACGGTATTTGCCAAGCGTCTGTCGTTACCGCACAAACCGCTAACAATCCTCGACCAGATGCCTGGATGAACATTGCCGCTGACGCATCGACCAAGATGCTAGATCCTCTGGAGGATGGACAGAGCCACCGTGCAAGCTTGACAGCGAAGCTAGCCGGTGGGTATGACGATGATCCAGACGAGGCAAATCGCGACCGCCGTGTGTCTGGTAGAGGCGGTCGCGGAGGTGGAGGCGGAAGAGGAGGTGGAGTCATGGGGACTCGTGGTCGGGCTAGCTTGAGGCCAATGGAGGCCAGGTATTTAGATGCAGCTGCTTAGGAAAGTCTGGAAACTGACTTCACTTTACCAGGGCGACTGGGCATGTCGAATCCTCAGCTGATCGACATCCCATTTCCTTCGTTATACCCAAGCAAGGTAGCACCGCGATTACTTCCACTGCAGGGGCAACACGCCCTTTACAATGGAAAGAGAACAGGAAGAGCCAGCCACCTTTAGGGCTGAGAGGGAAGACAATAGGACAATTAACATTCCAGCACACGGCTGGTCCAAGGGACCAATTGCAACGTCCGGGTACTGCGTCTGGGCCACCTAGTCGTGCTACGGCCGCTGCACCTGGGTTGAGGAGAGGGAAAAGCCAACCACGAAACCCAAGGTAAGTGAATCCATAGACTGCTGTCCAGAACGGAAAGGAAGCTTACTGATTACAACTGCAGTCCTGACTACGAGAGTAGACTGGCATCGCCCGAAGCTTTCATGGCTGCTGGCGTACGCATCTTCGCAAAGAACGCCGCGCCTTCAACCGTCACTACGGCACCCGCAGGCAAGCAACCTCCTCAAGCGGCGTCGACTCTCGTTGGTAAAGCTCCCTCAATCCGCTCTCCTCCAATCGAAACCCCAGCACCAGTCCCAGTAGTACGCCTCCCACCCTTTACTCCATCAATAGTAAAGGGCACTACACAGCAAATTCCTCCATCAGAGGAAACTACCAAATCCCGACATAAGAGTGTGAGATTTGCCGAAGTCCACGAGAGTATCTTTGGGGCTCAAGTTGACCAAGCGCCTGTGGGTACGCCTGTTCTCTATGCACCGCCGGTCATGGAGGTTCCTACTCCCTCCGTTGAAGCAAAAGGTTCCTACTTGGATGAGTTGCTTGGACTCGAAATCGAGCCGGACATTCCTGTGGAAGAGGCAGAAGATAATACGGAAGAAGAGCCTAAAGGGGCTGAAAGCCAAAACGACCACCAACAGCAGGGACACAAGGAAAACAAGAATATTGAAGAGCCTCAGATGGAGAGAGGTTTAAAGAACATACAGTACATCCTGGCGAGTCTACGAGCAACTGGTCTTGCCAGCAATGAAATCATTGCCTACTATGAAGACCGGGCTTCGGCCATCAAGGACCGTATGGGCGCTGAGACAATCTTAGTGGGTGAAAATGCTGAGGCACCCAGCGCAGAGATCGTGCAGACGGTCTCGAAAGAAGTCGGAATAGCAGATTCGAGCATTACATCACCACTTAGAGACCCTACAAAGGCTGGCACTACGGAAGCAATGACAGACCTCGCCACCACATCATCACTTCGAGACATAGCAAATGTTGGCACAGCTACACCGAACAAGATTGAAGACATTAGTACGAAACCCGAGCGCCTAAACGAGAGCAACGATGATCAACGCAGCATCCTCGGCGAGCGGAATATCACGACCAGCTTTAGTGGAAATTTCTCGTCGCAGATTCAGCCGGAACCACGAACAGCTTCGAAGCTAAAGGTTCAAATCAATTCTCAAGCAAACATAAGTCCCCTCGGTCTTCCCCCTCGTCCTGTGATTGATCTTCGAGCGTCACTGTGGCAAGCTACGGTAGAGAGACTTCCACCCCGTCGGGTTGGAGGCCTACGAGGCGCATGGGAACAGCTACCGGCAGAGAACCTCATCGGTGAGCACGTTTTGCCAGGTAGACCTGACCGTTCTCAGGCTACTCGACCCACTGCAAATGCTGGAACACCTTTGAATACAGTGGTAACCGGAACTTACCCAACAGCATCATCTACCCCGACATCAGTTCTCGCGACAGGGATTACAGGTGACAGCGAAACACCTACGTCTTCAGTTTCAAGAACTGTTCAGAGGCTATCAAACCCTATGCCGGTGGCCACGTCTCTTCCTCTAGCATCCACTACTTCCACTTCCATCCCCGACGCACACTATGATAAGGCTAAAGCCGAGACCTCTACGTCTAAATCTACTGCAGACAGTCAGGAACAACAAAGCACAAGGCCGGTAACGGAACCTGCTGGAGCTCTTGTTCCTACCACATCAGGAGTTGCTGGTAGAGTTGAATCTACAATTTTCAGCAGGGACTACGCCAACGTCGACACTCAACTACGTTCTCATCACAACTTATTGGTTGCAGGACAAAATATCCGAGACCAAGGCGACCCAAACATCGCACACTCCGCACACTCACAGCCGCATGCCCACCAATCTACAACCGCCACATCTTTACCATCCATCTCAACCACTCAGGAGAAAGGTGAAGCTACGCCTTCTCAGGTCAAGTCCATTGGACGGCCAAACATCACAGGCAGAGTCTTTCCGAACATACCAGACAATGCCATCACCCGACAGTACGCTGGACTTACCTCTCTCGCGTCACCGACTGCTAGTACAGTCGCTGCCGTACACACCGCGGCTGACACCTCTGAGCCTACTACGGTCTCTCAGGTAGAGGACTCTTTGAAGAACTTTCACATTACCGGTTCCCTACATAGTAGTCACCCACAAATCCATACCGCGTCGAGGCAATCACAACCGGTAACAGCCAATACTACTCTAGCCAGCAGCATACACCAGTCTCAAGACAACACTCGGACACCCCGCCGAGGGACTGCACCAATGTTATCACCGTTCCTGCAGAGCCTTCAGAATACGATACCTCTTCCAAGTTCCGGTGTTGGCTCCGCTACGTGGTTGCAATACAACCAAGGTCCAGCACCCGCAGCTAAGGATCGGCCAGCCAGCGGGACTGGGACATCCTCAGAACCAGCTCCCACAAATTCTGAGGCTCATGCGTCTGTGAAAGATGCTTGGGGTAGAGTCCGTCGTGCTGGGAATTAGACGAGTGAGGGAAGCATTACTGCTTGGTAAGGCCTTCTCCTAGAGTTATGTGAGTGGTGTTGTAGCAAGGCTGATATACCTCTTTCAGATGCTCAACTAGGTCTCCCAATCAACAGATTTCTTTCTCTTCTTGCTCAGATGACGGCTTTCGATGGCGCACATACGATCCTAAATGAGAAGCTCTCCATCTAGCATCTAACACCACTCGAGCTAGCGCACGAGATATGCAACGCAACGCTACACGCCTCTACCAACTCCCCATAATGCTAACAATTTTCAATTCACGAGAACATGAGAGATGAGTTAACCCCAGTTTTCTCTGTGTCCATACAAAAGCGAAGAGAAATCATATGGACGTCCAATGCGAGGACTGGTCGGGCTACGGTCGCATCTGTTGGCAGTCTAGTTTAACCCTTGAATAAGAACACCAATGTCATTTAAAAAGTGCTCTGCACATGTCATGACAGTGTTGCACACTCTCACGACTTGAGTATATAGGTCCAATCATACTTTGTAAAATTTTACGGAGTAGTTGCCTAGGATCTGACAACCAGCAGTGAAGATATCACGTGGCGTCCTGACCTTTTGGCGTTCCTTGATTACTAAGCCCAGGCAGTCGCGTCGCCCAACATCACCATCGATTTTGAGGTCAACATCGAGACAACACAATCTAGCTATTTAGACTTATGAGACGAAGATAAGTCATGCCAGCGTAAGCCTCACTCCGGAAATACCATGTACTCCGCCTATTAACCATCTACAAGCCCAGGTGACCAGCACCGAGCGACAGCAACGGCAACGAACCCGTTTGAAGAAGTTAAACCTCGAATCAATGAATATACAGCCCAGGAGATAGCAACTTTAGCTAGCCGACTTGAGAAGCAGCTTGGACCAGAGTACATCTCATCGAGACCTGGAGCGTCCGGCCAGAGGGTACACTATCTAGCAGCGGAGAAATGCATTAACCTTGCCAACGAAGTATTTGGCTTCAATGGATGGTCGAGCTCGATACAGAGCACACAGATTGACTTTGTAAGATACGGATGTTCTGGAGATCACGCAAGAAGTGGAGTCGCTAAAGGCTTTCAGGTTGACGAAAGTCAGAGTTCCGGCAAAATCAGCCTTGGGCTCTCTGTTATCATGAGGGTGACGTTGCGTGATGGAGCCTATCACGAAGTCTGCCAATCCCGCCGGTTTACTGTGTGACACGGAATGGCTTACAGTGCGGCAGGATGTTGGATATGGCCACATCGAAAACTGCAAGGGTAAAGCTGCTGCCTTCGAGAAAGCTAAGAAAGAAGCAACAACAGATGGACTAAAAAGAGCTCTGCGGAACTTTGGAAATATCCTAGGGAATTGCATCTACGACAAGGAGTATCTTGCTAAGGTCACGAAAATAAAGATAGCACCTGTGAGCTACTCAGATCTGAACGTCGGGAATGATGTTAATCTCGTTACAGTCGAAATGGGATGCAGATAACCTTCACCGCCATCCCGATTTCGCACCGATCAAGAAGGAGTCTATTGAAGATGCGGATTACACTAAGTCTAGTGAGTTAGCCAGCAACTGTAGCTTATATCCTCTGCACCAATTCCCAGGCTAAATGAAGCACAGCATCTACCTTGGACGGCGAAGATGAGTTTGGCGGTATGTGAAGTTCATACGGTAGTCTTGCTCATCAGCTAAATCGTTCCAGGCGACGAACTCGACGACGCGGACTTCGGTGCTGCGAACTCGGGCCACCCTGATGAAATCGCCCTAGATCATCAAGGACAACCTGGAAGTCTCAGACCAGGAGGCAATGTTACAAGGAACGGTCAGGCGCTCCCAGCCGGACAGAGGACAGGCTCGAGCGTCCAGCAAGCAAGACCGGCACTACCTTACCTATTGCCTCCAGGCCCACAGACTCCTACAAATGCTCGGAACATGAACAATTTCCAGCCCCAGGGCCGCATAGCTGCCCCACAAAATTATAACCCCAATGGCATACATAAGCCATCTAATCAACCGGTACAACAACATCAGCAGACTCCCCAGAATATCACTCCCGCGATCCAACAAAGGCCTCAAGTACTGCCTTCACACGCTCAACAAAACCCTACAAGCCTGCAATCTGCAAAGCCAGCTCCACTTAGCGGTCCCAACTCTCCCAATCCGAAACGCCAGCACTATCAACACCAACAACAGCATCAACAACCCGGCACCCTCCCAAAAAGCACACCACCAAGCAACGACCCTTCCGCTGACCCACAACCGGCCCAAGATCCGCCTCCCATCAACATCGCCTTCGTAACAGCCCGCGCAGCGGACTCCCTCCAAAACATCAACACCAACAACAGCGCACCGACCCTTCTCCAACCACCCGCAACGGCCCTCTTCAACCCTCACTCCGAAAGCCCCTCCATCCGCAAAACCGCCGGCATCGATCATCGCACCTCGAAGCCCATCGTTCGCGAATCCATCGTCAGCGGCCCGGCCACTTCTACCACCGCAAATCTGGCGCTAGCACCAGGAATGGGAAGGTCACACATGACCACGAACTTCATCAACCCGCAAGCAGACCAGAATCGGAGAATTGGCATGCCGCCCGCCGGCTTAGCGAGTCCGTTGCAGAACCGGAACTCGTATAAGCCGCCGACGATGGTGGGGAAACGAGGGTTGGGTGCAGAGCAGCAGGGGTTTGGGCAGCTGCCGGGGCAGGGGCAGCAGAGGCCGCCGTTGGGTGATGTTACGGCTGGATCGGCGAATGTTCCTGTTGGAGAGGTTGGTATTGGTATCCCGGCTGGCGGTGGCGGTGGTGGTGGGGCGCCTGGTGGGGGAGATCTCAAGAGGCAAAGGGTGGGCAACGGGGAGGGCGCTGGTAGGGGCGTCCTGATAGGCTGAACTAACAGCTGGCTCTTTACCAATCTGGTTTGGTTCGTTCAGCGGTAGCGTTTGGTGACGCTTTTTGCTCTGCCTGTTACGCTTGTGTACCCGGGCGCTGTTTGGAGCTAGTGGAGTTGGATCATGGGATATTGCTGTTCTTCTGAGGCGCGGGCAAGCAGAGTCCGAGAAGTTTTGCTTCTCGCGCTTTTAAAAGCAAAAGGGGCTGGGGCGGGGTTGGGGGAGGAGCAGGATGTCTGGGCGCGACAAAGCTTTGCCTTGGTTGTTGCGAGTTGGCTATAGGTATTCTTGATTTGTTATGGGCGTATATAGACGAGGGAGATGGGATTATGAATTCATTCCGTTTAATCCAATACTCCAACCCCTATGCAATCATGAAACATCGTAGCTATCTATCATCCCTGCCCGACCAGACGCCTCCCATGCAACGCAACACACCGCCCACTCGCCAGGAACGCGGATGCCGATCCGCCTTTACTACCGCACAACCAGCGAAGCGCTAGGCACCAAGCCCAGCTCCTTCAGCGAGGCACCAAAATCCACACGATCGAAAACCTTCTTCGGATAGTTCTGCGTGAAGCTCTGCACCTCCATGCCCTTCTCCTGCCCCACCGCCGCCGCCACCTCGAACAGCGTCGTCTCGACTGGGAACGATTTCTGCACACTGCCGTCGGCCGTCTGCAGTCGCAGCCTGGCTTCGGTGTACGCGGACGCGGGCTTGGACGCGCTGGGGCCGGCGGACGAGGAGGCGGGAAGAGGCGCGGGGCCGCCGTCGTCGGGAGGAGGGCGCCCATCGCGTGCGGCCTTCTCCTTCTCGGCCTTGAGACGACGCTCTTCCTTATCGACAGCGATCTTGGCTTTAATGCGCTCCTTCGCCGCCACCTCGGCTGCCTTCTCGCGCTTCTTAGCCGCAGCATCCTTCAGCTGCTCCTTCTTCTTCAGGTCTTCCTTGATATCCTGCGTCTCCTTGGTGCTCTTGCGGCGGATCTCCTCGTTGCGCTTCTTGTCGACCTTGTCCTGGTCCGAGAGGCCGGATCGCTTGTCGGCCAGCTTCTGTCGGAGGGCCTCGAGCTTGGCCGCCTTCTCCGCTTCCGTCAGCGGCGCGATCTCTTCGGTCGATTCGGCGAAATCGACGTGCTGAGTCTTGGAGGCGTGGAACTCGGCTTGCGCTTGGCTGCGGAATTTTTTGCCGCAGTCGTTGCAGACCAGGCTGCGTGCTTCTTCGCCGGGTTGCAGCGCGGGCGGTTCGGCGGTGGGGTCGTCGGCGTCTTGGGCGGGGCGGTTGATTTCCTCGAGGGATTTGTCTTGGTTTTGCTCGAGCCATTCTAGCGCGCCTTGTACTGCGGTGTTTATTAGCTCTGCTGGGCCGTATAGAAGGGTTCCAGTTGACTTGCAGCCTCCGGACTTTTTGACAGCCAGCTCCGCTCTCTCTTTCTCAAATCCCATGTCTAGGAGTACGTTGAGATCTGAGGGTGCCATGTTGTTGAGTTCGGTTGCTTTTAGATGATGGTTATTGGGAGTAGACAGACAGGAGGTGGAAGTTAAGTGATAACGTTAAGAGTTGGATCTGTGAATTGTTGTTTTGGATACTCTTGTGAGACGTCACACATCCATGAATTACATACAGCTATTCCTAGAATGTTGGCTCCAAGGGGCGCGTAGCGAGAATTTGTAGAAAATAAACAGTAAAACCTGCCTAAATTCCCTTTTCCCTAATCATCATCCACAAAATTGACCTTGCTGCCTTTCCCAATGTTGCCATCATCACTGTCACTATGAGGCATCCTCATAGTCTCAATCACAACATCAGAGACAATATACAAATGAATCTGAAGTGTGAAATGTCATTTAAGGCCATAGTGAAGATCACAGAATATAGTTGAAAGTACATTGAGAAAATGTGAAGAAATCTATGAAATTGAAGATCAGTCACTGTACTTAAATTATTCAAATTAAGAACATTAAGACTACTCACAGTTGCTATAACAAAGATAGATCTCAATCTAGAGAGAGAAATCTGATTTATTAACAATTAATATAGAAAGTACTTGATTTTCTTGAGAATAAACTCACAGCATATCTGAACAAGATGTAAAGATATATTTAATATAAATATGAAATTCAGATCAGCATTAATACTGTCAGTCTCATCATTAAATAAACTGACTGATCAAGAAAGCAGATAAGCATTCTCTTGTCACTGTTACTGTCATTAAGAAAGTGATTTTTAATGTTAAAAATAAGTCATTAAATGCTTTTAAAAGATCTAAGACAACTGAATGATGCAGCTAAGTAGCTAACATGTTAATTAGCTAATCTTTATTGATGAAAGTGTCATCAATCTTTGTACTGCAGACAGAAAGTTTGACTGAGCTATTATGAGAAAGTAAGCAGTTACAAAGAAGTTCTTTCAGAAAGAAAAGCATTACAGTATTCTTTCAGCATATATAATTGACAACTATATTGCTTAAGAGATCTATGAGAGAAAAGTGAACAAGAAAATGTTCAATACTTTCATTTAAGAGAAGATCTTATCTTTGTGTAAGCAATTTTCAGAGTCACACAGTGTTTTATGCATAAATAATTGTAAAATACATTGTTCAGAGATAAGTCTTCATACTAATATAAGTTTGCAGCAAATGAATTAAATATGAAGAAAGACATAAAGTCACAATGCTGTAATTACAGTAGTACTGAATAAAGTCAGTAAAGATATGACTTTTATAATCATTCAATATTAATAGTTAATGAGTGCCTTGAGTCTGAGTTTTAATGTATAAATTGAAGATCTTAAGTCACTAAAGCTTTATTACATTAATAATTCAATCATTATCACTGACTTATAGAACAGTTTAATCATTCTTAATAAAATTTAGTTATGTCTGCTGTATCAGCTTGTTCTTAAAAATGAAGTAGAATGAAAGAGTGATGTCATTAAATGATATATATTTAATGAGAAACACTCAGTTTTAATTATCAGTCTAAATACTGAAAGCTTATGTTTCTATATGTTGTATTAGAACTTTAAAGCTGTCTGTAATGCTTATTGTAAATTTCTTTTCATTTATATTATATATGTCTGACTTCAAAATATCATGCTGAATTTATATAAAGTTGTATAAATCAAATCATTTTTAAATGATTTTAAGATTTCTGACATTCTTTCAATTCTAATTAAGATTGCAGCTATACTGTGTCTTGAAGTCTGAATGTTAATGTAGAAAATTCTTATATTAATGTTGTTTTAAAGAATTTAGATTGTCTTTAATTGTCATTAAATGCTTTATTATAAATTTTAGCTGTTCAATTCATGAAGATCATTCTCAAGCTGTCATAATATCAATTTATTAAATTAAAACATTTTTCTCATGCACTGACAGTCATTGTTGATCTGTCTAAAAGATCTTTACTGATTGTCTTTCTTTTCAACAAGCTTGTAAAATAGATCAAGATAGATTATAGATTTAAGCAATTTTGTAAAGAAAAACTGATGAATCATTGTTTAAATCAGCTAAGACAAGACTATATTGTGTGAAAATATCAGAAATTGACTTAATTGATTCATCTGAGGTCATTGTGAATGTGTGATGATGATGAGGTGGACAACAATGTTGATGAGGATGTTTGTGGCTAATGAGGTGGCTCGACTGGGTGGCTGGCTCGACTGGGTGGCGATTACGTTACTTCGTACCTTAGGTTGGAAAATCTCGCTTGAGTTGTGCCAAGACCCAAGACACCAAGCTCCTCCGCCAATCCCCGATCGGGACCCATCCTCTTTTCTTTTCACCCGATCAGCTTCTTCCAGCTTGCAGCTTCTAAATACTCGATTGCACTCAGTTACACTACCCTTCCGCTACAGCACCTTTTCATTCATTCAACACTCAACATGGCGACTTTGAATCTCCCGAAGGAGCCCCTCTTCACAGTCATCACCTTGCCCGTCCCCGCCTTCTCGGACATCGCGAAGCCTTCCAACGACGTACGTTTTTGGTCCGGAGCTGACAAGATCTCCGGTGTCATGATGGACATTGAGCTGATGTATACCGATTGACAGCTTCTGAACAAAGATTTTTATCACACCACCGCAGGTAGCTAGAAGTCCAGGTGAAAACCTCGAATGCTTTGACAGCTTGCTGATTCGTGTTGCGTGTAGCAAGCATCGAGGTCAAATCGAAGGCCTCCAATGGCGTCGCCTTCAACGTTAAAGGCAAATCCAACCATGAGGGTCACACCGCTGGTGATGTGAGCCGGCCCGGATACTAGCTGATGTATATGGGATCGAATGCTGAACGTACCGTCGAAACAGATTGAAGCCAAGTACAGCGATGCGCCAATGGGTATATATTTCAATCATCTAAACTACGTCTTATACACTCCTTGCACCACCCCTGCGAAGTGGATTCACCTCCAGATCGTCTTCAGCAATGGCAGGACTAGGTTGCTGATGTTCTACCGACGAGCAGGCTTGACCCTTACCCAGGCGTGGACGACTGCCAATGCGCTCGACACGAAGGTCGAGCTTGATAACACCATCGCCAAGGGCTTGAAGGCCGAGTTGCTTACACAATTCCTCCCGCACTCCCAAAAGAAGGGTGCGAAACTCAACCTGCATTTCAAGCAGCCAAACTTTCACGCCCGTGCGTTCTTCGACCTGTTCAATGGTCCCACCGCACACCTGGACGCGGTCTTGGGCCATGAGGGCTTCCTGGTCGGAGCCGAAGCCGGTTACGATGTGCAAAAGGCGGCTATCACGAGGTATTCTGCGGCGGTAGGCTACACTCTGCCCGAATACACGGCTGCCATTACCGCGACCAACAACCTGAGCGTCTTCTCCGCATCCTACTATCACAAGGTCAACGCGCAGGTAGAAGCGGGCGCAAAGGCTACCTGGGATTCCAAAGGCGGCAACAATGTCGGACTCGAGGTCGCCTCGAAGTATCGTCTGGACCCGATGTCCTTCGCCAAGGTATGTCGTTCGAGAGCGAGACCTGTTTCGGCCATAGTCTTGCGTGAACGACCGAACTGTGGAATGGGTGACGGAAAGCTACTAACTTCGGTGCTCTCGTAGGCTAAGATCAACGACCGCGGCATTGCGGCGGTGGCATACAATGTCGACCTCCGTCCAGGTGTCAAGCTCGGCTTGGGCGCATCATTCGACACCCAGAACCTCAAAGAGGCCTCCCACAAGGTTTGTCACACTTTGCGCGCGTACGGCATGGATGGATGCTAATCCGTGCACAGGTTGGTGCAAGCTTCACTTTCGAAGGATAGAGTCCGTTGGAAACATTGAGTCAGCGTGTAGTTGGAGCTAGGCATTGTCTTCGAGTTGAGACCTTTGAAGGGATCTTCAACGCAGCGAACTCGGCCGTATTGATGTCGGAGAGATGTTGCTGTTGATCCATTTCTGTGTAGATTTAGAGAGACCTGGAGCATTAGTCTGTAATCCGTTGATATTGTAATAAGGCAGCCGTTTATCGCGGTAGAACCCTCAGTCAATTAAGTGCGAGGAAGCTCTATGATCGATCGTAAAAATAGGGACTTTGCATGTGCATGACTCTATGCTGCATGTTCCTTGCGCTTCCTATCCATCATCCTCCCAAAGACAGTCGGCACCACAATTGCCAACGAAATGATCCCGCCCACAAACAGAAAATTCAACAGCATGCTTGAGCCCCCACCCTCGAACGACACCGCGTCGTCGGCCGCCGCCATCCTCCTCCGCCGCCTCAGCTCCTGCTGCTCTTGCGTGCGAAAATGCCCGTCCCGATCGAAATGCGGCACATCGTTCGCCCACCCGTAGGCCCCTCCCCCTCCACCCCCACTCCCACTCCCGCCGGCCCCCGACGCATACTCGGACGACGCCGCCCCCGCCCCGGCCCCCGCGAACCCCGGCTCGGCCGCCGCGTCCGCCTGGGCCTGCCTTTTGGCACCATACGCGCCCCATCCGCCGGCGCGGTAGAAGCTCGGCGGGGGCCCGCGGAAATGGGCGCGGCGTTTGCTGAGGCCGCTTGGGGCACGGGCACCGGCGGGGCCGGAGGTTGAAGCGGAGGAGTGGTGGGAGCCGCGACGGTAGAAGGGGCCGGCGGAGGAGGAGGAGGAGGGGTCGCGGGATCGGGTGGTCGGGGGGAGGGTGTCGCGGTCGTAGCGGTGGCGCTTGGCGGGGCTGCCGAGGATGGCGTAGGCTTCGGCGATCTTGACGAAGCGGGCGGAGGCGGCGGTCGGGTCGGTGGGGTTGTGGTCTGGGTGGTGGGTTTTGGAGAGGTGGAAGTACTGTCTGTTTTTTGGGGACCGGTAGGTAGATGTTAGCGGGGCGGTGGGGATGGGGGTGGGGATGGGTGTGGATGGAGGGGGAAAGGGGGATGGGGATAGGTGTGGAGGGAGGGGGGAGGGGGTAGGGACTTCTTGATTTCGGTGGCTGTGGCGTGGGGGTGTAGGCCGAGGGTGTCGTAGTGGTTGGTGTTATCGTCGCGGAGGGGGCTGCTGGTGTGGAAGGATGTCGATGGCGGCGGTTGTGATCGAGGGAATGAGGGTCGGGGTCGGCGTGAGAGAGGGTGGAGGCGGCATGGCCAGAGAAGGGGTGTCGGCCGGTGTGGCATTCCTCATGCCGACTGTCAATTGCGTTGGTGTGAATGGGGTGTTGATTTAGTAGAGCTCTGTCAAACTTGACGCTGGGAGGTTGAGCTTCGACAATGACGAAATGAAGGTGCATCTTTAGGCGACGCATGGCTTTACTAGTGGCAGGGGGAAGCGAAGGCTAATGCCACCCCCACCATGGCAAGGCTCTCATTGGGATTACCTGGGACCAACGGTGAATATTCATGACTACGGTAGCTCTGGAAATACGGGAGCTGGAGTAGGTTTACTTCATCAATCAAATCACTGCTAGAATCACGATAGCGAGTGGAACGGACCTCAGTCCACCGCGCAAGGATGGCCGCCAAGGCCAGTGCAGATATGGGCAAGCTCAATCGTGAGAATTTGATCATACCTTGCAAGAGTAATCAGTACGCTAACAGAGGACTGGAGTGAGCGATACTCCGAAGACAAACGGCACAGCCGCGAAGCAAGGATCAGGTGACGCCGACACGGCAGATCAAGACCATGATGACTCGGACGACGACAAAGAAGACGAAGGAGGGGCGGCGGAGAATGGGGTAGCTGGAGGTTGGGACAGCTTCAACAGCAGAACTGCAGTGTGCTAACAACTGGTAGCAGCCAAAAAGAAGAAGAAGAGAAAGCCGAAGAAAAAGAAAGCTGCGGGGAGCACTGCCAAAGCACAAACATCCCCTCCACGGGTCCTCCTATCCACACTCTTTTCGAACAGGCAGTATCCCGAAGGGGAGATTGTGGAGTATAAGAACGAGAACTCGTACCGTACGACGAGCGAAGAGAAGCGTCATCTGGATCGCATGAACAACGACTTTCTCAGCGATTACCGCCAGGGCGCCGAGATACATAGGCAGGTCCGCCAGTGGGCGCAGAAGAGTATCAAGCCTGGTCAGACTCTTACTGAGATCGCTGAAGGAATTGAAGATGGGGTACGTGCTTTGACTGGCCATCAGGGGCTGGAGGAGGGTGATAACCTCAAAGCTGGCATGGGCTTTCCCACTGGGCTCTCGTTAAACCATTGTGCGGCACATTACACCCCGAACGCTGGAAATAAGATGGTTCTGCAGCAAGAAGATGTTATGAAGGTGGATTTTGGGGTTCATATCAATGGCCGGATTGTGGACAGCGCTTTCACGATGACGTTCCACCCTGTCTACGACAATTTACTTACCGCTGTTAAGGAAGCCACAAACGCTGGTGTCAGGGTCAGATCTATATGTCCCAATTTATTGAAGAAGTTTGCTCACCGTTGCATAGGAGGCAGGTATTGACGTCCGAATGAGTGATATCGGTGCTGCTATTCAAGAAGTTATGGAAAGCTACGAGGTGGAGATTGGAGGCCGATCACTACCTGTGAAGTGTATTCGGAATTTGAACGGCCACGATATCGCCCCATATTCGATCCATGGAAGAAAGAGTGTTCCGATTGTAAAGGGAGGAGACCAGACCAAGATGGAAGAGGGAGAAACATTCGCTATCGAGACTTTCGGTAGCACCGGTAAAGGATATGTCCGTGACGATGTAAGCCATCATCCTGAATCCACTGATCGTCGATCTACGCTCACTTCCAGCAGATGGAGATATCGCACTATGCAAAGAAGATGGACGCTCCGAACGTCGCGCTACGGATCTCCTCTGCGAGGAGTTTGTTGAACACCATTTCTAAGAACTTCGGCACATTACCCTTTTGTCGGAGATACCTGGATAGACTTGGACAAGACAAGTATCTTCTTGGGGTCAGTAATACTCATCCCGATCTAATCCTTGCCACTGCTAATTATGACTAGCTCAACAACCTTGTGTCCAGCGGCATTGTGGAAGCTTATCCACCACTGTGTGATGTGAAAGGGTCATATACTGCCCAATTTGAACATGTAAGTCCGGCCGGAGAGTTTATGATTGGGTCGTGCTGACTTCAGTAGACGATTCTACTCCGACCCTCGGTGAAAGAAGTGATTAGCCGTGGTGACGATTACTGATGGCACTGGCTACTCCTGATGATTTGAAGCTTTACGTCAGGGATTGGGGGCAAGTGTCGGAGGCGAGGCTCTTGACCGGTTATGATGATGATGACACTTTGGACTAGAATGGCATGTAGTCTTTGTGGAAGTTCAAATATAAATGTCAAGTACTTCGGTACAAGTCATAAACATGGCACTGGACCCTGAGATTTAAGGACGCCGTGTGATTGGCTGCAACTTCACGGTTTATTTGTCCCCCACAGATGATCGACCATTGATGAAATCGTAAATTTTCAACACCAATGGACTTGTTTGACAATTAATCTTTGCACTACGATATTTGAACGACCTCCAACTGCTATCATGCCCTCTACTGTCGTTACAGCCATCACTGCCCCAGAGCAATTGATCACTTCCCAACAGAAGTGCTCCAGCCATGCTACATCGGACTCGACTCCGGACTTCTTCTGGACCTACACCGAAGAACCACACCGAACAAGAAGACAAGCAATTATTAAAGCCCACCCAGAGGTAACCCAAAGTCACAACTGAGACCCTTTAAACACGGAATCTGACATGAACATCACAGGTCACCAAGCTCTGCGGTCCCGAGCCATTGACCAAATACGTCGTCCTCGCCGTCTTCACGCTCCAAATAACCTGCGCCTACCTCCTCCGCTCCACCGCCATCCTCTCCTGGCCGTTCCTGCTCACAGCCTACATCATCGGCGCGACCGCCAACCAAAACCTCTTCCTCGCCATCCACGAAATCTCCCACAACCTCGCCTTCCGCTCGCCGCTCGCCAACCGGCTCTTCGCCGTACTCGCGAACCTCCCCATCGGCATCCCCTACAGCGCCGCATTCCGAGTGAGTCTCCTCCCCCTCCCAACAATACCCCTCCCTCCCCCTCAACATCCCCCTCAGAACCAACCAACTAACGGAAGTCACCCCCCCGCAAAAGCCCTACCACCTAACGCACCACAAATCTCTCGGCGTCGACGGCCTCGACACCGACCTCCCCACCGCGCTCGAAGCCCTCTTCCTGCACTCCGTCCTCGGCAAAGCCTTCTTCTGCACCTTCCAGATCCTCTTCTACGCCCTGCGGCCCATGCTCATCTACCGCCTGCCGCTGACCCGCATCCACGCCTTCAACGTCGTCGCCCAGCTCGCCTTCGACGCCCTCCTCGTCCGCCATGCCGGCCCCCGCGCCCTCGCCTACCTCGTCCTCAGCTCCTTCCTCGCTGGCTCCCTGCACCCGTGCGCCGCCCACTTCATCGCTGAGCATTATGCCTTTGGCGCCCCGGAACGGAAACCGGGCCGTGGCAACGGGGTGGTGGCGGAGAAGGAGCAGGCTGTGGCAGAGGTGCCGCTGCCGGAGACATTCTCGTATTACGGGCCCCTGAACGCGCTGACGTATAATGTGGGCTTGCATAACGAGCATCATGATTTTCCGGCCGTGCCTTGGACACGGTTGCCGAGGTTGCATGCGATGGCGAGGGAGTTTTATGTGGATTTGCCGCGGACGGAGAGTTGGGTGTGGGTGATTTGGCAGTTTGTTTGGGACGAGGAGGTGGGGTTGTGGTGTCGGGTCAAGAGGAAGGAAGGGGGGAGGAAGGTTGGGGCTGCTGCTGCGCCTGGGGTTGCCGGGGAGGGGTGGAGAGAGGAGGAACTGGGTGCGAATGAGAGGGAAGGGGCCAAGATTCCAGGTGTTAGGTAGGTGGGTGGTGAAAGGGGGACTGTGGGTTTGAGGGAGTGGTTATGGCGCTTGATGGGACTCGTAAAGCTGGTTCCTCGACGAGCCTTATAGATAGTGAGGGGTGTATATGGGTAGATTGCAGCATAGCAGATCTGTAGAATTTCGCGATTTAGATACTATGGGAGGCGTTATATCCGCCAAGCTCTGCCCAACTCCGACTTATCGCGCGAGTACTCGCCATACATACATACATGGCTGTTCAGAGTAGAGGTAGAGATCACCAAGACTGAGTGAACAGAGTTGCCATACGAATAGGCGTATGCCTGAGGCAGCTACGCCTTTGCCAGGACGTGAATTATACCCAACAACTTTGGAAGTGAGGGGCCTATTCGGCAAGTCCGTAAGATGGTGAACTGTTTAGCAATCACGTGTGTACACTGACTGGACCGGAGAGCTCTGTCTGCCTTCCCTACAGAATCGTTATGTAGGTAATAAAAGTGGTAGGTATTCAACGAGGAGCACTGTTGAACGAACCATGGCTCTAAACCTAATCAGGTAGATTGTTGTGGGTTTCATAGACGTTCGACGAAGTTCTGACAAAAACATGAATTGCATCAGGAGCCACGATCACCTGGACATTGGTAGGGGTGAATCAATCTGGAAAAGGCCGTCAGGAGAGTGACCGGTCGCTTTGTCGAACCATAGTTCCTGCAACGTACAATACATTCAAGGATAGAGAAAAAATTCAAACATCACAAAATACCCGCTAACTGTAACTGCCCCCAATGACCAATAAGAGGGACCGCTGAAGATGTACTTGGAGGGACTTGGTGAATCTTAGAAACCGAACTTTGAAAACTTATTCACCCCTTATATGCTCTGCCTCTTTTTTGGCTTTTGAACCGTTGCCGGGGCGAGAGCTGTCGCGTCGTCTGACTCATTATCGCGTCTATGTGCGTGGAAGGCTTCAGACTCTGTCCAGAACCTGGGCCACGAGATGGATATAGCCTCAGCTCAGAAGAAGAAATAAGCGAGCAAGAAGCTTAGCAAGCAGAGCGCCGCCACGATCGGTACCGGCACTCCTTCGGCAGGCTGTTGTTGCATGCCCATGCCCGTCGTGCCGGTCGAGAGGCGTCCCTTCGAGTCCTGTTTCACGGCGGCGCTCTTTCGTAGATGTTGTACTTGCTCCTGGGCTTGGTCTTTCAGCTTGAGGATTTGAGCCTTTGCTTCGGCGAGTTGAGCCTTGATGTCCTCGCCTGAAATCGGTATGGCGTTCGCAACACTCGACGCAACGGCGGCGACACTGTTTTGCGGGCTTGATGTTGCTGGGTTGAAAGCGGAGGCGCGGGCGTCACCGAGATGCTGGTTGTCTGCGGGACGTTCGTCCATGGTGTTGTATGGACCAACTGAGTCAATCACGGAGCGATTCTGAGACGGAGTAGCTTCTGGACCTGGCGATGCGTAAATGGGCGAAGGAGAGCGGTAAGCAGGCGGTTCGTCAGCGTGGAGGTGCTGGAAATTTGTCAGCTCAATTCTGTTGATGTCGCATACCGTCCACAACGTACCGTGCCGTTCACATAGTTGCGTACGGGTGTAGCGCTGGATGTAGCACCGGACGAGTCTCCAGGTTGGAGGAATACAACTCGAATCTTCCTTTCCTCGATAGAGCCTTTGGAAGTCTTCTCGACGTGTTGCCACTACCTTGCCATTAATCCTATCGCCAACTTATGCTTGCTGCACAGACTCACAATGGATGCAACATTGGGAAAGTTCTTAACCTCGCTGACAGCAACGGTCTGCACGAGGAACTTGTCACGGCATTTTGCATCCAGTGGTGGATCCTCCTTCATCGCTTGAAGCAGGACTATACCCAATTATCAGTGTCTACAACTGAACAAAGAGTACCGACAATTGTACCTTGAACCTCCACATCTTGTCCTACAGCAATGACACCAGAGTTTGGGCGCACACAGTATCTGAGTGTGGTGTCAGTCAAACGTCGCGCAGAACCTTGCTGAGAGTGCAACACACTGCTTTGGAGCTGTCGTTTTGACCTGGATGAGAATCAGACACAGTTTGAGGAAACAAGATGGGAGTGCAGCCTCACCTTAAACGCGATTAGATCGGTGCTGGTGTTGCGGAGGCGTAGCATCTGTGAGACCTCGTGCGTGAAAGGTTCTAGGGTAGTGAGAGTTAGTTTGGATGTTCGAGGACATCAGTGTATTGGGGACATATACTCCGAAAGCCCAGCTCAGATGGATTGAGTTCGACAGACATGATGAAGGTGATTCGAGTGCAGATAAGTTACGCGACTGTGGGGGAGGGTTCCAGTTAAACACAATGTAGCTGACTGGTAGACTTGAGTCTCAGACTCAGACTGTTCCACGATTCAATGGTCGCTGTATGTAAATTGTTCCCCGCTGACGAGTTTCTGTAGAAGGTATTGATGTTGTGGGGTTGTCGAAGGTCGGCGCAACAGGGAAGATGGCCGAAAAGAGCCGCTTACAGCTATTCCTAGAATGTTGGCTCCAAGGGGCGCGTAGTGAGAATTTGTAGAAAATAAACAGTAAAACCTGTCTAAATTCTCTCCTCCCTAATCATCATTCACGAAATCGACCTCACTGTCTTTCTCAACATTGCCATCATCACCATCACTATGATGAAACAAAAAGTCCTTGCAAAGACTTCTTCTGTAAAGAAGAAATCTTCTGTAATGCAAGAATCAGTGTTCATGTCAGTACTCACATCAGTCTGTTCACTGAATCTTGACAATGACTTCATTGAGATTCTCAATCTCAATGTTGCTGTCAACAAAGATTCAGTGTCATTCATACAATATATTGTGTCTCACACAGTATATCTGAATAAGAAATTGATGAATGAGAACTCAAATGTCTTTAAATTGAATAAGAAAGAAAAGAGCTTTATATGAAGAATTTAAGATCTTAAGCAGTCAGCAGCAGTCAAGAAATACTGTAATGAGAGAAGATACTCTTATCATAGACACTGAACAAGAATCAAGATCAACTGTCTAGCTGCAAAGAAGAATGCTGTGATCACTGTGATTCTTAAAGACATAAATAACTGACAGAAAGTGAAGAATCTTGTTAAACTGTAAAACAGTAACAAGAGAAAAGAAATAACAGTCATTATAAGAGTTGCTGAGATAGAAAGACAGCAGAGAATATCACTACAGTAAGTAAGAAGTCAGTAGAGAAAGAAGTTATAAAGAAGAAAAATAAATTTAAGTGTTAAATATGAATCTGTCTTCTTTCTTTATTGATTTCTAATGTCTTTGTTAACAAATATCAGAGAACAGCTACTGTGATACATGAAAAGAATGCAGATCAATGTGCAAAGACTTTGAAGAACATCAGTTACACATTAAATGTTATTGTTATTCATTATCAATGTAATGACAAGACATATCTTAACTATGATCACTACTGTCTTCTTTACAACAGCATTCATGAGATTCTCAACTCTGCAGCTATTCAAATGTAAACAAAGACTGTTAATAAGAATGAAGCAACAATTCATACATTACTCATCAGCATAAAGATCATGTCAGCTGATCAGTTAAAGAAGAGAATCTCATCATTAATTACATTATCTTTTTTCTTTCTTATGTCATCAATATTCACAACATCTTCACTGCCTCACCTCATTCAAATTTACACTTTCTCATCAGCATCAGCATCAACATCAGAAATCTTTATCTCTGCAGTTTCTTTCAGTGATGTTAAAACTATATTAGAACTATTAACTTCATTAATTGCAGCATTACAGCATTCTTCTTCTTCTTTACAGTCTTCATAATCTTTACAGTCTTCACATTATGTTTTATACATTTCAGCTCAATACTCTTTTTCTTTATCTTCTTCTCAACTGCTTTCTCTGCAGTTCACATCTTCACTGTCTTCTTCATCATCTTTATTATCTTCATCATCTTCATCATCTTCATCACAGACTTTACAGTCTTCATAAAAGATACATCTCATTACATTTTCATCAGCACTGTCTGCAGTATCACTTGTCAGCAATTCACTCAACTTAAACATTAATTCTAAAACATAACTGCAGAACTTCTTTGCTTAATTTGAGTGAAAACACTCTACTTTGAAGACACAGTTAATGAATTATTGTGATATTCTTTTGAAAGAGATGTACAATTCACAGAGTATACAGCTGATCACTGAGTAGACATAAAGAGAACTGAGCATTTCAGTCAATCTTGAATGATGATTAAAGAAAGTTTTACACTCATATTAGAAGAAAAGAAGATATATAACAACTACATGTTACGGCCATCGTCCTAGTAGGCTCATTGGACGTGTAGGTTCAGCGAACTACGCCTTGAAGGCGTACAGCTCAGTGTGAGCTCACGGTGCTCACGAGTGAGCAGGGTGAGCAGCCTGATATATATACAGACCATCTCCCTTAAGGAGATGGGCGTGTTCAATGCAATCGTTACTTAGCATACTACTAGCTACCGGTTAACCCAACGTGCCTGGAACCCTCTTATATCACAAGCTCTAACCCCTAGCCCCTATACCAG
>JAABUJ010001582.1_pt1 | contig 32527 bp, 26 predicted proteins | sample 5559131 | NCBI WGS metagenome assembly JAABUJ01 (sample SAMN10711875, study PRJNA513366) | rock metagenome | isolation source: Antarctica rocks | place: Antarctica: Victoria Land, Mt New Zealand nord | collected 2016-01-07
CCAAGAGGGAAGCGCGGTGGAATAGGGCGGCGGCGAACGACAGGCCGAGGCTCATGATCCCTGCGGTCTGGACGAGCGGATGCATGGGTTGGTCCTGTTCTGCCGGTGTCCCTGTAGTTATCGGCATTTCCGACCATGAACCTCGGCGCTCCTTAGCGCCCGATTCGTCGTGTGCAGGACAGGATGAACTGCTAAAGTGCTCGTAATGCGGGAGCAAGATAGCCGGTTAGGCTAAGCCTAACCAGCTCTGGAATCGCTGGCGCAGATGCGGCGCCAGCTCGCCGCCGGTGGCCGGGAGCGGCGGCTCGAGGAGAGGGGCGACCCGGCGGGGTCGCTCGAAGACCGAAAGAGGGCGCGGAATGGCGAGCACGGCGGGGGTGGAGGCGCCGGCGGTGCGGCGCCGATCACGAGGCGCGGGCCGGCGGCCGCGGCAGTTGATGGTGCGGCTGTCGGAGGAGGAGTTCGCGGTGCTCGCCTCGGCCGCAGCCGACGCCGGCCTGACGCCGACCGGGTTCGCGGCCCAGGCCGCAGTCGACTTCGCGCGGTCGCACGTCGCGCCGCTGCCGACGTTGCCGCGGGAGGTGCTGCAAAAACTGGTGGATTGTCAGCGGCAGCTGCAACGGTTCGGGGTGCTGGTGAACCAGGCGGTCGCGAAGCTGCACAGCACCGGGACGGAGCCGACCGCGTTAGTGCCGGCGATCGAGCGTTACCTGGACTCACTGACGCTGTTGGATGAGACGGCGCTGCGGTTGCAGCGGGCGTTGTGATCGGCCGGGTCTACCGGGGCCAACAGCCCGGTGGGTTAATGCGCTACCTGTACGGGCCGGGACGACATAACGAGCACGAGAACCCGCGGCTGGTGGGCTGCTGGCGCGGCGATGACCCGCAGGTGCTGGCTCGGTTGCAGCCGGCGCTGGGCACGGGCGGGGTGCATGACGTGCGCGGGTTGACCGGCGCGCTGTCGTTGCCGCTGGCGCTACGAGCCCCCCGCGCGAGCCGCGCCGGGGCGGCGCCCGGCGGCGGCGGGGTTGGGGTGTTGCCGCGGGCGGTGGCGGCCACACGGGACGGGGCGGCACCGGTCTGGCATTGCGCGTTGCGGGCCGCGCCGGGTGACCGGCTGCTGAACGACACGGAGTGGGGCCAGATCGCCAAGGATTTGCTGGACCGGGTTGGGATCGCCCCGGCCGGCGATGACGGTGGGTGCCGGTGGGCGGCGGTCCGGCACGACGACGACTCGATTCATGTGGTGGCTGTGCTGGCCCGGCAAGATGGCCGCCGGTTTCACCTGTACCGGGATTTCCCGAAGGTCCGCGCCGCCTGTCAGGCGGCGGAACGGAGCTACGGGCTGGCCCCGACCGGCCCGGCGGACGGCACCGCCGCGGTCCGGCCGGCCCGGGCCGAGACGGAGAAGGCCGCCCGCACCGCGGGCAGCGGCGTGCCGGCCCGGGAGCTGCTGCACCGTCAGGTCCGCGCCGAGGCGACGGCCGCGACCTCAACGGCTGATCTGTTCGCCCGGCTGGCCGCCCGCGGGGTGCTGGTCCGCCCCCGGCACAGCACCCAACCGGGCCGGGAGCAGGAGGTCACCGGCTACTCGGTAGCGCTGCCCACCAACACCACCGCCGGCGGACAGCCGGTGTGGTTCGGCGGCTCGAAACTGGCCGGGGATCTGGGCCTGCCCGCGCTGCGGGCCCGGTACGGCGAGATTCCTGGGCCGATCCCGGACGCCGGGACGGTCAGCCCGGCCACGCTGGTCCGGGGCGACGGAGACGCCGCCGGCCGCGGCGCCCGGCTGCAGGCGGTCACCAAGGCCGCCGGCGATGGGGAACGGCTTCTGGCCGGCCTGCCGGCCGACCTGGACGCGGCCGGAGTGCTGGCCGCGGCCGGGGACGCGGTGCACAGCACGGCCCGGGCAACCGAAGGCACCCGCGGCGGCCCGTTGACCGACGCGGCGCTCAGCTACGACCGGGCCACCCGAGTGCCCTACCCGCGGCGGGAACAGGAGGCCGGACAGCTGCGCGCGGCCGCTAGCGACGCGCAACTCGCCGCCGTGCGGCTACGCACCGCCGCCCGGACGCTCGCCCGCTCCGGACACGGTGGCAGCCAGCAGGACGCCGCGCAAACTATCCAGCTCGTCGCCGCGCTGATCGCAGTGGCCATCGCCGCCGCCCGGCTGCACGAAAGCAGGCAACGAAACGTCCAGGCCGCCGCCGCCACGCAAACCGCCCAGCAGCTGCGGGCCTGGCAGCACAGCCCGGCCGGTAAGGCGGCACTGCAGCTTGCGCAGCAGCAGGAGCGCACGCAAACCACGGCGCAGCCCCGATCCGAGTCACGGCAGGGACCCGATCGGCCACGCAGAAGAAGAGGTTAGTACCCGGGCGGGGGGAGAAAAGCGAAACCCCGGCGATGTGGCCTAAGCCAGGGATCGTTCCGGGGTGTCCACCAGAAAGGATACGCCGGCCATGACGGACGCGATACCCCGCCGGGCGAACCCGCTCGCCCGAGTGCTCGAGGATTGTCTGAGCCGTGAGCGTCTCAAGCCGTATCGCGCCGCAGTCGGCGGCGATCTCGAGCCTGCGATCGGTCTCTACGAGTGGAACAGCGCCGCCGCCGGTGCCTTCTTCGAGACCCTTGGCCACTTCGAAGTCCTGCTGCGCAACGCTATGCACGACCAGCTCTCGGCCTGGCACACGGCCGCCGGCCGACCAGGTCAGTGGTACGACGACCCCGCCGGTGTGCTTGACACGCGTCGACACGCCGACATCGCGGCCGCGCGGGACCGCATTCGCCGCGAACGTAAAACCGAGACGCCCGGCAAGGTCGTCGCTGAACTGAACTTCGGCTTCTGGCGTTTTCTCCTCGACCGTCACTACCAGACCGTGCTGTGGGCACCAGCGCTGCGCCGCGCGTTCCCCCACCTGCAGCCCCAACGGCGCGACCTCATCTACGTCCCCGTCTACGAGCTCAACCGGCTGCGCAACCGCATCGCCCACCACGAGCCGATCCACGATCGCCAGCTGAGCGAGCGCCACGACGACCTGCTTCGCGTCACCGGCTTCACCGACCCCGCCGCACAAGCCTGGCTCTCCTCGTTGAGCAGAGTCCCTGCGGTGTTAGAGCGCCGTCCACGCTAAAGCCCCATCACCCTCGTAGGTGCACCTTTCTCCCGAGGGGTCGGCTTCGGGGCGGGACACACGCCACTCGGCGATCGCAAGGGCTTTGCGGAGATTGGAAAACATAGTCTGACCCGTGTGCTTGCTTCGACCGCCGAGGTTGTGATCGCGTGGGGAACTGCCGTGTTGGCGGTCGGAACGGTGGGGACCCTGGTCGTTGCGCTGCGACAACTCGCTACAGAGCGTCGCGCTCGGCATACAGGTGAGGCCCGGCGGGCGGCGCTGGAACATCGGCGATACGCGGATGCCGTATCCGCCTGGTACGGCGGGAACGCCGGCAAGGTGTCGATGCTTGAACTGGCGAATCGTTCGGACCAGCCGGTCTACGAGGTCGTCGTCAGCCTGGCATTTGTGCAAGGTGGGGCACCCCGAACGACCGAGGACTGGGCAAAGGCCGGCGACCACCAATTCCCTTACACGCGTTGCCTGGTGGTACTTCCACCAGGCCGATTCCGCGTCGAGGTGCCGGCGGGGTGGGGAGGCATGATGGCTAGACCTGGTGCGGAAATTGCGTTCACCGACGTGCAAGGTAACAGCTGGATTCGTAGAACCAACGGGGTCGTAGAGGAGCTGGGCCAAAACGCGATCGACGCGTTCGGTATCTCTCGCCCCGTCGATTATGTGCCCCCCGATCGCTCGCCGGAGGCCGCGTAGCCACGAGCATTTAGCTGACGCGGGCGCGAGGCGGTCAAGCTAAGGGCGACTTCTTCGGTTTCATCGCTCAGGTCTACGGGCGTTCTCGTGCGGTTCGAAACCAGTCGCAGTTGGATCCCCAGTCGGTTAGCGCGAAGGGGGTCGGCTGGTGGGTTGTGCGCCGCGGGTGGGGCCCGGGCGGGGGCCGGCCGGGCCGCTGGGCGCGACCGGTGCTGGGCGCCGGGCCGGAAGGGTGTTGACCGCGGCGATCGCGGCGCGCGCCTCGGTGAGGTCCCGGCCGGCCAACGCGTTCTGCCCGGCGGCGGCGGTGGTGGTGCGCAGCTCGGCCCGGTCGGCGGCGAGTTGATGCTGGTCGAGGTGGGGGGCGGCCGGGTCGTCGACGGTCACGTCATCGGCGGCCCCGGCGCGGGCCTGGTCGGCGGCGACTGTTCGGTGGGCTGCCGCCCGGTCCAGCGCGGCCGCCTGGGCGGTCAGATCACGGGTCCAGCCGGTAGAGGGCGTGGGTGGGGGCCGGTTGAGTTCGCGGGCGGCGCTGTCGGCGCGGCGGGCGCGGGCGGCGGTGATGTTCGCGAGCTCGGTGAGCAGCTGGGATGCCAGCTGCCCGGTGGTGTTCTGCTTGCGGGCCGGCAGGTCATCGACGAGGTCCACGGCGGCTCCTTCGGTGTCAGTCCGCGGCGGCGAGCGCCTCGGTGGGTGCCGGGATGGTGGGCAGCTGCTTGCCGAGGCGGTGCTGGTTGCCGCAGCCGCGGAACGGGCCGAGGTCGGACATCAGCGCGGTCAGCTGCGGGTCGAGGACGTCGCGTAGCCAGGTGGCGGTGCCGGCCCCGTGCAGCGCGCACAGCTGGGCGAACGCGGCGTGCACCGCCGCGAGGCGCAGCACGGCTTCGGGGTGGCACCACCATTGGGGGCACCAGCGGGCGTTCCCGCCGCCGCTGGGGCGGCGGAAGGTGGGCAGCAGCCAGCCGCTGACCCAGCCGTCGAGGGCGGCCAGGTCCAGGCCGGCGCCGTCCACCTGCCCGGCGTCGGGGGCGGCGGCGGCCGGCTGGTCGCGGGCATCTTCCAGCGCCAGGTTCAGTTCGGCGAGCTGGGTTTCCAGGGCGGCGACCCGGGCGGCGAGCAGCGTGACATCGGCGGTCACGCCGGGACTCCGTCCGCTGGGGCGGCGGCGCGGGCGCGGTCGCGGAGCTGGTCGCTGGCTTGCTGCTGGGCGGTTTGGAGGGCGGCGGCCTGCGGGCCGGCATACCAGGGCTGCAGGGTGAGCAGCGCGACCCGGGTGCCGGTGGCGTAGAGCAGCGCTGTGCCTTTGGGCAGGGCCCGGATCTGGTCCGGGCCGAAGATCCGTTCGCGGCGCAGCGAGGTTGATTGGCTGGCGCCGCCCGGGCCGCGGCTGGCCGAATGGGTGGGCACGTCGTGCTCGCCGATCAGCCGGGACAAGTCCTCGGCGGTGCGCGGGTCATCGATCCCGGCACCGATGAGCTTGATGGTGGCCGCCGACCAGAGGGTGTCCATGCCGGGTTCGCCCCAGACCCGGACGCCTTGCTTATAGGACTGCAGGATGGTGACCGGCACGATGCCGCGGGAGCCGAGGTGGCTGTACAGGTCGGGCAGGTCTTTGATCCGGCAGATGTTCGCGGCCTCGTCCAGCACGGCCACCAGCGGCGGGTCGAGCCGGCCGCCGGCCCGTTCGGCCGCGCCCACCCCGGCCCGAAATACGGCGTCGGTGAGGGCGGCGACCAACGGCGCCGCGCTGCCGGCGCCGTCCTTGGACAGCAGATAGAGAGTGTCGTGGCCGGTGACGAACCCGGCCGGGCTGAACTCCCGCACGTTGGAGCCGTCGGGCGGGGCGGTGACCCAGCCGGTGATCGCGGGGTCGCGCAGCGCCTGGGCGGCGGTCCGGGCGGTTTGGTAGACCCCTTCCCGGGTTTCCAGCGCGCCGGATTGCATGCCGCGCAGCGCCGCGGCCGCCGCGGGGTGCCCGGCGCCGTTGAGGGCGTCGACCGGTTCGGGGGCGGCGCTGTCGGCCAGCCACCGGTAGACATCCAGCAGCGAGCCGCCGGTCAGGGCGGCGGCGAGCAGCAGCGCGGTGAGCAGTTCGGCGGCGGCCTTGTCCCAGAAGTCCGGCTCGGCCTTGGCGGTCAGGAAATGCTGGGCCAGGCGGTGGGCGTCCTCCACCCCGCTGATCCCGCGCAGCGGGTTCCACCACCAGTCCCGGGGGGCGAACGCGACCTGCTGCGGGTCGAACACCCACAGCTGGCCGCCGGCGGCGCGGGCCGCGGCGGTGGCCAGGTACAGGTCGGCCTTATTCGAGGTGGCGATCGCCGGCCCGGGGGCGGCGAGCACGCCGGGGATGGCGATCGCGGTGGTTTTCCCGGCCCGGGGGGCCATGATCGCCAGCTGGACGTCCTCCCAGCTGCCGCGCAGCAGCGGGCCGCTCCGGCCGGCCGGGCCGGCCAGCACACCGAGCGGCGGGCCGCACTGCTCGCCGGGCAGGCCGCGTTGCTGCCCGCGGCTGAGCGCGGCCAGGGAGGGCCGCAGCTGCAGGGCGGCGGCCCGGATCGCCGGCGGGGTGAGCCGGTGCAGCTCGGCGGGGCCGGCCAGGGCCCGGATCGGGTCGCCGGCCCGTGGCCAGCGCCGGGCGATCGCCAACCCGGCCACGCTCAGCACGGCGAGGAGCAGGGCGGTGAGCAGCGCGGCGGTCAGCCACACCGCCCGCGCCGAGACGGCCGGGAACAGCGCGTGCAGCCGGCCGTGCAGAAGCTGCCGGTACAGGGCGCCCCCGAACGGGGCGGGGTGCCAGCCGCGCCCGGCGGCCAGCTGCGCCAGCGCCCCGGCGAGCCACAGCAACGCGCCGGCCCCGGCGGCCAGCCCGAGCGCGCCGAGGATCAGCCAGGGCAGCAGGTCCTGGCCGGACGCGGCCGGCCGGGGCGCCGGGCGGCGGCGCAGCTGCTGGCCGGCGGCCATCAGCCGGCTTCCGCGGCGGCGGCGGCCCGGGCCGCCTCGGTCGGGGCCAGTCGGGCTTCGGGTTCGATCAGCCGGATCGCCTGGTCGGTGTCGTACAGCCATTGTTCGGCGCCGACCCGGGTCAGCTGCACCGGGATGCCGAGCCGTTCCCCGGTTTTGATCAGGTATTTGCCGCGGCCGGGGTGCGCGACCTGCGCCGCCCAGGACGCCGGGGCGGCCCAGCCGGCGACCAGCTGGCGTTCGGCGGTGGTCAGTGGCACCACCCGGTTGACCTTGTCCAGTTCGGCGTAGGGCAGCGCCGAGAGGATGGTCACCCCGCAGCGTTCGACCAGGCCGCGGGCCTTGGCCCGGTCGGCCTCGCTGGCCAGGGCTTCCAGGTCGGCCAGGGTGTGGGTGACCATGATCGTGGCGACGCCCTGGCTGCGGTTGAGCCGGGTCAGCTGGTCGGTGCGTTCCACCAGGCCCGGGGCGGCGCGCAGCGCCCGCCACATCTCATCCAGCACGATCAGCCGTTGCCGGCGCCGGCGCGGGCCGCCGGCCTGCTCGGTGGCGGCGGCGAGCGCGCTTTCGGCGTCGAGCATCGCGAACCCCCACGCCCAGGAGCAGAGCATCGCGGCGGCGACCAGCGCGTCGCCTTGGTTGGTGATCGCCGAAATGTCCACGCTGGCGGGCACGTCCAGGTTCAGTTGGACGTCGGAGGGGCCGTCGAAGATGCCGGCCAGCGCCCCCTCGCACAGCCGGCGCAGCGTCCAGCACAGCTGCTTGGTCTCGGCCCGGTAGGAGGGTTCGTCCAGCGCGTAGGTCGCGGCCCGCAGCGGCTGGGGGCCGTCCTCGAGCAGAGCCAGCACGTCCGGGACGGTGGGGTCGGCGGCCGGGTTGGCGGCGGTGAGCAGGTCCACCGCGGCGGCGAGCACCACTTCCTCCCCGTCGCTGATCGGGGCGCGGCGCACTACGGTCGCTAGGGCGGACAGGGTCGCGAGGCGGCGGGCGTTCATTTCCCGCAGCAACGCCTCCCGGCGCGGGCCGGACAGGGCGCGGGCCATCCGGCCCATCGGCCCGGAGTCCAGCGGGTTGATCCGGTTCAGCCCGCGGCCGACCCGGATCACCTGCCCGCCGAGGTGCTCGATCAGCGGGGTGTATTCGCCTTTCGGTTCGCCGGGGATGAACGCCGGCATCCCGAAACCGGCGCAGCCGGTCACCAGCCGTTTCACGATCGTGGACTTGCCGGTGCCCGGCTCGCCAAGCAGAAAGGCGCCCGGGTTGGTGATCAGCCCGCGGCGCAGCCAGTCCAGCAGCTCGAAGCCGACACTCTCGCCGGTCAGCATGTGCCGGCCGACCGGCACCCCGAACGGCGGCGCGCCGGAGCCTTGCGCGAATGGGAACAGCCCGCAGGCCTGCACAGTGGTCGCCTGCCACCGCGAACCCGGCTCGACGTGCGCGGCCCGGCCGGCGCCCGAGCCGCGCCAGCCCCACGCCCCGGCGACGTGCGCGGCCGGTTCGGTTTCCGCCGGCAGCCGCCCGGCCGGGGCCGTGCTGGCCGGCCTGGCCGGGCCGAACCCGGCGCCGGCCCGCCGCCGCGCCGCCCTGCCGCGCGGGCGGCCGGGGGTCGCCGCGCTGGCCGGTTTCATCGCCGGCCGCGGTGGGACAGGAACGGCGGGTAGATGCCGCAGGGCAGGGTGGCGGCGAACCCGGCGGCCTGGCTGCCGTACATCCGGCGTAGCCGCAGTTTCGCGGTGCCGGCGCGTTGTTCGACGTCGGCGACCGCGGCGGGCAGGTCCCGCGGGTCGGTGACGGTGGTGGTGATGTAGGTCGACCAGAGCACCACCCCGGCGCCCTGACTTTCCTCGGCGGCGGCCCGGTCGGCGCGGGCCCGGTCCTCCACCTCCCGCGCGGTCTCATCGCGTTTGGTGCGGTGGCGGTAGGCGGCCCGGAACGCGGCCGCGTTCCGTTCGGACTCCACCACTTTGGCGGCCTGCTCGGAGGGGAACACCTGGTAGGTCATGGTCACTCTTCGCGGCCAGGTGCCGGGGCCGATCACTCGGGCTAGCACGTTGCTGGTGACCTGCTGGCGGGGCGCGTCGCGCAGCGCCCAGGTGACGCTTGCCGCGGAGTCGTGCAGGTAGCTGTCCCACAGCTCCTCGGCGGCGACCGGTCCGGCGTTGCCCCAGTCCAGGGTGCCGGCCGGTTCGGCGCCGGCCGCGATCCGGCCGAGTTCGGCTTTCACCTGTCCGCGGGCGTTCGGGTCGAACGCGGTCCGGACCGCCCCGGCGATCTCGGTGGCCGAGGCGCGGCCGAGCACCGACAGCCCGCAGCCGCCGAGCGCGCTGCTCAACCCGAACAGGGTCCGGGACACTTCGGCGGCGGCCTCGCGCAGCCCGGCCGGGCGGGATGGGGCCTTGTCGGTGTCGAAGGTGACCGCGACCCGGGTGTCCACGTTCGCGGATGCCGCCGGGGACGCGGCGACCAGCTGGCGCAGCAGCTCCCGCGCCGCGATAGGTGAGCTCGGGTCGATCCGGTTCTCGATGTGATCGTGCAGGGTGTTCCCCGGGTCGGGGGCGGTGTCGATGCTGACCGCCGCCCAGCACACCGCGGGTTCGTCGCCGAGGGCGGCCAGCCAGCCGCCCCAGTTCGCCACCCAGCTGTCCGCGGAGCTCTCATCGGCCAGCGACGTGCCGGTCGCGGCGACCGACAGCACCGCGGTCATCAGCCCGGTGCGCCGGTCCCACACCACCCCGAAGCTGCCGCCCTGGCCGTCCTCCACGTCCAGGCAGCGCAGCGTGGCCAGCACCCCGGGAAGCTGCCAGGCCCGCGGATGGTCCACCACCACCCCGGCCCGGTAGGAGGTCGCCGCGGCGCGGGCGGCCCGGGCGAAGCGCAGCCGGGCGATCGCCGCGTCGGTGGCCCAGACGCCGTCCCAGTGGGCCAGCGCCACCCCGATCAGCAGCCCGGCGGGGGCGAGCATCACCAGGGCCAGCGGGATGCTGATGACGGCGGCGATCAGCACCATCAGCGCGGCACCGATCACGAGCAGGCTTTGCCGGCCGTCCAGGTTGCCCAGCCCGATGCCGCGGCGGCGGCGCCAGCCGCCGTAGGTGCGGACCTCGGGGCGGGCCCGGTCCTGAACGGCGGTCACGCCCCGCCACCCCCCTTCCCGGTGGGAGGTTCGGCGGGTTGGTTGCTGCCGGTCGGTCCGGGCGCTGGGGCGCCGTTCTGCATCGCGGCGCCGGCCGCGTTGCCGCCGGCCTTGACCGCCTGCCCGGCGACCTGTCCGGCGGCCAGCCACGGGCTGACCGCCGCCGCGCCGCCGGTAGCGCCACCTGCGCCACCGGCCGCGGCGGTGCCGGTGCCGACTCCGGCGCCCACCAGGGCCGGCTGACCCCCGCCACCCCCGCCGCCCGGGCTGGCTGAGCTACCGGAGCTGCCGGCCGCGCCGCCGGCGCCGGCCGGGCCGGGGCGGCCCGGTTCCCCCAGCCCTGCGGTGATCATGTCGGCGTGGGTCTGCGCGGTCGCCGGTTTCCCGCCGTAGCCGTTGATCACTGCCATGGTGCCCGCCGCGGACCCGGCGCCGCCGAGCAGGCCGGCCGCGCCGGAGCCCAGATGCTCGGCGGTGCTGTCCACCGCCCAGGAGAACATCCGCAGCATCACCGGTAAAGCCACCACCGACAAGATCAGTACTACGAAGCCGAGCAGCACCCCGGTCAGATCTTTTGAGGTGCCGATGAACTCGAACGCGATCAGGTAGCAGAACGCGACCATCGGCTTGTAGGCGATCAACGTCACCATCCAGGACACCAGCCGGCGCAGCCACGAGCGGGTCGCGCCGGTGATCGACCCGGCGGCCGCCAGCGGCAGGAACGCGGCCAGGATCACGATCGAGGCCTGCCGGAACAGCAGCAGCACCCACTGCACGAACGAGGCGATCACCACTAGGATGCCGAGCACGATCGTCAGCCCGGCCGACACCCCGTTGAACGCGAACACCGCGCTCATCCGCTGGGAGAACTGGTTGCCGGCACCGTTGTCGACGAAATACAGCGACAGGGCGTCGGCGAACTTCATCGCCCCGATCAGCCCGGCAACCCCGGCGCCGGACCACAGCACCAACGTGAAAAGGCCGGTGCCGGCGTTCCACAGCGGATCCGGCTTGCGCCGCACCGCCATCAACACCCCGTTCCAGATCAGCGCCGCGACCGCCACCAGCACGGTCACCGGCAGCAACGCGTGCTGCAGGTTGGTGATCGCATCGGCCTGCCCCGCCACGATCGACGGGCTTTTCACCCACCAGGTCAGCAACGCCTTGATGATGTCGCCCACCCCGCCGCGGACCGCGTCCGCGAACGCGTCCACCGCCGAGCCGGCGGCCTTCCCGGCGGCCGCGCCCACCGCCGCCCCCGGGCAAGCCAAGAGGTCGCTCAGGCCGCATCCGGTGGGTGCGGCCGGCAGTTGGACGCCGGCCGGCTGCAAGATCAGTGCGGGAACCATGCTGCCTGCTCTCAGAATGCGGTGTAGGCCGACGGGTCGGACACGGGCGACACGCTGGACAGCAGCGGCGGGACCAGCTGCCAGTCGGACCCGGACCACTCGACCGTCAGCGGGGCATCGAGGCGGGCGTTGGTGCCGGGTGTCAGCGCCTCGACGTGCACGGTGACCGGCCGGGTGGTGGAGAACTCATCGAGGCGCCAGCCCAGGTAGTCCGGGACCGGGCCGGTCGCCGGCAACGGGCCGCCGCCGGTGATTCCGGCGGCCCGGGCCGCGTCGGTGTACTTGCCGAGCAGCTGCTGCCGGATTTCCTCGCGGTGCGCCGCCGGGATCTGGCTGAGGGCCGGCAGGAACACCCGCGGGCCGAGGTTCGGCTCGAGCCGGTAGCCCAGGTGCACGGCCGCCAGGGCGGCGCCGAGCGGGGTTTTGGCGAACCCGGAGGCCTGCCCCCCGTCGGCGCTGATCGTGTGCGGGCCGGCGATCCGGGAGACCGGCAGCGTCCCGCCATCCAGGGTCATCGTGCTCAGGTCCGCGGCGGTGCCCGCGGACGGGGCCCCGGACGGCGCCGGAGCTGAACTCCCGGCGGGCGGCGCCGGCGCGGGGGCGGTGCGGTGGTGCGGGCCGCTGCGGGTCAGGATCACTGCCAGCACCGCCACGAGCGCGACGACCACCAACGCGGCGGTGGCGATGAGCAGGCGGCGGCGGAGCAGCTGTTTGGCGACCCGGTCCTCGAAGGTGGCCAGGTCCCCGTCAATCTTGTTGATCACCCTGCTGGGGGTCAGCTCAGCACGGTGCCGACGATGCCCGAGGACAACGCGATCACCGCGAGACCGGCGATGGTCCACGGGATCCCGGCCGCGCCCTCGACGGCCATCGAGTGCCGGTTACGCCGCCCTACGGTCATCATCAGCCCGCAGACCATCAGCCCGCCGACGCCGGCGATCAGCCCGATCCATTTGAGCCAGCCCAGGAACTGGTCGGTGAATGCGGCCGTGCCGGGCGGCGGGGTCGGCGCCGGGTTCGGCGCCCCTGCGGTGATGAGCTCGCTGACGTGCCCGAGCAGCTGTAAGGCGATCATGTGGGGGTTTCCTTTCGACAGGGTTCAGGCCGGTGTCCCGGCCGCGGTATGCAGGGCGTGTTCGATCAGGCGCAGCGGGGCGCGCAGCGGGCGCGGCACCTCGGCCAGCTGGGCCAGCGGGTCGTCCAGATCGCGCCAGCCCGGCACGTAGGGAAGGCGCTGCAGCAGCCTGATCCGGGCCGGGTCGTTCAGCATCCGGGCCCGGGCCCTGGCCTGCGCCGGGGGGGCCCACGGGCCGTCCGCGACCAGCACCACCGCCGGCCGGTGATAGCCCAGCCGGGTGGCCTGCTCTAGGGCCGGCAGCAGCGCGTGGGTGCCGGCGGCGGTGTCCCGGGTGACCAGCAGCAGCGGTTCATCCCCGCTGGCCGGGGGCAGCCCGGCCAGTTCGATTTCCTGAGTGGCCGGGCCGAGTAGCCGGGCCAGGGTGCTTGCGCCGGCCCCGCCGACGACCTTCCCGACCAGCGCCCGCGGCCCGGGCCGGGCCGGGCCGGGCAGCGGGAACTGCGGCGCCGCCACGCGCCGCCCGCGGAATCCGAAACGCTGCATAACACCCACCCACCGCCGTCGGGGATCGGTCCGGCGCGGACGCTACGCCGCATCCGGCGTTTGTCGAGACCTGTTCCGAACTATTCCCGGCGGTGATGATCTTGCGGCGCGGATCGGCGGCTGTCCGCGGCGTTGATCGACACATTGGGACTGGACAGCCGGCCGGGGGAAGGAGTTTCCTGCCGGACGTGACCCGTCGGGACGTGCCCCCCCGCGATGCCGGCCGCGAGCCGGCCGGGACGGCCGGGCTGCCGAAGCATCTGCGGAACCCGTGGCCGGTGCCCCCGGCCCCGGACCTGACCAAAAGTGTGTGGAGCAGCTTTGAGGTCGCCGGTTTCCTCGGCGTCGGGGAACCGACCGTGACCCGGATGTGGCGCCAAGGGCTGCTGCCCGGCCGCAAGGTCGGCAAGCAGACCCGCTTTTTGCGCAGCGTGGTCGAAGACTGGCTCGCCGCAGGCGACCGCACCCCACACGAGTTCGACAACGACGACGACCACCCCGACAACGCGGGCGCTCCACGGTGAAACTGAGCCCGGCGGCGGCCGGCATTCTGCTCGCGGCGGCCGCGCTCGGCGGCTGCGGCCAGCACCCCGGCGCGGGCGCCGCCACCGGGCAGACCCCCACTCCCCCAGCCAGTCCCGCCACCGGTGGCGGCTTGCCAACCCCGCCGGCCGGACCGGACGCGCCGTCCTCGACCGCCCCAACAGCGGCCGCCGATGCCGGGCTGCCGGCCCAGGCCGGATATCCGACCGGGAGCCCGGCCGGGGCGCCCACCGCCGGGAGAACGAACGGGATCAATTACGGCGACCCGAAAGCCGTCGCCGCCGCGTGGATCACCGCCCGCTGGACCTACGACGCGGCAATAAACGGCCAGTACCCGGCGGCGCTGGACGCCGCCGGGCTGCTCAGCGCGGCGTTCGCCGCCCGCAGCGGCCCCACCGCCGGCCAGACCCAGGCGGCCGCCGCCTCCGGCGACACCGCCAGCTGCAAGGTCACCCACGCCGGGATCGCCACCGAAGCCCCGAACACCACCACCACCAATTACGTCACAGTAGATTTCGTGCGCAGCCGCGGCTACCGCGGCGCACCCAAACCCCAGCTGCAGCAGGTGGAATGGTCGATGCGGCTGATCCGTGACCCGCAGTTCGCTGGCCGGCCGTGGCGGGTGGACGCCGTCGTGATCGGCGACAGCTGATGGGCGGCGGGAAACTCGCCGCCGCCGCCGGCCTAGTCGTGGCGCTGCCGCTCAGCGTGGTGGTGTTGTTCCTCGGCGCCGGCGGCGGCGCCGCCGCTGACGTGCCAGGCGGTCAGCTGTGCACCGTGCAGGCCGGCGGTAGCGGGGCGCCCCGCGCCGGCGGCGGCAGCACCGTGCTCACCGGCGCGCAGCTGACCAACGCCCGCACCATCGTTGCGGCCGCCAAGGCGCTGCAACTGCCCCAGCAGGCCGCCGGGCTGGCGCTGATGACCGCCCTACAAGAAAGCCAGCTGCGTAACCTGGCCAACCCGGCGCTGCCCACCTCGCAGAACGTCGCGCACGACGGGCAGGGCAGCGACCTGGACTCGGCCGGCCTTTTCCAGCAGCGCCCCAGCCAAGGCTGGGGCAGCCCGGCGCAGGTCATGGACCCCGGTTTCGCCGCCGCCGCCTTCCTGAGCCGGCTCGCCCAAGTCCCCGGCTGGCAAACCCTGCCGCCCTACGCCGCCGCGCAGAAGGTGCAAGCCTCCGCCGACCCCAGCCTGTACACGAAATGGCAGCCGCTGGGCGACGCCCTCGCCGGCGCCCTCTGGCAGGGCACCACCGGGACGCTGGTGTGCGCCAGCCAAGACGCAGCGGGCCCGGCCGGCTTCAGGGCCGGCGCCGGCAGCAGCCAGGCGATCACCCAGGTCCTGACCTTCGCCCTCGCCCAGCTCGGCAAGCCCTACCTGTTCGGCGGCACCGGACCGGACAGCTACGACTGCTCCGGGCTGGTCGCCGCCGCCTACCGCACCGCGATGATCACCCTGCCTCGCACCAGCGGCCCGCAATACCTCACCGGCGTGGCCCAAGGCCAAACCGTTCCCCTGGCAGCCGCGCAGCCTGGCGACCTGATTTTCTTCAACCCCGGCGAAGCCGGCGCGCCGCCCGACCAACCCGGACACGTTGGCATCTATCTCGGCGACGGCATGATGATCGACGCCCCGCACACCGGAACCGTCATCCGCGAGGAACCCGTCGACGGCTTCGGGCAACTCGTCGGCGTCACCCGCCCCAGCGCGGCCGTCCGGCATTGAGCCCGGCGCCCCGACTAGACCGCTGCCCCCCAACGCATCTCGGAGAGCATTCTGAAGCTGAGAATCCTCTCGTCGATGCGTTACTGGGGGCCTGTAGTAACGCGACCTCAACCCGCCGAAATCGCATTTTCCCAGTTCACAACGCGAATCCGGGCACTCGTCTGCACATGATCTTCGGAAGTCCGGCAAGAGGCAACGCATCTCGGAGAGCATTCTGAAGCCGAGAATGCTCTCCGAGATGCGTTGGGGGGACCGCTCTAGGCGGCGCGCCGGCGCCGCTTTACTTGACTGGCATTCGACAGTTCCCGCCGGGGAGGTCAGTGCTACTTGCCGCCGGTCTGCTTGTCGCGCTGTCACTGGAGGCTTTTGGCGATGCGCCCGGGGCTGGACCGGCCGGGACCTCCTGGGGCAGAGACGACTTCGCTCAACCCACCTATGCTCACGCTTGCGGCGTCTTGTTCAGCCAAATGCCAGGAGGTCCCGGCCCGGCTCTTGACGATCACCAGGTGGCCAGCAACGCGCATGCGTCTCACTTTGCCCCGCGGAGTCGGCGACGTCTCGATCACGGCGGCTTAAAAAGCTAGACCTGCCAATCCACGTATGTGGGGCAGGTCCGCTTCATCAAGATAGCAGATCGGAACCGACGTGTCAGCGGGTGCTCTGCAAGTCCACTGCGACACCGATCCAGTGAATCGCTGGCGATTCGATACCCGCCCGAGCGGTCGCCGCCCAACCGTCGGCCGTTGCCGTCCGCCTCCCCGGCAGCTGACAGTTGGTCTGCGCATAGGCATCGCATCTTGACCTACGCAGGGAGCTAGCAGGGGGTCTTGCATTAGACCCGCTTGAAGGGGTTTCTCTCGCCGCTGGCACATCAGCTTCTACTTGCAGAGTCGTGCATACTGTGAGGGTGAAGGATCAGATCCAGGACGAGTCTCCCGCCACCGAGGCGGAGACGCGTGAGCACCTGCTCACCCGACAGCGGCGTCAGATGGCGCCGGTGTTGAACGCGTTTGTTCAAAACCCGGACCGGACCGCGGACGACCGGCGCGGCCCGCTAAGCACGTTCGTCAGCAACCGAGATCTGCGAGGCCTGCAGGCGTTCCTGTTCGCAGTGGCTGTCACAAGCAACGACACCGGCAGCGACGGATGGAGCACGACGCTGTCGATCCCGGTGTGGGCGCGCGCGCTGGACTTCACCCGGGGCGCGAGCGCAGCGTCGGCCGCAACTGCCGTGTCGAAGGTGTTCGGCCGTCTCGAGGACCGCAACCTGATCGAGCGAGAGCGGCACGGCAGGGAACGCAAGATCCGGGTCACCCTCCTTCGCGAGGACGGCTCCGGCCAGTCGTACACGCGGCCGGGCCGCGGCAACAACGACAAGTTCCTGCAGCTTCCATACGCGTACTGGCTCGATGGCTGGTTCCAAAAGCTCGACCTGCCGGCGACCGCGATGCTGCTGGTATCGCTGCACGCGAAACCGTCATTCACCCTGGCCAGCGAGCGGATGCCGAGCTGGTACGGCTGGTCGGCCGACACCGCCGAGCGAGGTTTCGCCACGCTGGTCAAGCATGGGCTGATCGACAAAACCTCCCGGCTGAAGAAGGCCCCCCTGAGCCCGACCGGCCTAACCAGAGAGAACGTCTACACCCTCATCGGCCCCTTCGCGCGCGCCAAGGCCTCCGCGTCGACAGCGGCACCCGACCCCGCGCGAGTTCCCAGCGAGCCGACCCCTCGCCGCCAGCGCACGCCCCGATCGGCGACTCGACCCCAGCTGCCGAAGGTCAAGACGACAGCCGGTGCCCGATGACTGCCCGCGACTCGCCGCCGCAGCAGCGGGCGTCGCCGATGAAGATGTACTACGTGGACGATTCCGGCGCAGAGAACACCGGGTTCGTCGTGTACTCCTGGATCGAGATCACCCCCGACGCGTGGAACACCGGCCTGCGGCACTGGCTCGACATGCGTAAGGACCTGTACGCGAGGTACCAGGTCCCGCCGTCGGCCGAGCTGCACGCGACCAAGCTGCAGAACGGCAGAACCACACCCTCTACCAGCGACGCGGTGAACAATTCCAAACAGGCGCTGCGCAACATCATGGAGACGGCGCTCGAGTCGATCTGCACCAGCAGAGCGCTGAGGGTGGGAACCGTATACCGGCGGACATCACAACGCGGCCGGAACTACAACGTCCAACGCCAGCAGCTGTACGTCGCCCTTGTGGATCGGCTGGAAAAGCACCTGGAGACGAGCGGCGGGCTGGGCATGATCTTCATGGACGGAAGCGGATCAGACCCTAGCTACAAGCACGCTCACCGTGACCTGAAGCTCGCCGACCGTCGCATCATCGAAGATCCGCTGTTCCAGGGCTCACACCTGTCGCAATGGGTACAGATGGCCGACCTTGTCGCATGGACAACCTATCAGAGTCTGCTTCGCAACGCGGGCAAGAAATGGTGCTGGGACTGGTACGACCGTTACCTGGCCGGCTGTGACGTCAACGGCGCCCCTGTCGAGCTGTAAGAGGCGGCCCGCTTGTGATCGGCCGTCAGTTGTGGCAGCCGAACGGCCGATTTACCGCCTCGCTCGCCGTACAAATATCGGAGACCTTCGACCCGAAGGGGCAGGCGGCCACCGCGCCTGCCCGCAGGGCCGACCTCAGTGGGTGGAGGGGCGCGTACGCACCCTTCGAAGGCCGGTCAACCCACCGTGAAAAAGATGACGACACGCCGAGGATGCTCACGGCCTAGGCCTATGCCTCAGGCCAATATCAGCAGCTATGGCGACCCAGCTACCCAAGAGACGACGGGACGGGCTGACCCGCAAGGAGGTTCTGTTCAACCTCGACGTGGATCTGAACGCGGAGATCACCCGCGTGGCAAAGAAGCTGGGCATTAGTCGCAGTTCGTTACTTGAGCACGCCCTCAAGCGCGTCGAATTCGATCACCACAACGGGCTGCCTGAGTGGGCCGACGAAGTGTCCGACCCATCGTTCGCGCAGCTGGAGTTGTCCGCCTAGCTCCCGCGGGGCCGGTCAACCGACCGGACCCCGGACAAACGAAAGCCCCGCACCCTCTTCTGCTTGGCCGCGTCGAGGTACAGGGCTTCGTCCCTAGAAGAACAGGAGCACAGCATATACCCCGCCACGTGGGTACCGCACGCCCCCATCCGGAAACGGTGGGCGTGTCGCGGACCTGTTCCCCCTGCGCGTAGCCGGCGCCGTCCGGCCCCGTGACCCTGGCGGCCGCGCCACCTGGCTGGTGGCGCGGCGCCGCTTGTCGCGCTTGTCCCCCGCAGCTATTCGACCTGACACCGGCGGGGCCGGCCCGGCGAGCACGGCACGCGCAGGCGGCCGCGGTGTGCGCCGGCTGCCCCGTCGCCGCCGCCTGCCTGCAGGAGGCAGTCTCCAGCCGGGACAGCGGCTTTCGGGGCGGCGTCCTGCTCATCGACGGCCGCGCAGCAGCCGCAGCAGCCGCAGCGGCGCCGCTCAAACCGTGCGGCACCTACGCCGCTTGGCGCCGCCACCGGCGCCACGGCGAACCCCCCTGCGCCGCCTGCGCTGCTGCACGTGCACGCTACGAGGCCGAGCGCCGCAGTGAGGGCACACCGTCACGCCCTCACGCCGTCCGGTCGTTGCGGCCATGCGGCACCTACGCCGCCTGGCGCCGCCACCGGCGCCACGGAGAACCCACCTGCGCCGCGTGTAACGCCGCCCGCGCCCACCTCGAGGCGGCCCGCCAGCAGCGGGCCCGCCGGCGGCGGCAGGCCGCGTGACCGCCGCCGCGGCGGCCCGCTGTCCTGGGCCGCCGCCACTCCCCCGCCGGCGCTACCGGCACAGCCGGCTGGCGGGCGGGTTGCCGACCTGGGCGCGGGTCGCCCGGGTGCTGCCGGCCGGCCGGGTGCCGGCCCGCGACCAACGCGGCTGGCTGCACGATCAGGTCGAGGCCGAGCTCGACGTCGAACAGCTGCGCGCCCACGCCCGGGCGAACATCCGGGCCGTCGCCACCGTGCTGGCCAACCACGGCGCCTGGCATGGGCTGATGGTGTCCCGGCCGACCTGGGCGGTGCTGATCGAGCGGACCGGGCTGTGCCGCGCCACCATCGCCGCGCACCTGCGTTGGCTCCGCGAACATCAGCTGCTCGCGATCTGGCAGCCCGGGCGCACCGCCGGCTGCCGTCCGATGGCCCTAGCCGGCACCGAAGCCAACCAGGCAGCCGAGTATTTGTTATTGGCCGGTCCGACCCCCGAACGCGCCCTGGCGGCCGCTGAGCGGCCCGCGGCGTCCCCCGCTGATGACCCTCTCGCTGCTCGCCCGGAGTGCCGCCAGAAGCCCGGCCCCGCGACTGCTGTGGAGGAAACTTGGACCCCTACCTGGTCCCGTAGGGACTCTGAAAGAAACCCCCGCGCGCGCGAGACAAGTTATCCACCGGGCCGCCAAGATCGCGGCCCCGGGAAACCCGCCGAAACAGAGGAACAGCAGCAATTTCGGCGAGACCGGGGCCGCACGATCCGGCTTGAGCTGGCCGACAAACTACAAAATCGCAGTCCAGTCCTGCGCCAATTGAGCGTTCGGCACCTGGCGAGCCTGCTCCGTGACCACGTCAATGCCGGTTGGAGTCTGCCAGATCTGGTGCAGGCCCTGGACTACCAGCCGACCGGAGCACGGCACTGGCAGACCGACCGGGTACGCTCCCCCGCCGGCTGGCTCCGGCACCGCCTCGATCTGTGGCGCGATCCGCAAAGCAATGTCCTGCCTTCACCTGCTCTCACGGCAAGTTCGCAACGCTGGCGTCAGCGAGTCAGTACCGCTCAGCAAACTCGTGCCCTCGCCGAGCAGCCCCACGGCAACCCTGCGGCTGGCGCCGCCAACGCGCAGGCCGCGCTCACCGTGGCCCGTCAGGCCAGACACCGGCCGGCCGGCGAATCAAGGTGACCGGATGTTGTGGCAGCCTTCCAGCGGATCCGGAGGAGAACCGCTGCAGCCGCAGCGGTTACGCGGGCTCGCCTAGGTGTGCTCGAAGAAGGGCAGTCACCAATGCGGTTCGTGACGGTGCTCCGAGCCGGTGGACCTGCTGGTCCAGCCAGGCCAGCTGGTGGCCGTCCAGCCGGATCTGTACCTGCACCCCGGGGCCCGGCTGGCGGCGCGCCGGCCGGGCCGGCATCCCCGGGCCGGCAGCAGGCCGCGGCGGAGCGAAACTGGCGCCCAGTTCGTCGAGATGAACCGTCGCGGCCTCGACCAGCAGCTCCGCGTAGGTCAGTTCCCGGGACCGCGTCGTGCGCCGGCAGCGCTCGAGTAGGGGCACCGGCAGGTACACGGCGACGTTGCGCACCCGGGCCGAATCCAATTCGCGGATCGCCGGCCTGCCACTGCCTGCGTTGGCAGCTACGGCAGCCAGCGGCGGAAGGACAGGTGCTGTCCGGGCTTGATGCACCGGCTTCGGAGGCAGCACCCCTGCCAGGGCGGCGGCGCGGTCCGGCGGCGCAGCGGCCGGCCGGAAGGAGTCGGCCAGTGACCGGCGGTTCGGGCGGGTGCTCATGCCGGCACCGCAGCCGATTCGAGCTGGCCGATCCGGCTCATGATCTCCCGGGCCAACGCGGCGTAGTCCTCGGCGAGACCGGAGGCATCCCTGGTCAGCAGGTCATCTTCGGGCCGGCGCCGGGCCCGCAGCGCCGCCAGCCGACCCTTGCGGGCCGCCGCCGCGGCCGTCTCCAGCTCGTGCACGAGCAGGCCCTGGCGGCGGGCATCGACGGCGGCGGGCTCCGAATGCCTGACCTGGGCGGCGAACACCGGCGCCGACCCGCCCAGCACCTCGGTGATGGCCTCCCGCGCGCCGTCCGCCAGGCGCCGCGAACGTGAACCCACCCCGAACAGGCACACCCCCAGCAGGGCTAGCTCCGGGTTGCGCCGACGGGCCGCTGCGCAGCGTTCCGCGACGCGCTCCAACCCGTCCAAGCTGGCGTCATCCGGCCGGGTCGGGATCACCACGTACGACGCGATCGCCAACGCGGCCTCCACCAGCAGGCGCTCCCCAGGCGGAGTGTCCACCAGGATCAGGTCGTACTCCCCCACCACCGGCCCGAATGCCGCACTCAACAGGTCGGCCAGATCCCGGCCGCCGCGACCGGACCGGGCGAAAGCAATACCCAGCAAATCACCTGTCGCCGGACCGCCCGGCACCACATCCAGGCCCGAACGCACATTCGGCACCACCGGAACCGGCTGGCCGGCGACAACAGCCTGCAACAGCCGTTCCCCATCCCCCGGCCCATAGCCGAGGTCCCGGGCCAGATTCCCCTGCTGATCAAGGTCGACCGCGAGTACCCGATGCCCCGCGAGCGCGGCCAGCCCCGCAACATTCGCCGTCAGCGATGTCTTACCGACCCCGCCCTTGCCCTGAGCCACCACCACCACGCGAGCCAGTCCCATCCGACCCCCACCTCCAACCAGAAAGCATGCAGCTTCCCGCAACCAAACTCGCGGCACGACACGCGGGCACAATCGCGAGACAGCCAGGAGGAACTAACGCATGCCATGTGGCTAGCGAAGTGGCGGAGGTCCACGCGATCAGCCACACCATAGCGCGTGCCAGTCAGCATGCCATAGTGCATGCCATAACGGTTCATCGGCTAGTGTGCCATTGGGCACCTGGTCAGACGAAGGCTCTGATGATCGCCGGGGAGGCCTATCTGATTTGCCCTAGTTGCTGATCGTGACGACGACGCGGTACCTAGGGCACGTCGCGCCGCCGCCGGTGCAGATGTATCTGGTGGGACCGCCCACCAGCAACAACGCGGGGCCGAGTGGCGCGTCGGTGGGGATACGGATGGTGATGTGAAACGCGCCGTTCGGGGCGACTTGGGCGGACCCCAGGGGCGGCTCGGGACTTAAGTGCTCGCTGAAAGCGACAGATCCGGTGCCGGAGACATGGCCGCGGGTGCACGTGTACCCGCGGCTGGCGATGGTGACCTGCTGGCCGCGGGTGAGGGGCTGTGGCTGGTCGAGGGTGGGCGGGTACACCCCGCAGCCGGCTGCGCCTCGATGCGGGGTCGAGGCGTAGTAGGCGTAGTAACCGGCCGCAGCCATAGCCATCAGAAGGAGCCCCACGGCCACCACCCCGGCTCGTCGACGAAGGTGCCCGGGCCGGCCGGTGGGGGTGATTAGCTGCCTCCCCACTCGTGAATTTCGATGATGACGTCGGTGGCGACGGTGCTCAGGATGTAGACGCGTCCGTTTGGCGGCGACTTTCACGTCGAGTCGTTGACCACGGCTCCGGGCACGATCTGGTTCAGCGAGGTGTTCGGCGGTCCAGTGTCCCCCGTTAGCGGTGCCGGCGTGGCCGGCCCTGCCGCATTGGTGTGCCTCCCGTGGAGGCTGCGCGGGGCCTTCTCCCGGTCAAGGCGCCGCGAACCCGCCGCGCGGCGCACCCCTTCGCTGCGCTCCGGGCCGGCGCGTCGGAACCGCTCGACTGCCTTGACCGCGAGCCTCCCGGCCCCACGCGGCGACCGCCCTGCGGGCAGGCGGCATGAACCGGCCGCCGCCCACCGACCGGGAGACACCCACGATGACCAGCAAAACCGAGCAGCTACTTGAAACCCTGACCGACGGGGTCGCGGCACTCATCGATTCCGAGCAGTGGGCGGCGATGCTCGCGGCCGCCGCGAAGTTCCATTCCTACAGCGCGAACAACCAGCTGCTGATCCTGCTGCAGGCGCCGCAGGCAACCCGGATAGCAGGGTTCCGGCGCTGGCAGAGCCTGGGCCGGCAGGTTCGCAAGGGCGAGAAAGGTATCGCGATCTTGGCGCCGTGCCTGTACCGGCCGACCAAAACGGACCCGGCGAGGCAGGAGCCCAACCCCAGCACCAGCACCAGCACCGACGATGGCTCTACAGTCGGCCCGAAAAGCGCCGGACAGCTGCGCGGTATGCGCCTCGCGCACGTGTTCGACCTCTCGCAAACCGACGGGGAACCGCTTCCCGAGCTCACCCCGGAGCCGCTCACCGGAGCGGCGCCGGCCGCGATGTGGGCTGCGCTCGCCGAGCAGGTCGGCGCGCACGGCTACCGGATCGAGCGCGGCGATTGCCGGGGCGCGAACGGCTACACCGACCCGTCCGGCCGGCTGGTGCGCATCCGGGCCGACGTGGAGACGGCGATGGCCGCGCGGGTGCTGGCCCACGAGCTGGCGCACATCGAGTGCGGGCATTGCGAAACCGGCGGCTACCGCTGCCGGGGCCGGTGCGAGGTCGAGGCCGAATCGGTCGCCTGGCTGATCAGCGCGCATTTCGGGTTGGACACCGGCGCTTACACCATGCCGTACGTCGCCGGGTGGGCGCACGCCGCCGACCGGGCCGGCGCGGTGGGCGAAGTGCGGGCCGCGTTCGCGGCCGTCAGCGCCGCGCACCGCCGCATCCTGACCGCTCTGGACGACACCGCCCCGGGGGAGGACGGCGTCGCCTGATTGCACGCCGCACGGCCGGGGGGCGCCGCCGGTGCAGGGGCCCCCCATGAGCGAGCCGGCCCCTGATGGCGTTGAGGAGTGGGCGTTTCCCGGCGAGACACCGGGCTCGGGCGCCGATCGGCCCACCATCCGTTGAGGCTATCGGTCTATCACCCGTTGAGACTATTGCGCCACGTAGCGTAACGGCCCATGGTTCGCCGTGCCGGCCCGGATGTGAGGTTCGCCGGTGTCACGCCGTGGGTTTTCCGGTGGTGGTGAGGTGGTCGGCGCGTCGGGGTGCTGGCAGCGGGTCCTCCGCGCTAGCGCGGACCTGGTGGCGAGCGCCTGGGAGGCGTGCGATGAGACTGACCCGGTCAATTCTGTCGGTGGGGATGAGTTCGGTGCTGGTGCTGGCGGGGGTGGCGGGTGTTGCCGCCCCGGCGGCCGCCGCCCCGAACCGCGCGGCCACGCCGGCCGCCCGGAACTCCGCTGGCGTTGCGGGTGCTGCGCGAGCCGCGACGGGCCGCCCCGCCGCGGCGCAGTCGAGCTCCCCTTCGGCGGCGCCAGCTCCGACGCCAGTCGCTTCTTCGCCTGCCGTGTCGTCGTCTGCCGGGCCGGCGCCGGCCGGGGATCCGGTTTCGGTGGCGCTGGCTGCGGCGAAGTCTTCTGGGCAGGATCAGGTGGTGGACGCGTTGACGTCGGCGACGTCGCAGACCACCGCGCATCCCGATGGCACCCAGACGGTGCAGCTGAATACCCGGCCGGTGCGCTGGCGCGACCCGGTCCGGGGCTGGCTGCCGCTGGATCTGCGGCTGACCGCCGCCGCGGGGTTGTTGTCGGCGGCCAGCGCCGATCCGACCGGCCCGGGGTCGGGGCAGATCGCCGGCACGGCGACCGGAACCCTGGTGAGCCTGCCCACGGCCGCCGGCACTTTCGGGTTGAGTCATCCGGACGCGCTGGGCTCGGCGGCGGCGGTGAACGGCTCAACCGCGGATTTCGCGAACGCGCTGACCGGCGGCCGCGGGCTGCACGAGACGCTGCTGACCGGCGGCGTCGAGGAGGCGGTGTCGCTGCCCGCCGCCGGGCTGCCGGCGTCATACCTGGTGGCGGTGAGCCTGCCGGCCGGGGTCAGCGCCGCGCAGACACCGGACGGGGTGCTGTTCGCCACAGCCGCCGGCCCGGTGGCTGGCCTGTCCAACGGGGTGGCGCATGACAGCACCAAATTGCCGTCCGGCGATGGGGTGGAGACCCGGGTGCGCAGCACCCTGCTCGGGGTCAACGCCGGCGTTGCCACCATCTCGGTCGGGGTGGATCCGGTGTGGTTGGCCAGCCCGGCCCGGGTGTTCCCGGTGCTGATCGACCCGACGTTCTACGCCAACACCGCGCAGGCCGGCCGGTTCGACGCCTACGTCGATTCGGCCTACCCGAACGAGACCGAAGGCACCTACGATCCTGGGGTGCTGAAGCTGGGCACCTACAACGGCGGCGGTGAGGTCGGCCGGGTGCTGATGTATTTCAACACCGCCGGGTCGTTGCCGGCCGGCGCGCAGGTCAGCGACGCCTACGTGGCGATCAACAACAATTACTCGTTTTCCTGCCCGAACGGCAGCACCCCGAGTGTCGGGCTGTACGGGCTGGGCGCGGGCTGGTCGGACCGGACGGTGACCTGGAACAACCAACCGCCCGGCGACGGGCAGCCGGCCTCCTCCGCGACGGTGTTCGCGAAGGGCTACGACTCCAGCTGCCCCGGCGGCTATGTGAACCTGCCGGCCACCTCGCTGGCGCAGCGCTGGGCCAACGGTCAGGCCGACCGGGGGGTGCAGTTGGGCACGGTGGAGAACAACAGTTACGGCTGGAAGAAGTTCTATCCGGGTGAGGCCGGCGGCGCTGCCGCCCCGGCGATGTACATCACCTACAGCACCAACTGCACCTTCTACCCGCAGACCGGCCACAGCGTGTGCGGGGCGATCCGGGACAAGTACAACCAGTTGGGCGGGCCGGGCGGCTTCCTGGGCTACCCGAGCGTCGATGCGGTGCTCAACCCGGACGGGGTCGGGCTGCGGCAGCAGTTCCAGGGCGCCGGCGGCGCCTGGATCTATCAGGGCCCGAACAGCGGTGCGCACGAGATTCAGGGCGGCATCTACGCCCGCTGGGGGGCGCAGGGCTACGAGCGCGGGCCGTTGGGCTACCCGACCAGCGACGAACGGGCCGCGTTCACTTCCTTCAACGGCTCGGGGGACCGGCAGAACGATTTTGAGCACGGCTCGATCTACTTCAACCGGGTCAACGGGGTGACCAACATTCAGACCGACCCGGACCTGCTGATGGGCGACAAGGCGTTCTTCAACACCGACACGGTGAAGCTGACTGACCGGCTGACCGCGAAGATCAACCGGGGGACCGGGAACCTGGCGCTGAACCTGACCGGGCTGAGCGCGCCCGGGATCGGCGCCGACCGCCCCGTCGGGCTGACCTATCAGAGCCTGTCCCAGGCGCCGGGCAGCACGGTCGCCGGCTCCGCCCTGATCAACCGGACCGGCGGGTGGCGCACCAGCGACAGCCCGGACGTCCGGATCTCGGTCAGCCCCGGGCACGTCGACTACACCGACTCCTCCTTCGCGCTGTGGCGGTTCACCGGCAACGGCCCGTGGACCGGGCCGGCCGGACTGGACGCCGACCTGACCAAAAACGGCGACGGCACCTACACGATGCGGATCCACGGCTCCGGCCGGACGCTGAACTTCGACAGCTACGGCATGCTGATCAAAGACGCGGACCGCAACGGGAACGCAGTCAGCTTCCCGGCCGGCCGCTACCCTTCGGTGATCACCGGCAGCCGCGGCGCCGGGGACGGGCGCAGCGTGCAGCTGAGCTTCAACGGGCCTTCGGGCAAGCTCGGGGAGCTGTGCCAGTCCCTGTCGGCGGCCAACTGCACCGGCACCGCGACGCGTTCGGATTCGACCTTGGTGGTGGACTACGGCTACGACAGCAACGGGAACCTGGCCTCGGTGACCGACCCGAACGGGAACGCCACCCGGTTCGGCTACGACAGCGCCAACCCCGACCCGGGGATGCGCCAAGACCTGCTCACCGTCACCGACCCGAACGGGAACGTCACCCGATTCACCTACGACAGCCTGCACCGGATCACCGACTTGAGCAGGGACGACAACGGGATCAAAGCCACGAGCACGTATGACTACATCGCCGCCGACCGGCACACCCACGAGTTCGGCCCCACCCACCCCCGCTCCTCCGGGGTGTTCACCGACTTCGGCATCGACGCGGGCGGGAAGGTCACCGACGTGACCGACCCGAAGGGCAATCACAGCAGCACCGCCTGGAGCGCCGACAACCAGGTGGCCTCTAGCACCAACGCCACCGGCGGCGTGTCCCAGAATAGTTTCATCCAGCCGGCCAACGCCCCGGCGGGCGCGCACGGCCCGGAATCGCTGCAAGCCAGCCAGCAGCCGATGGGCGCATCCAGTAGCGCGACCTACACCAACCCGGCCGGCCCCAGCCTGTACGCGCCGACCACCAGCACCGACTCGATGAAAAACACCAGCAGCTACGCTTACGACGGTGCCGGGAACCTCGGCTCGGCCACGAACGCGTCCGCCGCGGTCGCCGCGGTCGGACACAACGTGCCCGGGGACGGGACGGTGAAGAGCTCCACCGACCCGAACAACGCCGGGAAAGGTCTGGACTCTGTCTACGGCTACGACCAGAGCACCCACAACCTGACCTCCATCACCCCGCCGGCCGGCGGCAACAAGCTGGCCCGCAGCTTCGGCTATGACGGGTTCGGTCGGACCGCGAGCTCCGGCACCCAGATGCTGACCACCACATACGGCTACGACCGGATGGGCCGGGTCCTCAGCCAAACCCACAGTGACTCCAGCGCGGCCCTGTCCGCCAGCTACGACCCGAACGGCAACGTGCTGAGCACCGGCGACGGCACCGGCACCGTCACCAGCACTTACGACCATCTGAACCGGCTCACCGGCGCCACCCGGGTCGGCACCGCGGCTGGTACCACCGGCTACGGATATGACCCGGCCGGGAGCCTGACCAGCCTGACCGACGGGCGGGGCACCAGCAGCTACCACTACGACAAGGCCGGCGAACTCGACCAGATCAACGAATCCGGCGGGAACATCGACATCTTCGGCTACGACGGCAACCACAAGCGGGTCGACAGCTTCTATGACACCGCCGGGACCAACGGCGGTGGTGCGAGCTACGACTCCAGCGGCAACGTGCTGCAGGCCCCCACGGGGTTCGCGGTGCACACCCGCAGCAGCCTGGACGCCGGCGGGCGGCTGACCGAAACCAAAACCAGCCGGGCCTCGAACGACGCCACGGTGGCGGCGGACCTGTCCTACTGCTACAGCCCGTACGTCTCCGGCCAGGCCTGCCCCAGCTCCAAGAACGGCACCGACACCGACAAGCGGCAATACCAGACCGACAACCTGACCCAGGCAAGAACCGATTACCGCTATGACAAGGGCGGCCGGCTTTCCAGCGCGGTCACCACCGGCGGCCCGAACACGACCTACAGCTACTGCTACGACGCGGACGGCAACCGCACCTACGAGTCCACCAGCGCGGTGGACTGCTCCCAGGTCGGCCCGGGTAAGCCGATCGCCCCGACGCACAGCTTCAACAGTGTCAACCAGCTCACCACCGACGGCGCCGCCTACGACGCGGACGGCAACCAGACCGCACCGGCGCCGCTCACCGCCGGCAGCTACAACGGCGCCGACCAAACCACCAGCTTCACCCCCAACGGCCAAGGCCAGACCAGCGCCAGCTACACCGGCAACGGCCAAGCCCAGCGCCTCACCCTCGGTAGCACCAGCTTCGCCAACGGCATCCCCGGACTGCTCGCCGAAACCACCGGCGGCGCCAGCACCTTCTACGAACGGGACCCGGGCGGCACCCTGATCGCCCAACGCGGCCTCGCAGGGGAGTTCTACTATTATCTCGACGGCCTCGGCTCGGTCCTCGGCCTGATCGACGCTTCCGGCACCGTGCAAGCCACCTACGGCTACGACCCGTACGGGGTCACCACCGCGGTGGGCGGGCCGAACAGCAACCTGGCCAACACCAACCCCTACCGGTACGCCAGCGGCTACCTCGACACCGCCACCGGCCTCTACCAATTCGGGCAGCGCTACTACCAGCCCAACCTCGGCCGCTGGACCCAACAAGACGACCTGAACGTGATCGGCGACCCCGCCAACGGCAACCGCTACACCTACACCGGCGACGACCCCATCAACAACATTGATCCCAGCGGAATGTGTTCTGGCTTTTTCGGTTGCGCCGCAGCTGTATTTGACGATGTTGGAAAGGCAATCAGGTCACCCGCTGGCTGCGCGCTGACTACAATTAGTGTGGGGTTAGGAGTGGCAGCTCTTGGAATTATCTTGATTCCCGCTACGGCTGGAACGTCGGCGACTTTCACCTTTGCTGCTGCCGGAGTAATTTTCACCGGTGGCGCTGAGGCGGCCTGCAATGCTTAAAGATTCGTTGGTTCGTGGCTGCGCCTTAAGCCTCGTGCTGTTCCTAGCGGTTGCGATCGTCGGCTACGTGATTACGGGCGTGGCGATGTTTTGGTACTTGCCGGAAGCTGCTGCTGTAATCCTGGTGGGGGTAGCGGCCTTCCGCAAGCTTGAGGACAGCCATCCAAGCCGAGAGGGCAAATTGCGGGACTAACGATAAACGTTTCAGGCGATTACGATCCACTTCTCGGCCGTTGGTCCCAACAAGACACCCTCAACGTCATCGGAGACCCCCCAACGGCAATCGCTACGCCTACACCGGCGACGACCCCATCAACAACATCGACCCGACTGGTACTACCCGCTACCAGCTGAGCTACAATCAAACCCTGGACGTCGCGTTCGCACTCGAGAGCGGGGGGCTCTCCCTGGGGGCCCTTGCTGGAATCTTGGGGGCAACAGGGATCGGGGCTCCTTTGGGGATCGCCGCGGCGATAGCTAGTGCTACTGATGCGATAGGGGACGGGTACCTACTCCTCAGGGCCTTCCAAGAACCGCGCCATTGCCCCTACATCAGTTATCACAATTTCTTTGGTCACAATATCATTACGTCAGTAGGGTTCTCTGAATGCTGATTGCTAACGCCAGCACTTGTGAGGTGCTGCAATGCCGGCGCTGATACCAGGAAAGCGGCGGCATGAAGAGAGCATCGAGGTTTACTTGTTGCGCATTACCAAGGCCGGTACCGCGCGGGGCGGTCCTTATATAAGTCATGAATTAGCTCTTGCCTTACTGGACACTAGGCGGCAAGTAGAGGAGCTTTCCGCTCGCATGAGAGAGCTTGAGGATAGATCCAGCCCCAGCGGCCACGACTAGCCGGGACCGATCCTGCGTTCACCGCAGCCAACCTGCGGGTGGACGCGACGTCAGCTCAACCGGATGAAGGCGGCACGAAAACTGTGAGGGTTCGGTTCAGACCCGGATCCGCGAATAGTTTTTAATCTTGATGGCTTGCCGGATCGGTTGATCTTGGGTCGTGGCGGTTTCTGCCCGTGGGCGCGTGGGTCTGGGCGGTCGCCGGTCCGGGTCCAGAACTCCTGACATGGCGGGTTCCTGACTTAGCGGGTTTTCTTTAGCTGCAGGCTCTTTCGGCGTGTCGATTAGGTTAGTTCGGCCCGGTCTGTGAGATTATCCTTGTATGGTCAGCCGGGGCGGCAGGATGGGGCGGGTGAGCCAGCCGGTGCTGCCGCTGCTCCCTGCCGCGGCCCGTTCGGTGGGCCCTTCGGCCGGGCTGTTGGAGGGCCCGGACGGCGGGGTGGTGTTCGTGTTCGGGTTGGCGACGTTCACCTACCCGGACGGCGATGAGATCGGCCGCCGGCTGGCCGCGGTGCAGCTGAGCAACACGAAGGTCGCGAGCGCGGTGGAGGTCGCGGCGGCGTTCGGGGTCACCACGGTGACGTTGTGGCGGTGGGGCCAGGCGTTCGGGCAGGGCGGGGTGGCCGGGCTGGGTCGGGGGCGGACCGGACCGAAGGGTCCGATCAAACTGACCGGGGCGCTGGCCGCCCGGATCGCCGAGTTCGACCGGCAGGGTCTGTCGTTGCGGCAGATCGCCGCCCGGACCGAGGTGTCGACCGCGACGGTGCGGGTCGCGTTGGGCCGGGTCACCCCGGCGGTGGCGGCCGGACCCGATCAGGCGCCTGATGCCGACAGCGGCCCCGCGATCGACGACCGGAATGTTGACCCCGACGCCAGTGCCGGCGGCGCGGATGACGGCGCCAGCTTGGTGGTGCTGGCCCCGCCTGCGGCGCGGACCGACGAGCGGGCCGCGGCCCGGGCCGGGGAGCTTGTCGAGGCCCCGGTGGTGATCACCCAGGGGGCGCAGCTGCCGTTGGCCGGGCTGCTGCTGTGCCTGCCGGCGCTGGCGATGACCGGGCTGCTCGAGACCGCCGGCGACGTGTTCCCGCCGATGCGCAGGGGTTTCTACGGGCTGCGGGCCACCTTGCTGATGGGGGTGTTCCTCGCCTTAGTGCGTGAGCCCCGGGCGGAGGGGGCGAGCCGGATCCGGCCGGCCGATCTGGGTCGGCTGCTCGGGCTGGACCGGGCCCCGGAGGTGAAAACGCTTCGCCGCAAACTGGCCGAGCTTGCCGGGTGGGGGCGTGGCGCGCAGCTGCAGGCCGCGCTGGGCCGGCACCACGCCGAAACCCGACCGGAGGCGGTCGGTTTCCTCTACCTCGACGGGCATGTCCGGGTCTATACCGGCACCAGGGAGCTGCCCAAGACGCATATCGCCCGGATGCGAATCGCCGGGCCGGCGACCGAGGAGAGCTGGGTCTGCGACACCGACGGCGACCCGGTGATGGTGCTCACCGCCGCGCCGTCGGCGTCGCTGGCCGCCGAGCTGCGCCGGCTTTTGCCCGAGCTGCGGGCGGTGATCGGAGCCGAGCGCCGGTGCACGGTGACCTTCGACCGGGGCGGTTACAGCCCGCAGGTGTTCGTGGAGATCATCGCCGCCGGCTTCGATCTGCTTACCTACTACAAGGGCGCCTGGACCCGGTCCGAGCCGGACGCGTTCAGCGCGGTGGAGTTCACCGGCCCGGACGGCGACGAGCAGCACTACCAGCTCGCCGAACGCCCCATCGACCTGCCGGTGCCGGCCGTGCCGGCCGGCCCCGGCCTCGACGCCCGGCCGGCGCACACTCTGACGCTGCGGCTGATCGTGCGGCGCAGCCCGGACGGGCACCAAACCCCGATCCTGACCAGCCGCGCCGACCTGCCCGCCGCCGAAATCTGCTACCGGATGTCGGCCCGCTGGCGGCAAGAAAACTACTTCCGATACGGCCGGCAGCACTTCGCGCTCGACGCGCTGGACAGCTACGCCGACCACGGCGACGACCTGACCCGGCCGGTGCCCAACCCGGCCAAGGCCCGCGCCCAGAACGCCGTCGTCGCCGCCCGCAGCCAGCTGGCCGCCGCCAACGCCGACCTGGCCGCCGCGATCGACACCGCCGCCGCCCAAGCCGGCCGGCCCGGCAGCCGCGGGAAAGCCGTCGTCGACCCGGGTGCCGACCGGGCCGTTGCCGCCGCGAAAACCCGGCTCGCCCGAGCCAACACCGCCTCCCGCAACACCCCCAGCCACCTACCCCTGGGCCAGGTCCGGCCCGGCAGCCGGAAACTCGAAACCGAACGCAAACTGCTCACCCATGCCATTCGGATGAGCGCCTACAACGCCGAAAGCGCCCTGGCCCGACTACTACGACCGCACTATGCCCGCAGCGACGACGAAGGCCGCGCCCTGCTCCGTGAAGCGTTCACCCTGACCGGCGACCTGCAGATCACCGGCGACACCCTGCACGTCCGGCTCGACCCAGCCTCAGCACCCCGACGCAGCAAAGCCCTCGCCGCCCTCTGCGCTGAACTCAACCAGACCGAAACCC
>JAABUJ010001583.1_pt1 | contig 32519 bp, 35 predicted proteins | sample 5559131 | NCBI WGS metagenome assembly JAABUJ01 (sample SAMN10711875, study PRJNA513366) | rock metagenome | isolation source: Antarctica rocks | place: Antarctica: Victoria Land, Mt New Zealand nord | collected 2016-01-07
CCTCTGGTTGGTTCCCGAGCCCTGGCCTGAGCCCCCGTATGTCCTCAGCATCACCATTCATCCTGGAGTTCCGTAATGTCAAACACCGTACCACCCCTTGTTTAGGGCCGGGGGGTGAGGGTGCGTCGAGGCGCCGCCATGGCCTCCCCAAACTGTCTATTCATGAACCCTCACGGGGGGGAGGCAAGCTTCTACGGCAAACAGTGTCTCTGAAGACCTCACTCCCTCCACTGAGGGGGAGCTATTGCGGGAAACCGTTTCTCTCAAGAACTGCGGAAGGGGAGGGGTTGGCGGAGGAGAGAGGAATCGAGCGGCGAACTGGTCCTCACCACACTGTCCGCCCATGAACCAACCGTGGTGGGCTGGGTGGACTACTGGTCGCGCATGAGCATCTCGTCGATCGGTAGGGACCGTATGCGATTCAATAAGAGATCGATATGCCCCATAGTGTGAATCGCGTGACGCACCGATGCCTGTAACTCGACGCGGGGTGTGGTGAAGCCGCGGAGGAGCACCGCGCCGACGGCGTCTACCAAGAAGGTGGACGCGGCATCAGCCAACAGTGCCTCGCGGCATCGTGGGTATTCCGTTAAATAGTGCCCGGTCATGCTGTTGAGGGTGTGTGCCATAGGCGCTATTGTGCCCACCAGATCCAGAAGGTCTGCCCGATGGATACCGGCGCGATCAAGCTGGAGATGCAGGAAACGGCACACATCGTCCATGTCTGCCCGTGAGGCAGCAAACCCCACTGCCGTCTCAGTGATGCCGGAGGGTCTCATGAAACCATCGCGTACCGGCGCACCAGCTTATCGATAAGCGCCGGCGCCCAGCGGTGTTGCACTTGATGCAGATACAGCTCGGAACCACCCGCGCCACGAACCAGGCCCGCGACCTTGCGAGGCGTGAGCAAGCCGGCCTCGTCGTGGGCATCCGAATCAACCACGATGGAGGCGGCAGTTCTGCGAGCCATTTCATACACGTGTCCGTTCGCGTAGCTGGCGCCGACAATGGCCGACAGCTCTAGATAGATACCGTGGTGCGCCGCGGCCTCGGCATCTTCCTCGGAGATCAGACCTGGATGCCCGAGAATATCCACCTCCGGACAGCGCACGGCCTGGGCATTGGTCCCAGAAGCCGTATCCAGGCTGACGCACTCACCGTGAACCACGACCACGTCGGCGCCGTCCCGCCGGACCTCCCACGCAATGGTCGCAATCTCCGGTGGCGGGAAGTCGGTAATTTCTGCTCCGACAAAGAGCTGCACCGCCGTTTGTGGTCGGAGCCGCTCAATCTCCTCCCGCATGGCGGGCACCACGTCTCGATAGGCAGAATCTCCGTACCGCACATGATCGGTCACGGCGAATGCCTGGTAGCCATTCCGCTCGGCGGCCATGACCATCTCTTCGATGGAACGAGTGCCATCGCTCAACGTGCTGTGACTGTGCAAATCGATCAGCATAGTACAACTCTGGCGGCGTGGATCCTAGGCGAACAATTCGGCTACTGCCAGAACCGCTCCTATCACGTTCCCGAGGAGACTCAGGAAGCGTATGAGGCTGCCGGCAACTCGTATGCTCTGTGTCATCGTCATGCTGTAACTCTCCTGATCGCTACGGTGTTGACTATCTCACTTCAAACTGTAGCGACCCGCTGTTGCGATGCTGTTACAGGGCTATTGCCGCTTGGTTACTGTAGGGCGTTCCGTTTCAATTAGCGCACCGCCAGCCGCTCCTCATACTGCTGCCGGTAGTACGCCCGAAAGGCCTCGTCCTGGAGCGATTCCCACCATGCGCGGTGGTCCTGATACCATCGCACCGTCGGCTCCAGGCCGGTATCGAGCGTCCAGCTGGGTGACCAGCCCAGCGCGCGTATCTTGCCGGTATCCAGCGCATAGCGGCGATCGTGACCAGGCCGATCAACCACGTGGCGGGTCAGCGCCGGATCGCAGCCGGTGAGCCGGATGATTTCCTGGATGATCGCTAGATTTGGCCGTTCGCTGCCCTGGCCGATGTTGTAGATCTGGCCCGGTGTGCCCCGTTCCAGCACGGTGGCGATGCCCGCGCAGTGGTCCTCCACGTAGAGCCAGTCGCGCATCTGCCGGCCGTCCCCATAGACCGGCAGAGGTAGCCCACGAATGGCGTTGGTCACGAACAGCGGAATCAGCTTCTCTGGGTACTGATAGGGACCGTAGGTGTTGGAACCTCGGGTAATCAGGGTCGGAACGCCAAAGGTGGTGTGATACGCTCCCACCATCAGATCCCCAGCGGCTTTGGAGGCCGAGTACGGACTGCGCGGCGCCAGGTGCGCCTCCTCATCGGTTCGATGGGGGTGTTCCACGTGGCCGTACACCTCGTCCGTGCTCACCTGCAGGTAGCGTTCGACCTCAAAGGCACGGGCCGCCTCGAGCAACACCTGGGTCCCCTCCACATCGGTCCGAATAAAGTCGCGGGCGCTCAGAATCGAGCGGTCGACATGGGTTTCGGCGGCAAAGTTCACCACCTGTGAACAGCCGGCCATGGCCGCCCGCACCATCTCCGGGTCGCAGATATCACCCCGCACAAAGTGGAAGCGCGGATCATCAGCCACCCCCGCCAGGTTCGCCAGATTGCCGGCGTAGGTGAGCTTGTCCAGTACGGTTACCCGGCAATTCGGCCAGCGATCCAGGGCGTATCGCACGAAGTTGGAGCCGATAAAGCCGGCCCCACCCGGTATCAACAGATTCATAGCAGTTCGATCTTACTATGGTCGCCCAGCATCAGGTTATACGCTCTGGGTAGGCCGCTCGACCGGGTGATCGTCACATCCCGGCCGATCAGCGAATCCTCAATGCGGTGCGGCAGGTCCAAAATCTGGCTTCCCTCCAGCACGATGGTATGCGCCACTTCGCTGTCCCGCACCAGACAATTGGGTCCGATCGACGAGAAGGGGCCAACATAGGAACGCTCGATGCGAGTGCCGGGGCCGATGATGAGCGGTCCGCGCAGCACGCTATCGATCACGGTCGCCCCCGCTTCCACCACCACCGGTCCCTGGAGCTTGCTCGCTCGATCGACCTCGCCATCAATCCGCCGCGTCAACTCCTGCAGCACCAGGCGATTGGCGTCGAGCATGTCTTCCATTTTGCCGGTGTCGATCCACCAGCCGTCTAGAATATGGGGCCGCACCTCATTCCCCATCTCGAGCAGCTTTCTGATGGCGTCGGTCATCTCCAGCTCACCGCGCCCGGATGGTTCGGTGGCGTCGATCGCCGCGTGGAAGCGGTGGTCGAAGAAGTAGATGCCGACCAGCGCCAGGTCGGTCTTCGGCTCGTGCGGCTTCTCCTGCAGTCCCACGATCAGGCCATCGCGGATCTCGGCCACCCCGAAGCTCTGTGGATTCGGCATGTGGTACAGCAAGAGATGTGACGCCGCCTCGGAGTGTCGAAACTGGTCCGCGAATTGTTTCATGCCACCCTGGATAAAGTTATCACCCAGGTAGACCACGAAGCGGTCGTCGCCCAAAAACGCTCGGGCGGTTTTCACCGCGTGCGCCAGCCCTCCGGGCCGATCTTGCTGAATATAGGTCACCGTACAGCCGAATCGCTCGCCGCTGCCGACCGCTTCCTTGATCTGGTCGGCAGTGTCGCCCACCACGATGCCCACGTCGGTGATACCGGCCGCGACCAGGTCCTCCAGCACATAGAAGAGCACCGGCTTGTTGGCTAGCGGCACCAACTGCTTGGCGCCGGTATAGGTGAAGGGGCGCAGCCGTGTGCCCTTCCCTCCGCTCAGTACCAACCCTTTCATCCGCATCTCCCCATAATGGACGGTGGTGTCGTCGCATCGCCGTCCCGGCTTAGAGTAACCTAAGCACGGGCTGTCTCGACTATTTCAGAGGATCCCCGCGTGTCTATTGCTTGCCCATCACATGAATAGTTCCGCACCGTTGAGACGCAGCGAATGCCGCGTGCGATCACCACGGGCGCCTGATGGCTAGGTCAACGCTCCTCGTCACTGGTGGCACCGGCCTGCTCGGTAAGGCGCTGGCCGCGTCTATTCCGCCCGAGTTGCAACCCTATTGGACGCACCTGCGCGACTTGCCGGCGGGCCTGGCTGCCTCTCGATTTACACGACTGGACGTAGCGGATCGAGAGAGCGTGTTTCGGTTGTTTGCCGAGTTGCGGCCGGCAGCGGTGGTCCACGCCGCTGCCATGGGAAACGTGGACTTCGCCGAGCAGAATCGGGAGGCCGCGTGGCAGGTCAATGTCGGGGCCACGCAGAACATCGTCGATGCCTGCGGCGAGTATGGCGCTCGGCTCATCTATCTCTCGTCCAACGCGGTCTTCGACGGCGACCATCCCCCCTACAATGAGGTATCGCCCCGCCATCCGGTGAACTCCTACGGTCAGCTCAAGGTCGAGGCCGAGGATCTGGTGCTGTCCAGCGGGCTCTCCTGGACCCTGATTCGGCCGATTCTGATGTACGGCTGGCCGTATCCGCATGGCCGGGATAACCCGGTGACGACCTGGATTCGCCAGCTTGGCGCCGGTCAATCGGTCAAGGCGGTGGACGACCGCTACTGGCAGCCGCTCTATGTTGGCGACTGCGCCATGCTGGTCTGGGATGTGCTACAGGAACAGCGTGAGGGCGTCTTTCACATCGCCGGACCACAGCGTCTGACCATGGAGGAATTCGCGCGCGAGACGGCTCGTGTTTTTCAGCTGGAGGAGCGCTTGGTCCAGCCGGTGCACAGTGATTTTTTTCCGGCTCTGGCCCCGCGGCCCGTCGATACCTCCTTTGATCTAACCAAGCTTCAGCGCGAGGTGGGATTGCAGACGATGGCTCCAGCGGTGGCACTGAGTACCATGAAGGCAACGAGGGAAGCAGCATGCAGCTCATAGATGGCGTCCAGACCAAGCAACTCAAGGTGATTCCGGACGAGCGCGGCTTTTTGATGGAAATGCTGCGGGCCGATGACGAGCTGTTCGTCAAATTCGGCCAGGTGTATATGACGGTCGCCTATCCCGGCGTGGTCAAGGGGTGGCACTACCACAAGAAGCAGGACGATATCTTCTTTGGTATCAAAGGCATGATCAAGCTGGTCTTGCACGATGCGCGTGAAGACTCACCAACCCACGGCACGACCAATGAATTCTTCATTGGCGAGCGCAATCTCATGCTGGTCACGATCCCGGCGGGAGTGGTACACGGCTTCAAGGGCATCGGCCACGAGCCGGCCTATATCATTAACCTGCCGACCGAGCCGTACAACTATGCCGAACCGGACGAGTTCCGCATCCCGCCACACGATCCATCGATTCCGTACGATTGGTCATTGAAGGACGGGTAGGCCGGCGGTCGCCTCTCGCTGCTCGTCAATGACCAGGTGGCACTAGACAGTGCAACCCTGGCGTGCTGCTACCTTCAGTGTTCCCCACAAAGCAAATACTTTCCCGGTGCCAGGAAAGTGATTGGTGCTCGTCCCAAATGCCTGAACATACCTCGCATGCCCGTTCACGTAGCTACGCACGAAGGCTGCCGGAGCATCTGCACCGTACCGACGGTGCTGCAAAGCAGATGCAAGTTTGAACACGCCATGCTCCTCAGCACGGGCGAGCGCAGGCATCATTACCCGGTCGACCGACTGCCTACTCACCGAGCACGAGACTATGCGCCTCGTTCCCCGGATTACTCGCGACACCCTGATGTGTCCCGTCTGGTAAACGGTGATCGTTTCAATGAGCCAGGGGCTACGTGTTCCAAACTGCACCAGAACCGCTGCCGGGCCGCCGTGCAGTGGCTGCCGCCCCACTTCGTGGATCATCCCCATTGCATTCGCACGTCCGCCCCCCAGGATGAACAGCAGGATTCCAATGACTTTCGCGCAGATTGGAGGTGTGTGCATTCGGCGCTCTGTCGTTCCTCGGGCCTTCGCAAATGCTTTAGAGATATTCAGGGGTAACCGCTCAGGCACGCGTGCCCACCGGCCGGTTCACTGCGGCAAACAGTGCGGCAATCACGGCCAGGCCGAAAAACAGCAGGGCGTGTTTAACGTGGTGGCCCAGGGGCGAGCCGCCCACCAGATACACGATGGCGATGATGACACAGACCAGTACCGCCGTGATCCCCAGCGCAAAGAACATCGATCGATTGCTATTCAAGGTCAGACTCCAGAATCAGGTAATTGAGAGAAGGAGAATGCTCACGGCGCCCGCCGCGACGCAGTAATAGGCGAAGGGATACAGCTTCCCGCCGTCGAAGTATCGCATGAGAAAGCGCACCGCGAAGTAGGCGGCGATGCCCGCCAGGACCATCCCCACCATCGCCTGCCCCAGCACCGAGCGTCCGCTCTGGTCAAACAGCTGTGGAATCTCCAGCAACCCGGCCGCCGCGATGATCGGCGTGGCCAGCAGAAAGGTGTAGCGCGCCGAGGCCTCGTGGGTGAGACCGGCGGTCAATCCGGCCACCATGGTAATGCCCGAACGGGAGATTCCGGGGATCAGCGCGCCGATCTGAGCAAAGCCGACAATCGCGGCGTCGCGCCAGCTGAGCTGCGTGATGTCGCGGTAGCGGCCGCCGCCCGGCTGGGCCAGCGCCACCGCGCCGCCATCCGCGGTACGGGCACTGGCATGCGCCGCTGCCGCGCGTTCCGCGGCCTGGCGCTGCAGCAGCCGCTCGCCCACGAACATAATCACCCCGTTCACCATCAGAAAGGCAGCGGCCGTGTAGGGGGAGCCAAAGAGAGAGCGTAAGGGGTTCTGCAGCACGAAGCCCACCAGTCCGGCCGGGATGGTGCCCACAATCACCATCCAGGCCAGCCGGTCATCCTCCTCCTGGCCGATCTGACCGTTCCGGACGCTGCGCACAAATGCCTGCACCACGCCGATCCACTCATCGCGGAAGTAGATCAGCAGGGCTACCGCGGTGCCCAGGTGCAGCGCAACCAGAAAGGCCAGCCACTGCTTGCTCTTTTCGTCGATGCCCCAGTGCAGCAGCCTGGGTAGCAGGACGGCATGCCCCAGGCTGCTTACCGGGAACAGCTCGGAGATCCCCTGCAGAATCGCAATGATGATGGCGTGAAGGTAGGTCATACGCTCCGCTCAGGTCGAGATAACCCGCTATTGTACGCGACACACGCGGCGGCCGGCGCCAATCGATGGAGATTTTCCGGTCACCTGCTTAGATCAAGCCCTGATCCCGGGCCAGGGCAACCGCCTGGGTGCGGTTGGCGGCGTGCAGCTTGGCCAGGATATTGGAGACATGGTTCTTGATCGTCCCCTCAGCCAGATACAGCCTGGCTGCGATCGCGCGGTTGCTGGCCCCTCCGGCAAGGAGCCCCAACACGTCGCGCTCGCGTTCGGTCAGCTCCTCGTCCGCGGGCCGGCTGGATCGACGGCCGAATTCGGCGAGTAGCTTGCTGGCGACCTGGGGCTGGATAAACGACTCGCCGGCGTGGACCCGACGGATGGTATCGATCAGTTCCGCAGCAGGCACGTCCTTGAGCATGTAGCCCATGGCTCCCGCTTTGACGGCGTCGAAGACATACTCCTCGTAGTCGAACGTCGTGAGCACGATCACATGCGTCTGGGGACAGGCCGCGGTGATCAGCGCCGTCGCCTCCACCCCGTTGCGGCGCGGCATCTGCACATCCATCAGAACGATGTCGGGCTGCAGCCGGACCGCCTCCTGGACTGCTTCCTCGCCGTCGGCTGCCTCTCCCACGACCTCCAGACCCGGCTCCAGGTCGAGGATGGTGCGCAGCCCCTGCCGGAGCAGGGTCTGGTCCTCAGCCAACAGGATGCGGATTTCCGGCACCAATGTGCTCCTTTATGGGAATGGTGGCGCGCACCACCGTGCCACGGTGTGAAACCGGATGGCCGGCGGCTTCACGCGGTCCCAGGGTGAGGGTTCCGCCCAGCGCTTCCACGCGTTCGCGCATGCCCGTGACCCCGTAGTGCCCTCCCTCATAACGGGGAGCGGCCGCGAGGCCGACGCCGTCGTCCGCGACCTCGAGACAAACCGCGTGGTCATGCCGCGCGAGCCGAACATCGGCGTGCCGCGCTCCGGCATGCCTGGCCACGTTGGCCAGGGCTTCCTGCACCACGCGGTACAGCGCCTCGTGTATGGGCCGATCGAGCAGGTCCACCTCTCCCGGAGCGTCGATGGTGACCGCGACACCGGCGACGCGCTCCAATTCGAAACCCAGCTCCATCAGCGCTTCGCGGAACGGTTGTTCCTGCAGGGCCGGAAGCCGCAGTCCGGCAATCGAATGGCGGAGATCCGCCATGGTGGACCGCACCAGGGTTTTGGTTTCCTCCCATTCGGCTGTTGCCCGCGCGGAATCCACCGTTTGCAGACGCTGCCCCGCCTCGATCTTGATGGCGATCAACACCAGCGCGTGCCCGAGGCTGTCGTGCATGTCCCTGGCCAGCCGATTCCGCTCGCGCAGCGCCGCCAGCTCAATCTCTCGGGCATGGGCCAGCCGGAGCTGCTGGTGGGCGTGCTGAAGCTGCCCGTTCGCCTCGCGCAACTCCGCGATGAGCCGGTCCCGCTCGGTCCGTTGCCTGATGAGGGTCGATACGCTGTAGGTTATGGCGATAGTGGACACGACAGAGAGCACATCTGAGCCGGTTCGCGGAAACGTGATGGAACTCAATGCCCCGTCCACGTAGAGGAACAGGACTCCCAGCAAAGCACCGGGGACCATTCCCGCCCAGCCGCCTATGGCGAACGCGCATATGCCCATATCGGCAAAAGTAACTCCGCCAAACTCTCGGTGCAGAAGGACCAGAGGCACGATGAGCGCGATTCCGACACCCACCCGGGCAAACGCCAGCCGGCGGTCGAAAGGTGCACCGCGAGCGAGGCGTCGTTTGCGGCGAAGGCTCATCATATACCCGAACCAGCCTGCGTTGGCAAGAGCCAGCAGAGCCGTCGCGAGTCCGTTCCACGTGTGGAGCACGGCAGGCTGATCGGTCACTGTCTGAATCGCTCCGAACAGGAGGAGACCCGCGATGATCAAGAGCCAGAACCAGCCGATGTAGCGAAACCATGGCTCGTCGACTGCGCTCTTGATGGTGCTTTCCACAGTCGCGTCTTTCTGCTCGCTCCGCTCGCCAAACTGCCATCGGCCATCCCCGACGGGGATGGCCGGCAAGACCCATGGTCGAAACTCCTTCATTCTCTCACGTCCCAGTGAACCGAAAGGTGCGGCGCGCGATGGCGATACACACCACTCCATAGATGATGAGAGCGGCGATGTCGGGCAGCACCTGAGCGAAACTCTGGTCGAAGATCATCAGGCCGTTGAAGCCCTCCATGGCCCATCCGTTGACGGTGAACTTGGCAAGTTGCTGCATCCAGGCAGGCTCGATAGAGATGGGCCACCACGATCCGCCCAGGGCGGAGAAGCTGAGAATAATCAGCGTGGTGAGCGGGCGCACTTGCCGCTCCGATTTGATGACCGACACCAGGATCAGCCCCAGCCCAGTGGCGGCGAAGCTGGTGGCGATCACCAGCAGTGCCAGGGCCGGTAGGGACGAGCCGAGATTGATGCGGAACAGGAGTGCTCCGGCGGCGAACAGGACGGTAATCTGCACCAGCGACTGAAGAAACTGCGCCAGTAGCTTGCCTCCAAGGAGGGCATAGGGCGGCAGCGGGGCAATCAGGAGCCGCTTGAAGGTTCCGGACTCCTTCTCTTCCAGGATCGTTCTGGCGGCCGCCATGACGCCGAACAGCGCGAACATCAGGGCATATCCCGGCACCGTGTTATCTGCCCCACTGACCTTGCGGCCCGTGGCGTTCACGGTATGGACGGCGACCGGTGGTGCCTGCTCGAGCCGCGTGGTCGCTTGCGACGCAATCTGCTCTGCCACCGCTGGATCGGCTGGGACGGCCGCACGGCGCTCCATCTGCGTCACCACCTGTGCCGTTTCGGCCTGATAGGCAAAGCGCTGCACCACCGCCTGCACGCTATCACGCGCCACTTGCGCACTGCTGCTGCTGTTGTTCGACACGGCGTAGAAGGTGACGTCGGTCCTGGGATGCCGGCTTCGCAAGGCTGCTGAAAAGCCGGCCGGAATGATCAACACCCCGACCTGCTCGCCGTTGCGCACCGCTTTCTTCAGCGAGTTTTCGTCGGTGTGCATCCGCACCGTCAACGAGGGCGTACGGCGCAGCGCGGCCAGCAACCCTTGCGCCCCTGGTCCTCCATCGTGGTTGACGACGGGCAGGGTTGCCTTGACCTTTGATGACGAGTCAAAGGCATTGCCCAGCACCGAGCCCAGCAGACCCACGATCAGGAGCGGCACCACGAACATCATGACCAGCGCTGCTCGGTCCTGTGCCAGTTGTCGCAGGTCCTTGGCCGCGACATCCCATACTTTCCCGATCATAAATGTCTTCCTTTCTCAGTCTCTGAGCCGCTTCCCGGTTAGTTGGATGAACAGTTGTTCGAGGCCACGTGGCCGCTCCACGACGACCTCTTCGACGCGCAGGCGCAGCAACTCTTCCAGGGTCCCCATGGCAACGATCCGGCCGTCGTCCATGATGGCGATGCGGTCGCACAGCTGCTCCGCCTCTTCCATGTAGTGCGTGGTGTAGAGAATGGTGGTGCCCGCCTCCCGCAACTCTCGAATGATGGTGAAGATCTTCTCGCGCGACTGCGGATCGACACCGACCGTCGGCTCATCGAGCATCAGGAACCGCGGCCGATGCACGATGCCAAGCGCCAGATTGAAGCGCCGCTTCATGCCTCCGGAGAAGCCACGTACCGGCTCGCCGGCCCGGTCGAGCAGACCAACCTGCTCCAACACCTGGCGCGCCCGCTCGTTCCGTTGGCGGCGTGGAAGATCGTAGATACGAGCGAAGAAGTCGAGGTTGGCCAGCGCGGTCAGATCCTCGTACAGGGCCAGCTCTTGGGGCACGATGCCCACCAGCCGTTTGACCTCCAGACCACTGGAGGTGGGTTTCCCGTCGATCGAGATCTCCCCGCTGTCGGGTGGAAGATAGGTGCTGAGCATGTTGACGGTGGTGCTCTTTCCGGCGCCGTTGGGACCGAGCAGCCCGAAGATCTCGCCGCGCTGAATGCTGAAGTTGATCCCATCCACGGCGACACGGTCGCCAAATCGCTTGGTGACGCCACGAGCCGTGACCAGAGGTCCGACACTTGACTGTGCGCGAGCATCGCGCTCCATAACCATTGCCCTATCCTTCACTATGGCGCCCCTCCTGTTTCGCTTGAGTGGATGCCTTGCTGGGTGGCATTTACACTTTCAGCGTACGGAGGAAACGGGCCTGTTCGATAGTGCAGGATTGCCGAAAATGACCCGTGACAAAAGTCATGGTGGGACGAAACAACCCCGTGACAATTCGTTCACATCGCGGCAATATCCACCTGCTACGGTCGAAAGATAGACCATCGTCCTCTGTTCTCCCTTCAGGTTTCGGGTATCATGCTTGTCGCTGTTGGTCGTGCTCTCGCCATCTGGCTTGCCGTCTATAGCGTGCTCACAGCGTTTGCCTTGATCGCCGGTATCGGTCTCGATACCGCGTTTTACGTGGCCGTGCTGCTCAGTCTCGCCATCATCTGGATGACCGGACCGTTTCGCTCACGGCGCTGAGTCTGGGCAAGCGGGTACCGGACTACGAGACCAATACGATTGACGTGAGAGGCTCTCAAGCCGACGTAGGCCACGGTGTCTGCAGCCCGGCTGTCCTGGCCGGCCGACGTACGCCCCGGAACTCGTAGCCCGGCCGTCCTGGCCGGACTGGCCCGCAGGCCAGCACTGTGGGTGATGCGACAGGCCTGTCCCCCGCACCGTTGGGGGGTACCGGTGGGCAGCCCTGCGGCGTGTAATGTATCGCTGTATCGCGGACGAAAATTACTGCTATAGCGAACACTCCGCCCGCTGCGCGCGCCTCCCTCCTCCAACCCCTCCCCCTCACGGGAAGGGAGCTACATTACGGTCGCCTACGCATAGATAGCTTCCCCTGGGATACGCTCACGCCTCAAGGCTCCAGTAACAAATCCTTTACATCATCGCAACAGACATGTAACGTCGGGTGGCCAAGCTGAAAGGGTTGGCGCCCTGGCTCTTTCAAGCCTGCAACGTGGTGTCACGATGTTCAGCGAAAGGTGAGAACGAATGAGGAGAAGATGTCTGCGATCCGGCCTCGGCGCTGTGGCAATCCTGGCCTGCACCAGCTACCTGTCGAGCACCTCGGGTTCCACCCCGGTCGGCGCCCAGAGCGTGGTGGGAAACGGCGCCGGCACGGATACCTCCGCGGCGGCTTTACTGACCACCACCACCCCAATCAAGCACGTCTTGGTCCTGTTTCAGGAGAACGTGTCGTTCGACCACTACTTCGCGACCTATCCCAACGCCACCAACCCGCCCAACGAGCCGGCATTTACCCCCAGCCCGAACACTCCATCGGTAAACGGCTTGAGCGGCCCGCTGCTCACCCACAATCCGAACAGTGTGCAGCCGTTCCGCCTGGATCGCACGCAGGCACTGACCTGCGATCAGAACCACGACTATACGGCCGAGCAAAAGGCATTCGACAATGGCCTGATGGACAAGTTTGTCGAGAACACCGAGGGCAGCGCCTACAACAAAGCCCAATACTGTCCTGCCGGAACCACCATGGGCTACTTCGACGGCAACACCGTCACGGCTATGTGGAACTATGCCCAGAACTACGCCATGAGTGACAACTCGTACGGTACAGTGTTTGGCCCCTCCACCCCTGGCGCTCTGGCGCTTACCGCTGGTGAAACCGCCGGTACTGCCTGCGGGCCGTCATCGGCTGTGTATGGCGCCAGTGCCTGTCCCGCCGGCTCGCCTGCTCCTGCTACATCCGCTGGAACCGGCACTATGTACAGCGACGCGGACCCGTATTACGACGACTGCTCCAAGGGTGGACCCACCGACAAGAGCAAGACCATCGCTCAGACCGGCAAGAACGCCGGTGATCTGTTGAACGCCAAGGGAATCACCTGGGGCTGGTTTCAGGGGGGCTTCGACGACTGTGCAGCCAAACATGTTGATATCGTCTACGACCAGTCGGTCGGTATCAACCCGGCGACCGATCCGAACACCACCGGGGACTACAATCCCCACCACCAGCCGTTTCAGTACTTCCTCCAAACCTCCAATCCGCATCACCTGCGACCCAGCAGCATCGCTGCGATCGGCCAAACCGACCAGGCGAACCACCAGTACGACATGAATGACTTCTGGGCGGCGGCCGATGCGGGGAATATGCCCGCCGTCGCCTTCCTCAAGGCGCCGAACTATCAGGATGGCCACGCCGGCTACTCGAATCCGCTGGATGAGCAGAACTACATCGTGACGACCATCAACCACCTTCAGCGATTGCCCTCCTGGAACAATACGGCGGTGATCATCAATTACGACGACTCCGATGGCTGGTATGACCACGTCATGGGCCCGATCGTCAGCCACTCCAACACGAAATTAGACGTGAATTGCGGCGCGAGCAGTACTGGTCCCGCCGCCCGCTGTGGCTACGGGCCGCGGTTGCCGTACATCGTGATCTCTCCCTGGGCCAGGACCAATTATGTGGATCACACGCTGACCGACCAGTCCTCCACGCTGCGCTTCATTGAAGATAACTGGCTCGGCGGCCAGCGCACCGGCGCCACATCCTTTGACAACCTGGCCGGCTCCATCACAGGCATGTTCGATTTCAAGCAGGCGGTGGTCAATAGCCACAGTCTGACGCTCGATCCCACCACCGGCGCCCCGGTTGCCACCAGCCCGGCGGGCCGTTCGTCCCCATATTTTGCCGTCTCCTTTGCCAGCACCAAGCCAGGTCAGGGATCGGTCAACTTTGGGACCTCATGTTCGGCCCTGGTACAGACCGCAACCAGCGATGCAGGCGCCGGAACAACCACCCACACCATCACCGTGACGGGCAATGATCTGGCCGGCACAGTGGGAAACATCGGCATCACGCCAGGCTACACGTATTACTACGCGACCGTCACCACGACCGCCAGCGGCCCGGAGATTGATAGTAACCACGGCCGGTGCTACCAGGTGACGATTCCCGCCGGGTAAGGTGACGCGGAGAGACGCACACATCGGCGGATAAAAGGACCCATATTGATTTCCTGACGAACGAAGAGGCTCTCCTGTCTTCCGACGGGAGAGCCTCTCGCTATGTGCCACGACGCGCAGTAGGCTTGTGGAGACCATGGAGCATGTGCTCCACGGAACCGCGTGACTCACAGTGGCGGCGAATCTGGCTCCGTCCAGGCGAGGATCATTGTCGGCAGAAAACACACCAACTGGCAGATCGCGGTGCCGGCTGCAGTAAGCATCTCGGTGTTTCCGCTCAGGTGGGCCAACCAGTGGTTCGGGTCGCCAAACGAAGCGAGCACCACCGCCAGGGCCACCGGCCAAACAACAGCGTGATTCACGATGCGATACGCCAACCGATGCGCGCGGTTTCGGATTGCTACCTGACGCTCGTCGATCGCTCGCTCCGGCAATTCCGCGACACGACGCGTCACCCAGAGCAGCACTATATCCGCGGCGAGAATAGCCCCGATCAGTACGAAGGCCAGTGATCCCTTCCCGCCGGCCGCTGCCATGGTCAGGAGCGCCGCGCACGCGACAACCAATCCGCACACCAACCAGCGCCGTCCTGTCCGGCTGGTGAGTCGCTCCCAGGGGAAGTGCCGGGAATCTACCGTATGCTCACGAATCATAGTCTTACTCCTACCTTCCTGTGTTCTCTGTCCGGGCGTATAACTCTTCGCTTAGAGGGCGAAACGGCTGTCGTGCAAAGACAGCTTCAATTGGTAACCCAAAAAACTCGCTGATCCGAAAGGCCAGTTCCAGGCTGGGGTTGTACTCGCTGCGCTCCAGATAGCCCACGGTCTGGTAATTGATCCCCAACGCCTCGGCCAACTGCTGACGCGACAACCCACGCTCTACCCGCAGCACCGGCAGCCGGTTATGAATTACCGGCTCGGCGCCGGCAGAGGGCGGTTGCGTTTTGATCTTTCTCACAAACAAATTGTTGCATAAATACAACAGAAAGTCAACCGCACCGAATGCAGCTTACTTCTCTTCCGATCCCACAAAGGAACAGCCGTACCGGTCAACCACCTCAGGCGGTACCAGGGCCCCAATCCCTTCGACCGTCCCCGTGATCGGTTTCCACGCGTCCTGGCAGAGCGCGACAACCCTGGCTGATTCAGATGGATCGGCTCCAATGACAAGCGTGCAGTGTGGCACCCAACGATCCGGCAACAGTTGATCGTGCTTCATGGGCGCCAGGCCGGCAAACCGCTCGACAAGAGCTCGATGCACCGCAAGTAACCCCTGGTTCACGGTGGGGGCCAGAAATACCACGCCGGCATCCGGGAACACGCCAAGGTGACCCAACTCGATGGAAAATGGTGCGACACCGAGCGCGAACTCTGCCAGCGCGGAACGATAGCGCTCCGCGCGGTCTACCTCGTAGCCCACCAGGGTAACGTGAGGCCGGTGTCCGGTAAGGCCGGCGACATCGATACTGGTCGATGCGATTCGGCGCCAGAGACCTCGCACCGCCTCTTCGGTTGCCGCGTCGAACCGCAAGGTGAAGTACACCGTTTCCAGAAGAATTCTCCCATTGGCGCCAGGTGTCCCAGGATACCGGTTACCGCTCGTTTCCGTGCTTGAAGTTGCCGGTTACTTCGGCCAGGAGTAACTGAGTTTGCTGCTGGTCGGCGCCTGCCAGCCGAGCGATCAGTCTCTCGGCCTCTCTACCGGCGATGGTTGCCACCCGCTTCCCCTTCCAGGCAACGAAGACCTGCTGATCCCTGGTCACCGTGTAGGAGAACGGTTGGTCTTCCAGGCGGTGGCGTTCATCTATCGGCGCCATGGTGAGTACTCTCCGCCCTGACACTCCTTGGGGAGCTTTCCTAATCCCCGAAGACGGCGGCAGCGGCACGGTTCCAGGCAAGGTGATCCCATTACCATCTCGAGCCAATCCTTCCCGGTGGTCTCACTACCAGTATAAGGACGCTCTGTTTGCAGGGATCGCTGGAGAGCGATGCTGGATCAGACACCAACAGAGGCCGAGCGATCGGTCGGACAGTCAAGGAGGCATGCCATATCCACCTCGTCCTGCCGAAGCGATGCTCCCGGACGACCCGCCCTTGCTGCCGCGTGTCACCGATGGGGAGTGGGCCAGCCAGCTAGTGCAATCTCAGTAAAAATGGAATGGAATGGAGACGGCGCGGTCTTACCCTGAGTGGTGCCCCGCTTGGGCGTTTCGGGACCAGTACTGGTTCAGGTCGCGGGCGTTCGCGAAGGCGTACTGCTGGAGGCCCTCAAGGAGACGCATTTCGGTGGGTGAGAGGTCCGTATGCCAGAGGTCGATAATAAGCACCACCCGATCCTTCGCGGTCGCGTTCCAGGCTTCGTGTTCGAAGTGATCATCGAACACCAGGCACTTTCCCTCCTGCCAGCCGCGGGTCTCTCCGCCAACCCTGATGCCACAATCGCCCCTCGGCACCTGGATGCCCAGATGCAGGCGCAATCGCATGTTGGTTGGGCCGCGATGGGCCGCGATGTGGGTACCACGCTGCATGCGTGAAAAGTAGATCAAGCCGGCCAGCGTTCGTACCGTGGCGTGCGATTCGATGATCTGGGTGGTGATCGGAAAGAGCGCGCAGTTGTCGCGCTTTTTGATGCCACGCTCGAAGAGCAGAAACACGTCCCACGAGCCCGTTCTGCCGATGTCCTCGCTCTCAGGATGAAAGGCGGACGGATCGATGCCCAGAAACTCGCGTCGAATGCTGGCGTAGTTGCTCTCCAGGGCGTGCGCCAGATCGAAACCCGCGGCGTCGTACCAGGGCTGCGAGCGCAGCTCTGGGTAGATGCGCATTCGGCTGTCTCGCTGGCTCTCGCCAAAGGCTTCGATATAGCGTGTAAAACGCCGAGGAAGCCCCTCAAGTGCTGGGAGCGACACGCCGCCAGGCCGCAACGGCGCGCCCGGCTGCTCGGTCAGAGCGTGAAGCATCTGCCGGGGTGCGCGAAGCTCGGGAGTGGGTAGGTCAGCGGCGGCGTCCAGGTCGGTATACGCAATGGTCTCCAGCTGCGATACCAGAGCGAACCACTCGTCGTAGCTCAGGCGTTTGTCCCACGCCGTGCCCAGATTGGCCAGCGTCTGCTTGGCGTCCCTCAGCCAATAGCGAGCTTTCGCCGGCTCTCCACCTACCAGGGCGAGATAGGCGGAAAGGATCTTCGGTTCGGCCACCCAGGGGCAGCAGCCAGCCGCCGTCGATAAATGGCGCGCCATCTCAGGTACGTCGGTCGAAGCCTCCACAGCGGCGCCGTAGGCCTGGTGGGCCTGCGCTTCCTCGTCGCGCGACGCGGTAACCGTGCATGCGTCGAAGGGCGGTGGAAGCGACACCGCGGATGGGGACAGTTTCGAGCCCATCCAGCTAACCCACGCCAGCCAGTCTGCCGGTTCGCCCGATGGTGTCTGTGCCTGTTCCGCCTCGTTGGCCATGTACAGGAGGAGCAGTTGCGAGACCTCGTCGGACGTCAGCGATTCCAAATCACCCAGAGCCGATGCGTGTCGGTGCACGGCCATTCCCTGCTCGGAGACGCCCTCACGGCTGCTGAGCGCCTGGAAGAAGTGCCGGCGAGAGAGCACGCAAAAGAGATAGGCAAGACGCTCGGCCCTCTCACCGGCGACGCGCTGCACCGCGTCGCGCTGGGACAGAGGAACCAACTGCTGCTGGTAGACATCGGTGGAGTAAATGCTGTGGAGCGCGCCGGCGTCTTGGAGCCATCGGGGCTGGAGCCAACGGCGGAGGATCACGCTCGTCCCGACGAGGTGGTCAAGGAGCGCCTTGCCGTGCCCATGAGAGAGCCGATGCGCCTCGGCCTGGCGCAGAAAGTCGATCACGGGGGAAGATGCGCGTGATGTTTCCCGAGTCTGTGGTGGTGGCTGGCTCATGCCGGCGTTCCTTGGTGCGGAGGAAAAGGTGGGTCTTGTTTACTGTATGGGAAGGGGATAGTCCATCGCTCCAGGCGGCATGGGTGTCCCTTACGATTTCGCGTCGTCCCGTGCGGGGCGAGCCGGGGCGTAGCTGTGATTCCAAGGATGCTCGTGAGTGGGATGGTCATTTCTGCAAGAGTGAACGAGTGGATGAGCATGGGCACACGAGGCGTCAGGCCAGGGATGGTGCAACCGGTGCAACTTTGCAACCCTGCGACGGTGGTTGGGGGGGCGGGGAGGTGGGTCTGAAGTGAGTGTAGGTCGGATTTTGGAGAATGCAAGGAGTTACTCTCACGGAGCGGCATGGCTTTATTGAACCAGCACAGGTAATGACGTTCGAGGAGTTTCAGGCGCTCGTCGCCGCGACGCGACGGCACTGGACACGGGTGGTATGATACGTCCTGAGGATATTCCCATGACAGTAGAGCAACTGGTTCGCGAGGCAGACACCCATACCGGCGAGGATCTCGGCCGGAGGGTGTTCAGTGAAGTTCGGGATGCGCTGCGCGCGGGTGCGGATCGCGACCAACTTATTGCTATGGTGACGACGCTCTACGACCACCTTGGCGGTGCCGGCCGTGCGGAAGACCAGGATGCTGTTGCAGAGGTGCTTGACTCTCTGACCGGTTTTTGCTCGCCCCCCGCGGCACTCTAATCCGGGCGGGGCCGGCTGGTGGCCCAGAGTGATCCGTCACCGGGAGAATGAACATGACGAACCGGACCTATATCGCCTTACTACGTGGGATCAATGTTGGCGGGCACAACGTGAAGATGGATCGCCTGCGGGAACTGTTTGGCGAACTCGGACTTGAGCACGTGCGGTCATATATCCAAACCGGGAATGTGTTCTTCGAGAGCGATGAAACGGATAGGTCGGCATTGCGGACCACGATTGAGCGCCACCTTCAGGCTGCTCTCGGGTATGAGGTCGCAACCTGTGTGCGTACAGTCGAAGACCTGGAACAGCTACTGCTCTGCGATCCCTTCCACGGCATAGTGGTTACACCCGATATACGCCTGGCGGTAACCTTCCTGGCCGAACCCGCCGCCACCGCACTCCCTGTGCCCTATCTGACGCCGAATGGCGACTACGAGCTGATCGGGACGACCCCAACCGAGTTGTTCGTGGTGTGGCATCTGCGGGATGGTAGGCCAGGCACTTCCTATGGCCTGATAGAGAAGCAACTCTCAGTCCCAACGACTACCCGATTCTGGCACACCACAGCGAAAATCCTGTCCGCGGCCAGGGGGAGTCGAAGCTGAGAGATGACCCTTTTACCTCCCTTTCAGTCCGGCAGGGTCTGCGCCCTCAGCCGCTCTCGGAAGGCCGATACATCGCCGGTCACGATGAACGCCGCACGTTCCGCGATGTTGGTGATGCGATCCGCCATGCGCTCGATGTTGTGGGCGACCCACAGGAGATAGGTGCCGCCCCGCACGGTGCTGGTGTCGACGATCATCTCGGCGATTACCCGGCGGAACACCTGCTCATAGAGTTCGTCGATCTCGTCATCGCGACTCCAGACGGCGCCTGCCGCCTCGAGGTCGCGCTGCTCAAAGGCCTGAAGCGCCTCATGGAGCAGCGTTTGCGTGATGTGGGCCATGGTCTGCAGATCGTTGAGCGGCATCAGGTCCGGCTCGGCGGCCATGCGTAGCGTGAGCCTGGCAATGCCCTCACAGTAATCGCCGATACGTTCCAGCTCGGTCGCCACCGTGAGGATGGCCGCGACGGTGCGCAGATCGCCGGCCAGAGGCTGCTGCGTGGCGATCAATAGCAGCGCCTGCTTTTCGATCTCGTACCGTTGGTCATCGATCTGGTTGTCCGCCTCGATCAAGCTCTGGGCCTTGCCGGCGTCGCGCTCTTCCAGAGCCGTGATACAGGCGCCAATCGTGTCGGCCACCAGAGCGCCCATGTCGATTACTTGCTGATCGAGCTGCTTGAGGAGGGTAAGGTAGTGCTCACGCGTCATTGCGTTGCCTCGGTCCGTTATCAAAGGTGTAGCCCACGCCATAGACGGTGCGAATAAGCTCGGGGGCTGCCGCGTCACGCTCAATCTTCATACGCAGCCGGCGAATATGGACGTCGACCGTGCGGGGATCGCCGTAATAGTCGGCGCCCCAGACCTTCTCCAGCAACTGCTGGCGTGAGAAGATGATGCCATGATTCCTGGCCAGATACAGCAGCAGATCGAATTCCTTGGGCAGCAGGTGCACTGGCGTCCGGTGTGCTCGCACGCTGCGCGAGTCTGGCTCGATCTGGATCTCGGCGAAGGTCAGGCGAAGATCGGGCTCACCCGGGCCACTCAGCTCGACTCGACGCAGGGTGGCCCGGATGCGGGCCAGCAGCTCTCGTAGGCTAAAGGGCTTCACGATGAAGTCGTCGGCTCCAAGCTCCAGTCCCAGCACCTTGTCCACCTCGTCGTCCAGCGCCGTCAGCATGATAATGGGCACGGGCGATGAGGCGCGCACCGCGCGGCACACATCGAAACCATCCATCTCCGGCAGCATCACGTCCAGTAGCAGGAGATCCGGGTGTTGGTTGCGGGCCATGATGATCGCCTGCGTACCGGTGCGGGCCACATCGGGCACGTATCCTTCCTGCCGCAGGTTATACACCAGCGTCTCGGCCAGGCTCCGGTCGTCTTCGATTACCAGGATGCGGGCGGCAGCGGCCATCTTAGCCAAACCGGCCGGTAATATAGTCCTCGGTGCGCGTGTCCGCCGGCTTGCTGAAGATCTGCGCGGTCTCACCAAACTCGATCAGCTCGCCCACGAAGTCGGATCCGGACAGCATAAAGGCGGTGTAATCGGCCACCCGGGCTGCTTGCTGCAGATTGTGCGTCACGATCACCACCGTGTACTCACCCTTGAGATCGTTGATCAATTCCTCGATTTTGTAGGAGGCAATGGGGTCGAGCGCGGAGGACGGCTCGTCCATCAAAATCACGCCGGGCTTCATCGCCAATGCCCGGGCGATACAGAGGCGTTGCTGCTGACCGCCGGAGAGGCCGGTGGCCCCATCCTTCAAGCGATCCTTCACCTCGTCCCAGAGCGCGCTCTGGTGCAAGCTCTCCTCCACCAGCCGGTCCATATCCGCCTTCTTGCGGATGCGACCATTCAGTTTCGGCCCGGAGGCCACATTGTCGTAGATCGACATCGTCGGGAAGGGGTTGGGACGCTGAAACACCATGCCGATGCCGGCTCGGACGGTTACCGGATCGATGCCGCGGTCGTACACATTCTGGTTGCCGACCCACATATCGCCGCCCACTCGCGCGCCCGGTATAACCTCGTGCATGCGGTTGATGGACCGCAAGAAGGTAGATTTGCCGCACCCGGAGGGTCCCATGATGGCGGTCACCGTATTGGGCTCAATCTTCATCGAGATATCACGAATGGCCAACCGCTTGCCGTACCAGGCGGAGACCTCCTCCGCTCTTACTGCTTCACCCACACTCTTTTCCTTTGAACTGATCTCACTTCGCTCTATGCCTTGCCGACGCGTGCGCTCATGCGAGCCGTGAGCATCCGGGCAGACAGATTCAGCACCAGAACCAGACAGAATAAGGTGAAGGCGCCGGCCCACGCCTGGCGATTCCAGTCAGTTGATGGCGAGGAGGCGTACTTCCAGATCTGCTGTGGCAGCGAACCCATCAAGCCGTTGGGTGAATACCGCAGGCTGTCGTTGCCAACCGCGGTAAACAGCAGTGGCGCCGTTTCGCCGGCCACACGGGAGATACCGAGCATCACGGCGGTGACGATGCCGGTGGTCGCCGCCGGCAAAATAATGCGAAACATGGTCTTCCACTCGGGAAGGCCGAGCGCCAGGCCGGCTTCGCGCACCGCCTCCGGAACCAATCGGATCGATTCCTCCGTGGCGCGAGCCACCGTGGGGAACATGAGGAGCGCCAGGGCAACTGCCCCGGCGTAGGCCGAGTAGTGGCCCATGGGAACCACCACCAGCGCATAGGCCACGATGCCGGCGATGATCGAGGGCGTACCCGCGACCACGTCGGCCACGAAGCGCACGGTGCGGGTAAACGTCCCTGGCCGCGAGCGGGCCAGGTAGATGCCGCTCAGGATACCCATGGGCAGGCCGATGCACGAGGCCAGCGCCACCAACTCCAGCGTGCCGGCGATGGCGTTGGCCATGCCCAAATTGGTCCCGTAGGCTTGCTGTGTAAAAAAATTGAGGTTGAGCGAGGAGCCGCCCTGGGCCAGCACATAGCCCAGCATGGCGCCCAGAGGTATCAGGGCCAGGACCAACGAGCCGACCGCCAGGCCGGCGCCCAGGTAGTTCACAATTTTGCGTGAGCGATAGCGTCCAGTGAACTGAGCCATTGGAACTGAACTCATGCCCTGTACCTCCGCGTCACGCTCCACACCAGGAGGCGGGCCGCCGCATTGATCAGAACCGTCAAGACCAACAGGATCAGGCCGATCTCCATCAGCGCGGACGTATAGAGATCGCCGGTGGCCTCCGAAAACTGGGTGACCAGGGTGGCGGGCATGGTGGTGCCCAGATTGAACAGCGAAGCACTGATCGTCAAGGTGTTACCGATGACCATCTGGACGGCCATGGTCTCCCCGATGGCCCGGCCCAGGGCCAGGATCAGCGAGCCGATAATGCCGGAGCGAGCGTAGGGGATCACCACTTTCCAGGTTGCTTCCCACCTGGTGGCGCCCAGCGCCAGCATCGCCTCGCGCTGCGCATTGGGCACGGCGGCAAGAACGTCACGGCTAATCGAGGCAATGGTGGGCAGGATCATAATCGCCAGGATCAAGCTAGCCGTAAATACTCCCAGACCGAGCGGATAGCCGGAGAAGAAGGGAGTATTACCGAAGTGGTTCACCAAAAACGGCTGAATGTAGTCTCGCACCAGCGGAACCAGCACAAACAGCGCCCAGAGGCCGTAGACAATACTGGGCACAGCACCGAGCAACTCGACCAGGAAGCCCAGGGAGCGTCGAATACGGAGCGGCGCCATCTCGGTCAAAAATATAGCGACCAGGATACCCATCGCGCCGGCCAGCAGCAGGGCCACAAACGACGTATAGAGGGTTCCCAGAATGGCCGGCCTGGCGCCGTAGATGTTGAGAACCGGGTTCCAGGTGTCTCGCGTCAAAAATGTGGAACCAAACGTGCTCACCGAAAGCCACGACTGCTTCATAAGCACGCTCAACATGAGCAACAGCGTCAGGATCACCAGCGCGGCGAAGGCCGTGGTTACCCACCTAAATATGCGGTCGCCCGGATTGCGCGCGACCGCCAGCGCGTGAGGCGCGCGGCGCGGCTGGCGGATCGCCTGCTCGTGCTCCGCCAGCACACTCAAACCATCCGGTCTCCGGCCGGTAGCGCCGGGCTGGATGAAGGTAGACGGCGGCACCGCTACGCTCCGCAAGTTTGTGGTCTTCGATGCATCCAAGTCTAGCGTGCCTCTCTGCCCGCGTCTACGCGGGTCATCTCCCATTCCTCAGGTCTCAGTCTAGGCAGGCGATTGTTTCCAAATTGTTACGGCTCTGTGACCGTCCGATTAATGCGCGCGTGCGCCTACCCGCCTGAATCGGCCGGGCGAGCCGTAACGCATTGGTAAAGAGGCTGTAACAATGCTGTAACGCCCCGGTTATCAGAATGGAGGTGTCAAGAACAGGTTTTGAGTGTAGTAAGGAGCTTTCGATTTGATGAAACGGTTTGTCCTATCCAGCGTGGCAACTATGCTTGCCGCGAGTCTATTGGTATCGCCCGCTCTGGCCGATACGTCTTTAACCGGAATTGGTTCGTCCTTCGACGCGCCGTTTTTCGCCAAGGCGTTTCCAGCGTATGGCCACGGGGTTACCGTGAACTACCAGCCGAATGGAAGCGGCGCCGGCATCCAGGCGTTTATCGCCAAGACCGTTGACTTCGGGGCCAGCGATGTGCCCATGGATCCGACCTCCGACTTGAAGAAGGCCGAAGCCGCGGGTGGGGCCGTCGAGCAGATCCCGGTGGTGCTGGGCGGTGTTTCCATTGCGTATCACATCCCCGGCGTGAAGACCGGCCTGCATCTGACGTCCGGCGTCGTCGCCAACATTTTTCTGGGCCTGGTGACCAAGTGGAACGATCCCTCGATCAAGAAGTTGAACCCCAAGGTCAAGCTGCCGGACTTGCAGATCACCGTGGTGCACCGCTCCGACGCCAGTGGAACCAGCTACATCTTCACCGACTACCTCAGCAAAATCAGCTCGGTATGGGGTGGCAAGGTCGGCACCGGCAAGTCCGTCTCCTGGCCGGTTGGTGTGGGCGGCAACCATAACGACGGCGTGGCGGGTCTGGTTCAGCAGACTCCCGGCGCCGTGGGATACGTTGAGTTGGCCTATGTGCTTCAGAACCACATGACACAGGCCCTTCTGCGCAACCGCTCCAGTCAGTACGTTGGCCCGACATTGAAGTCGGTGGCCGCTGCTGCCGCGGCCTTTCCTCATGTCAGCGCGACGAACTACAGCATCGTCAACGCCAAAGGAAAGACGGCCTATCCCATCGTTGGCTACAGCTGGGTGCTCGTCTACAAGCATCAGACCGATTCAACTCACGGCAAAGCGCTTGCCGGTCTCATGAAGTGGCTGGTGACCACCGGTCAGAAGTACTCCAAGCAACTGGACTACGCGCCGCTGCCCAAGGCCATCACGAAGCTAGCCCTGTCCGCCATCAAGGGGATCCGCTAAAGCGATTCCCTCGCTCTCTTCCCCCAATCCTCGGTGCAGGGCCGGACATGCGTCCGGCCCTGCACCATATTTCCAGTCCAGGCAATAATGATCCATGCCGCTCATCACGCACGCCCATGGCTAAAATCCTGGTAGTTGAGGACGATCGTAGTCTTCGGGAAGCCCTCTCGTATAATCTGCGTCGCGAGGATCATATCCCGGTCAGCGCGGAAGACGCGCCCACCGCCGTGGTCGCCGCCCGGCGCGAGAACCCCGATCTCATCATCCTCGACCTGATGTTGCCAGGTGGGAGTGGTCTGGATGTCTGCCGGACTATCCGCACCTTCAGCCAGGCGCCCATCATCATCCTCACCGCTCGTGATGACGATATCGACCGGATTCTTGGCCTGGAAATTGGCGCTGACGACTATGTGACGAAACCGTTCTCGCTTCGAGAACTGCTCGCCCGGGTCAAAGCGAATCTGCGGCGCGTCGAGATGGACCGGGGAAGCGGCGAGGGCGAGTCGCTTACCCATCATGACCTGAGCGTGGACGTGTCGAGCCGGCAGGTACGCGCCGGCCAGAACTCGGTGGAGTTGCAACCAAAAGAGTTCGATCTGCTGGTCTATCTCATGCGGCACCCTGGCACGGTGCTGACGCGCGAGCGGTTGCTGGCCACGGTGTGGGGGCACGACTTCGTGGGCAAGCGGACCGTCGATGTGCATGTGCGTCGGGTTCGCGCCAAGTTGGAAGAGGCCGGAACTCCCGACCCGATCCGCACCGTCCACGGCGTCGGCTATGCCTTCGAGCGGGAGGAAAGTTCATGAGCGGACAGTTTGACAGAACTGAAGCGCTCATGACCTTTCAAGGGGAGAGGCGGAGAGCCTACACTGCAACCATCTATGTACTGCCGGTTACTGTGATTTCCGGAGTATTCTTGTTCTGGCCGTTGGCGCAAGTTGGCTGGTTGGCGTTGCAGCGATGGAACGGGTATGGCCCGCAAACGTTTGTGGGGCTGGGGAACTTCGTGGGGCTGTGGGACGACGGGGTGTTTCGCTCAGCGTTGGGACACAGCCTGCTGTGGGAGCTGGGGGCGGCGCTTATTCCCAGCGCGGTGGGGCTGAGCTTTGCGCTGCTGGCGCAGGCCAGCCGGGGTAGGAGCGTGTTTCTGGCAGCGATCTTTTTTCCGGCGTTGCTGCCGGCCACGGTGGTGGCAGCGCTATGGACCCTGGTGTTGTCCCCGCTTTCCGGGCTGCTGAATACGCTGCTGCGCACGGTAGGGCTGGGGGCGCTGGCCTCTGACTGGCTGGGCGATCCACATCTCGCTCTAGGGGCGCTCTTTGCCGCCTGGCTATGGGCATCGTTGGGGGTGGGAACGCTGATCTTCTGGGCAGGGCTGCGCTCTATCGGCCGGGAGTACGTCGAGTTAGCGATGGTTGAGGGCGCGGGGTGGCTCTGGCGCCTTCGCCATGTCATGCTGCCCGGCCTTCAGCGCGCCGGCGGTATTGTACTGCTGGTCAACGCTGCGCTGGGCGCCCAGGTGTTCGATCTGGTGTTTGTTACCACCGGCGGCGGTCCCGGGTATGCCACGATGCTGCTGCCGATCGACATGTATGGGCGAGCCTTCGGAGGTCACACCGGTCAGGGCGCAGCGGTGGCCTGCGTCCAACTGCTGACGACTCTGGCTCTGGCCACGGGCGTACTCCTGCTGCTGCGCGATAGTGGAAGCCTGGACTCCAGTGGCCCCGAAGGGCTTACCACACGGCCCGGCGGCTGGATTCCGGCGGGCATCCTGGCCGTGCTGACGGTGCTGCTGCTGCTGCCGCTGGGGTGGCTGCTGCTGGCCTCGATGCAGCCGGGGCGGGCTTTTGCCCTCTACGGCCCCGGCCCCGGCCTCGATCCAACCACCTGGCAGTGGAGCAACTTTGCCACGGTCTGGAACAGTGGGTGGAGTGATGCGGCCATAACCAGCCTGGGATTGGCCGCGGTGGTGGTGGGAGGAACCCTGCTGGTGGCGGCGCCCGCCGCCTTTGCCCTGGCGCATTTGCTGCCAGGTTCGCTCTGGCGTTACAGCGCACTGCTGCTGCTCCTGATCGGCTTGCTGCAACCCGCCACGGTCACCATTATTCCTCTCTTCGCGCTGTTGCACGATTTCCGTTTGCTGGATACTGTCTGGGGCGTGGTGCTGCCAGAGATCGCGCGGTTGGCGCCCTTTGGGGTACTGGTGCTGTGGGGGTTTCTGGCTCAAGCGCCGCCTGAGGTGATGGAGGCGGCACGCATTGACGGCGCGTCGCCCCTGCAACAGATGCTTCGTGTGGCGTTGCCGCTGGCCCGGCCGGCTATTCTGGCAGTGACGGTGTGGGTCTTTGTTTCCTCCTGGAACGAGTATCTGCTGCCCACCGTCGTGTCGCAGGATGGTTCGCTCCAAACGGTGCCGACGCTGCTCGCCGGCTTCATCGGCAGTTACGATACAGAGTACGGGCTGCTGGCGGCCAGTGCCTTGCTCTCGATGCTGCCGTCGCTGGTGCTCTATCTGGCGCTGCGCTATCCAGCCACACACGGTCTCAGCTTTAGAGGGAGGGCGGGCCGATGAGACAAGTGGCCTGGGCGATCATACTGGCAGCTGGGCTGCTGACCCGCTCCCCACAGGTCCAGGCTCAGACGCGCTATGCGCCGCGGGTCGCCGGGCAGGTGGCCGGCTTTCGCCTGGCGGGGGTGGAACCGGACGGCGATCCTCTCGATCAGGTGGCGCTGCAGACCACCCTTTCTCCCTCCGGAGGCCTGCCCCGGCTGCACCTGATCGTCAGCGCGTATCTGGAAAACTTCAAGGCAGATACCACCCCGATCCTGCCGGACCTGCTGCACCCGCACCGAACAGCAAGCAATCTGGGCGGCTTCCTCCAGGGCAAAGCGCTCCTGACCGACGACGCCGGGGAGGTGCTCTACCTCGGCAGTTTCTTGAACGAGGCGTTTCTGGATGACTCGAACCACACCGTGATGCGGCTCTATGGCTCGGGTGTAGCCTACGGCAGCAATGGATCGCTGCAGGGGCAGTTCGTGCTGCATAAGGATGGCAGTCTCAAAGGCGCCTTTGCAGGCCACCTGACGTTGCCGCCGGCAGCACTGCGTCAACTCGCCCGCCATCGCGGCGCCAGGCTGAAGCCCATCAAGCAGATCATCAGCATGGTAACGGTTCGGCCGGCGCCCATGTTGGGAACCAACCCCAAAGGCTCGGTCGGCGCCCCCTTGAAGACCGGGTTCGGTCAGGGTACGCCCTCGCCGGTCCCTCTGGTGCAGTCCACGCCGCTCCCATCGACCGTGCCGGCGTCCCCCTCGGGGGGAATCTCACGCTGGACCATCGCCGCCGGAATCGGAGCAGTGGTGTCGCTGCTGATCGGCCTGGTCCTGTTTGCCTTCGATCGGCGGCGTCAGGTGAAGGAAACGTAGCAGGCTTGGGGCTGGAGACCAAGACGGGTGGCGGAAGCGGCTCTTGGCCCGGCGTCCACCACGGTGCCCGTAGCTCGGCCGCCTGCCGTGTGCCCCCTTCCGCGGGGTATGCTCTCCAACGGCGGGGTATCCTGGCCGGATGGCGCCGTGGGGTCGGCCCGTGGGCCGACCCGCCCAGCTCGTGCCCCGAATGGGGTGCAAGGGGACGAGCTTCCTGCCGCTATCGGCGGGTGGCGACGTACCGGTAGTCCTACAGTGCTGGCGAGACCGGCCTGTAGCTCGGCCGTCCTGGCCGGACTGGCCCGCAGGGCAGCACCTCCGGCGGCGCGTGAGTATTCCGCTCCCCGCTGTGATGCCGGTGCAACACGAATGTCCGTGTGCCCCTCCTTAACCGGGTATCCCCGATACTCCTCAGTCAACCGCATTGGCCTGCAGACTCGCGTCCCGACCGCGCAACCAATCGCCGATCATCGCTGCGCACGGATCTCGGTAGGCCGAATCACCTCGGCTTGTATCTGATTCATAGTTCGACTACAATCGAACACTAAAGCACGTTCGATATTAGAGGAACGATATGTATCGAGTTGAAGTCGCTTGGGCGCCAGCTTTTGAATTGCTGGCCAGCCTGAAGGTGTATGTTAGTCGAAGTGAGCACCAGACCCTGGACTTGGGCCCTGGTTGGGTAAAGGAGGTGCGAGGCCGGCTTACTCCCGAACTGACGACCGAATTGGCTGCGCCGCGCGTACTGCGAGTCGTAGACCTGTTCGACCTCCTGGCATGGCAGTGTCCGGGCGAACCGGACGCGCGGAGCTTTCTGGAGTGGGTTCGAGCGCTCTCGTTGGGTGATCTCTATGAGCGGGTAGCGCCATTTGTGCTCCGGTCACATTTCAGCGTGCCCGACGACCTGGAAGGCGCCCGGCAGTGGTATCTGCGCCTGCTGGCTGCATGGGATGAGCAGTACTTTGGCCAGGTGGATCCGGCCGTGCTGGCCGGCTTGCGCACCGATGCCGCCGCTAAGACTGCTCTGATCGCCGGCATGGCCCCAGACGATCTAGTGGAAATGGCGAGCAACGGCGTGCAAATCGCGCCGGAGATGGCTCCCGAAGTCGTCGTGCTGATTCCGCAATACCACTACCGCCCCTGGAACCTGTTCTCCTACTATCAGAACCTGGTGCTGGTAGAGTATCCCGCCGATGCGCTTCCACCGGCCGCCGGGGAGCCTCCCGCTGGGCTACTCCGCCTGACGCGCGCCCTCTCGGACCCAAGCCGTCTGCGGATTCTGCGTCTGCTGGTCGACGACCGCCGCAGCTTCAGCGAACTAGTGACGATGACCGGACTGGCCAAGAGTACCGTGCACCACCACATGGTGGCGCTGCGGGCCGCCGGCCTGGTGCAGGTCTATGGTGTCGGCGGCAAAACCGTCACCTACCAGTTGCGTCCGAACGCAGCGGACGACCTGGGCAACCGGCTGCGCTCCTATTTGACGCCGTCTGACGAGTAGAAAGGATCCCATCATGGCTTCCCTCCCCAAGCGTAGATTGAGTACCGACTTCTGGAAATTCTGGACCGGGCAGGTTATTTCAGTCCTGGGCACGTCCTTTACCGGGTTCGCGGCCCCCTTGCTCATCTTCAAACTCACTCACTCGGCCGTTAACCTGGCGCTAACCATGGCAGCCACCATGCTTCCCTATCTCTTTTTCGGACTGATCATCGGCGCCTGGGTCGATCGAGTAAACCGGAAGCGTCTGATGATCGTGGTCAACCTGGGCATGGCGCTGGTCATTGGCTCCATTCCGTTGGTCGCCTCCCTCGGCCACCTCAGTGTGTGGTGGATCTATGGCGCTAGTTTTGTGAATCAGACGCTATTCATCTTTTTCAACGCAGCGGAGTTTGCGGCCATCCCCAGCCTGGTGGGCAGCGATGACCTGGTAACGGCCAATGGCCGGATCCAGGCCAGCTACTCCGCGGCCATGATCGTCGGCCCGCTCCTGGCCGGCGCGCTGGCCGCCTTTGTCGCCATCCCCTCGCTTCTGCTCTTCGACTCCGCGTCCTACCTGGTATCCGCCGCTGCTCTGCTGCTGGTCCGGATCAGCTTCAATGCCGACCGCGGGGAGGAACCAACCGCATCGACCATCCGGCAGGATGTGGTGGAGGGTTTGCGCTACGTCGTCGGGCACCCGGTGCTCCGGAACATCTCGCTGATGATGGCGCTGGTCAATTTCGTCAGCACCACGACCGGGGCACAACTGGTGCTATATGCGAAGGACCGGCTGCACGCCACCAACGTCGAGCTTGGCGTGCTCTTCGCGGTGGAGGGCGCCGGCGTGGTTTTGTTCTCCCTGGCAGCGGGATGGTTTCGCCGTCGCTGGTCGTTCAGTCGGGTAGCGCTGGGCTCGTTGATGCTGAGCGGCCTGCTCACCGTGGTGTTTGCGCTCACCCCCTGGTTCTGGGTGGCAACTGGCGTCTGGGGCCTGTCACAGGGCGTGGCCGGAGTGTTCAACATCAACACCGGAAGCTTGCGCCAGGCATTGGTTCCCAATTATATGCTGGGACGCGTGATGAGCATCGCCGGTGTATTGGCCTGGTCGGCCATCCCAGTGGGCGCCTTGCTGGGCGGTCTGGCCATTCAGCAGACCCACAATGTGGCCCTGGTCTATGGCGCAATCGGCGTGCTGATCTTCTTGATCCCGGTGGTGTTCGCCTTTACCCCCCTGGGACATGCGGAGCGCTATCTACCCAAGGAGGAAGCGATAATTGACGGAGTGGAAGAGCATGAGGCAGCGTATGGGTAGCACATCGCGGAAATTGTAACCAAACCGTAACTTTCAGCGGTAGACACCCGGTCCAATCTGCTTTATAGTCAGGGACAATGTGGATACCTGTCCGACATTGTGTCAGGCAGGTACGAGGGAAGAGAGAGGAACACAGGATGATTCACTCGGTATGCCGCGGCACTGGTCGGCGGCTTGCTGTCCATGGCTATTGCGCCGGGCGGAGCACATGCCCAGTGGGGCACGTGCTACGACGATCCAGCGGTATTCCTGGACAACGGCGCCACCGTCTTTCTGGGCGCAACCTTCCAGGGAGACTCATCCAGCGTGTCGGCGGTGAACTATGTGTTGCATGTTCCAGCCGGTGTTAGCGTGACCAGGGTGGTCTACTTCGGCCCCAACAAGGACCTTGAAACACTCACGTGGACTGCCGACAACCAGGCCAATACCTACGACAGCTCCACCGACGTCGTTGCGCCGAACACCACCTACGCCATCACCGCGGTCATGGCGGTTGTCAGCCACGGGCATAGCCTGAACTACGCGAGCGGACAGACCAACCAGAATTTGCTGACGGAAGTGCTGACGCAGTAACAGGGGCGGCCCCCCCTCCCCCTCGCGGGGGGGAGGGGGAATACTTGATAAGCGCGTGCCTCCCGGGGAACACGCAGGCCCGCCGGTACCACCGCGACGGTGGGAGGCGGGTCAAGTGCCGACGCAACGCGCGGTAACGATGCTGCCCGAACCTGTAGGTGTTCGCATCCCCATCACGGTATCGCCCCTCCCCCCCCGCGAGGGGGAGAGGGGGCACCGGCAGGTGCGGCACACAAGCGGCGCGACACGAAACAAGCAGGCCCCGGTCCACCTGATGGTGGACCGGGGCCATTGCTACTCGTGCTCCGAAAGAACGGTTAGCTCAACGGAACCGGGGTCGTGCTGCCGTCGCGATGGACCACATGCAAGACGTACGGTCCGGCGCCGTGGTAACGAGCGGTGAAGCGGTAGCTATGAGCCGCATGAACCGGAATCAGGTGGCCGTTCAACTGGTGAGACCGAGCGTCCAGGTTGAAGCCGGCGATGCCGCTTCGATTGGCCAGCGACCAGCGGAAGATCAGCTGTGAGCCGTGCCTGGTGACGGAGGTGCGCGACACGTGCGCCGCGGTAGGATTCGACGAGCAGCCGGGGAAGCCGGTCGCGTCGAACCTGGCCATCAGCCCCTTGCTCAGCGTGCCCAGCGTGCTGCAGTTCTGCCGTGCGATGGTGCCGAGGCTGACATACTGACCAGGGCCGGGAGTGGTTGGATTGTTGTCCGCGGGGTTCGGGGTCGAGACGCAGCCAGTCCCAGGGGCGGTGTCGATGCAGCCATCGGCGTAGGCCACCTCAACTCGTCCCGCGCGGTCCATCGTGATGTCCTGAAAGTCGAGCAGATTACGAGTGTTCGGGGTAGAACTGCAGGTGGTTCCCGCCGTGCAGATGGCGCCACGCTGGATGGGATCGTTCGGCGTGGCATCGACCGTGGTCCAGGTCGCTCCGCCATCGTAGGTGAAGGCGACGTACTCGTGCCAGACCTGAGGAGGTGTGGTCTGAACCTGATCATTGCCCGGCGAGG
>JAABUJ010001585.1_pt1 | contig 32511 bp, 25 predicted proteins | sample 5559131 | NCBI WGS metagenome assembly JAABUJ01 (sample SAMN10711875, study PRJNA513366) | rock metagenome | isolation source: Antarctica rocks | place: Antarctica: Victoria Land, Mt New Zealand nord | collected 2016-01-07
ACGTAGATCAGGGCCGCCGTGGGAAGCGAAGCCAAGCATTCCTCGGAGGGTGGTGGCGGCATCGTCATGGTAAAAACACTACCATCCCCGAAACGGTAGCGGAAGGCCGTGAACGGTTACGAAAACTCGGTGTCAGTTTAGGTTTCCCCTCGACTCCAAGGGCAGTAGAAAACTCGGTGTCAGTTTAGGTTTCCCCTCGACTCCAAGGGCAGGGCGATTGCGCCATGCTGGGTAATCTGGGAAGATGAAGTCATGGCGACTCGGACGATGTCGGCGATCGTGCCGACCTTCGAGCTGTCGTTACTTCTTGGACATTTCCCCTCATGGCCTGCGACTTCTCCACTCGCATCGACCAGCACTTCGCCAGCCTGACCGACCCCCGCCGGGGCAAGGTCACCTACCCGCTCATCAACATCGTCACTATCGCCTTATGCGCCACCCTGGCCGGGGCCGATGACTTCGTCGCCATCGCCGACTGGGCTCGCCGGAAGCGAGATTGGCTCGGGCAGTTCCTCGACCTCTCCAGCGGCATCCCTTCACACGACCGCTTCAACGCCATCTTCCGGGCGCTCAAACCCGAGCCGTTCGAGCGGTGCCTGGTCTCCTGGATCACCGAGTTGCACAAGGTTGGCATCAAGAACAAGCGGCTCGTGGCGGCATGGAACATAGACTATCTGCGGCAAGTGCTATTTAGTGCATAGGTTACGGTGCAATCGCCCTGGGGGGGTCGGGGGCGATGAACGGCTGATATCCTTCGGTCAAGGGGAATCCGGTGTCGGGGGTAACCCGGTGTCGGTTCAGGTCTCCGACGGAAACCCGGCGTCAGTTCAGTTTTCCGGATTTGGTGAGCGGGACGGTCCCAGCTCGAAGCCGGGAGTCTCCACCCCCTCCCCGATCCCGACTTGCCGGGCGGCGGGCCCTTGGGCGATGATGGGTGCCTTCCCCCCGCTTCCGAGGGCCGACGATCGCGCCGGGTCTCGCCACAGAAGGGCCATCGCGATGAGACGACGGATCGGGCGGTTGAGGGCGGCGACGATCTTCGGGGCCTGCTTGCTTGCCGCCTCGGGCCTCCGGGCCGATCCCCAGGCGAAACCGGCGACGGCCCCGGAGGAACTCGCCGGGGGCAAGCCCGCGACCGCGTCCACCTCCCAGGCCGACGATCTGAGACCCGGGGCCGCCTTCGACGGCGAGCCCGCGACCCGCTGGTGCGCCTCCGACGGCTCGGTCCCGCAGTGGTTGCAGGTCGACCTCGGCAAGTCCGAAGACCTGGCCGGCTGCCGGGTCGCCTGGGAGCGCGAGGGGCCCCATTATGCGTTCAAGGTCGAGGGATCGGCCGATGGCAAGACCTGGACGACCCTCGTCGACCGGACCGGGGCCTACGACGCCGAGCCGGGTCGTCCCCTCAAGTTCGGGGCCAAGGGCGTCCGGTTCGTCCGGCTGACCGTCACCGGGACCGGCCAGGGCCTCTGGCCGAGCGTCGCCGAGTTCCGGGTCTTCGGGGCCCGGATGGTCCCGGCGGTCGCCCAGACCGGTCCGAAGCGGGTCGACGATCAGGCGATCCTCAAGGACATCAAGGCCCCCGCCGGGTTCGAGGTCACCGCCTTCGCCGGGCCGCCCGACGTCCGCTATCCGACCTGCCTGGCCGCCGCGCCCACCGGCGAGGTCTTCGTCGGTATCGACGAGAACGGCTCGCTCGACGCCAAGGCGGGTCGGGGCCGGGTCGTCCGCTGCGTCGACCTCGACGACGACGGCAAGGCCGACAAATTCACCGTCTTCGCCAGCATGGACAGCCCCCGGGGGGTGATCTGGGACGCCGGGACGCTCTACGTCCTCCACCCGCCCGACCTGACCGCCTACCACGACGATGATGGCGACGGCGTGTCCGACCGCTCCGAGACGCTGGTCAAGGGGATCGGCTTCGACCTCAAGTTCCGCGGGGCCGACCACACCACCAACGGGATCCGGCTGGGGATCGACGGCTACATCTACGTCGCGGTGGGCGACTACGGGTTCATCAAGGCCGAGGGCAAGGACGGCACGACACTGCCGTTCCTGGGCGGCGGCGTGGTCCGGGTCCGGACCAACGGGTCGGGCCTGGAAGTCGTCTCGCGGGGTCAGCGGAACATCTACGACGTGGCGATCGACCCCTACATGGACCTCTTCACCCGCGACAACACCAACGACGGCGGCGGCTGGGACGTCCGGCTCAGCCACGTGATCCCGACCGGCCAGTACGGCTACCCCTCGCTCTTCGTCCGCTTCCCCGACGAGATCGTCCCGCCCCTGGCCGACTACGGCGGCGGCTCCCCCTGCGGCTCGCTCTACCTCCAGGAACCCGGGTTTCCCAAGGAGTTCGGCGACACCCTCTACACCTGCGAGTGGGGTCGAGGGGGGATCTTCCGCCACCCGCTCGAACGCGCCGGCGCCGGGTTCAAGGCGGGCCAGGAGATGTTCGTCCAGATGCCCCGCCCGACCGACATGGACGTCGACGGCCGGGGTCGAATCTTCGTGTCGAGCTGGAAGGACGGCGGCTTCAATTACTCCAAGCCCGAGATCGGCTACGTGATCCGGCTCAAGCACAAGGGCGTTCCCCCCGAGAGCTTCCCCGACCTCAAGGCCGCTACCGACGAGAAACTCGCCTTTCACATCGCCAGTGTCTCCTCCGTCCTCCGGCTGGCCGCCCAGCGTGAATTGCTGAGGCGCGGGATCAAGCCGGCGACCGCGAAGTATCTGGAGAGAATCGCGGCGTCTGTGGGCCCGCTCCCCGGCCGTGTGGCGGCGACCTTCACGCTGGAGCAGGGGCTCGGCGGCCGGTCGGTCCCATTCCTGTCGATGCTCGCCAAGGCCGATCGCGAGGCCCGCGATTTCGCGTTCAAGCACGACTCCAGCGATCGCGACGCCCGTGAATTCGCGATCAAGGCGATGGCCGACGTGCCCCGGGGCGAGGCCAAGGTCGATTCCAAGGAGGTCGAGGCCCACGCCGCCGACCCCGACCCCCGGGTCCGGCTCCAGGTCGCCATCGCCCTCGGCCGGCTCGGCCAGGCCCAGGCCGCCCCCTCGGTCCTGCCCCTGACCGTCGACGCCGACCCGCTGGTGGCCCATGCCGCCGTCAAGGCGCTGGTCGCGCTCGACGCCGTCGACGCCTGCCTCAAGGCCCTGGACGACCCGAAGCTCGCCCCGGGGGCGTCGAGGGCGCTCCAGGCCCTCCACGAGTCGCGGGTGGTCGCCGGCCTGATCCGGAAATCCGAGGGCCCGAAGGACTCACCCGCCCGGAAGCCCGCGTTGAAGGCCCTCTGCCGGCTCTACTTCCGCGAGGCCCCCTACGAGGGGAAGTGGTGGACCACCCGTCCCGACACCTCCGGCCCGTACTACAACGCCGTCACCTGGGAGGGAAGCGAGCCGGTCGGCCGGGCCCTCCGGGCCGCCCTGAAGCAGGCCGACGACGCCACCGCTCGCTGGCTCCTGGCCGAGATCCTCCGGAACAAGCTCGACTTCGAGGAGACCACGGCGCTGGCCCTCAAGTTCGCCGGGCAGGACCCGGCCATCCGCTCGGCGATCGTCGACCTCATGGCCGGCCGGAAGGACCTGCCGTTCGACGCGATCCCGTTCCTGGAGAAGGTCGCCACCTCCGACCCCGAGCCCCCGAGCCGGGTCAAGGCGCTCCGGGGCCTGCTCCGCCACGCCCACCAGCCCGAGGCCCGCGAGGCCGGGCTCCGGGGCCTGGCCGCGATCGGGATGCAGGACGAGCCCAGCGCCGACCTCGCCGGCGCCTGGCTCGACTACGCCAGGGATGGCCGGCACAACCGGGACGTCGGGACTTTCGCCAGGCTGGCCGAAGGGCCCGACCCCGGCAAGGGCGTCCTGGGCTACGGCGTCCTGATCCAGGTCGAGCAGAACGCCAAGGCCCCCGAAGCCTCCCGGCTCGACGCCCGGAAGGCCATCGAACGGGCCTGGGATCGACCCGAATCCGCCACGCGTCTGCTCCGGGCCGTCGGCCTCGCCCGGGCCAAGGGCTACGCCCCCAAGGTCGGGCCGCTCCTGGCCGGCGGTCCGAGCGAGGTCCGCCACGCCGCCGAGTTCGCCGCGAACCGCCTCGGGATCGCCCCGAAGTCCGCCGGGACTCCCGCAAAGCCGGCCGGCAAGCCGATCGCCGCCACGCCCTACGACCAGATCCTCGCCGCCGTCCTCAAGGACAAGGGGGACGCCTCGGTCGGGGCCCAGCTCTTCGAGAAGCAGGGCTGCGTCAACTGCCACTCCGTGGCCAAGGGCGAGGCCCTGAAAGGGCCCTACCTCGGCGACATCACCAACCGTTACAGCCGGGCCGAGTTGACCGAGTCGATCCTCAAGCCCAGCCTCCGGATCGCCCAGGGATTCGAGACCCAGAAGCTCGCCCTATCCTCCGGCCAGGTCTACGAGGGCTTCGTCGTCCGTGAGGCCGGCGACGAGATCGAGATGCGGAACTCCGCCGGGGCCGTCACCGTCCTCTCCAAGAAGGACATCGAGGAGCGGGGCAAGTCCGAGCTGTCCGTCATGCCCCAGGGCCTCATGGACCCCCTGACCCCCCACGACCTCGCATCTATCCTGGCTTACCTGGAGTCCTTGAAGGGGAAATGACGACCGGGATCTTCGAACCGTCTCGATCGACCGGCCGACAAATCTCAAGCGGGACGGTCGGGTGGCCGATGACGATCGAATGGGCCCCGGAATGCCGCTGGCGATCTCCCGACGACCGCGAACCGAATTGACCCGAGGTTTCGATTCCGTTAGATACCCCCGATGCCACCCGAGGGGGTTGGCCCGGCCCGCCAGCGAGGCGGCGACCGGGACCGAGAACAGTTCGGCAGCCCGATCCGGGGCCGAGGTTTGTTTTCCGACGCCGGACCTGTCAGACTGGCGGGTCGGCGTGACAACTCGGACGGATCGGCCCGGACCCCCTCGTCGGAGAGAGATACGGATGCAAGACTCGAGTTCGACCCGACGGACTTTCCTGTTCAAGGCGGCCACCACCGCCGCCGCGGCGACGGCCGCCTCGAAGATCGAGATCGCCGACAACGCCTACGCGGGCGCGGGCGACTCGCTCAAGGTCGGTCTGGTCGGCTGCGGGGGCCGGGGGACCGGCGCCGCCGAGCAGGCGCTGACGGCCGACCGGGGGAACGCGCTGGTGGCCATGGCCGATGTCTTCGGCGACCAGATCGAGTCGAGCTATTCGACCCTCAAGGGCTCCGCCGTGGGCGACCGGGTGGACGTCCCCCCCGCCCGCCGGTTCGTCGGGTTCAATGCCTACAAGCAACTGATCGACGAGGTCGACGTCGTCCTGCTCTGCACCCCTCCCGGCTTCCGGCCGATCCACTTCGCCCACGCCGTCGAGAAGGGCAAGCACGCCTTCGTCGAGAAGCCGATGGCCGTCGACGGCCCCGGGTTCCGGATGTTCTTAGACGCGGCCCGGAAGTCGAAAGCGAAGAACCTCTCGGCGGTCAACGGCTTCTGCTGGCGCTACTACGCCCCCCGCCGCGAGCTGATGGCTCGCGTCCACGGCGGCGAGATCGGCCCGATCACCTCGATCGAGACGACCTACAACTCGCTGGGGGTCTGGGATCCCCGCCGGACCCGCAAGCAGTGCCAGTCGGACATGGAATACCAGATGCGAAACTGGTATTATTATGCGTGGATCAGCGGCGACCACATCGTCGAGCAGGCCGTGCACGGGCTCGACACGATGGCCTGGGCCATGAACGACGCGCCCCCGACGCGGTGCTGGGGCGTCGGCGGCCGGCAGGTCCGGACCGAGCCCAAGTACGGTAACATCTACGACCACTTCTCGATCGTCTACGAGTATCCCGACGACGTCCGGGGCTACCACCAGTCCCGCCACTGGGCCAACACCGCCGCCCGGACCGCCGACTTCATCCAGGGCACCAAGGGCCAGGCCGACGTCTTCGGCAAGAAGATTTCCGGCCCCAACAAGTGGCGGTTCAAGGCGGCCGACGGCTCGGCCCCGCTGGACATGTACCAGGCCGAGCACAACGAGATGTTCGCCGCCCTCCGCGCGGGCAAGCCGATCAACAACGCCGAGAAGGCCGCCACCAGCACCCTCCTGGCCCTGATGGGCCGGATGGCCGCCTACACCGGCGAGGCCATCACCTGGGACCAGGCCATGAAGTCCGAGGAGGCGCTCGTCCCCTCGACCTTCGCCTGGGGAGACGCCCCCGATCGGCCCGTCCCCATCCCCGGCGTCACGAAGTTCACCTGACCCTCGGGCGAACGGGATCGCGGATCCTACCCCATTTCCGGCTCAAGCTCTGATCCGGCCCGATCCCACCTCGGGCTCGTCCGGATCGGTCCGCGCCTCTGAAGCCCGAGCTCCGCGGCCTAAACCTGGGTGACCTCGCGGCGGGGAGATTTTCGCCGACGCAGCCTCGCCGAACGTGGTGTGGTCGGCTTGGGTTCATTTTGTCCGGCGGCGCGGCTTTTGGCGTGATTAACGTCTGCGTCGTGGCGAATTGGGCCCTTCGGAGAACGCGCGACGTTGAAACCGGGCAACATTTGTCCGGGAATCAACGCCGCCGCAATTCATCGAAGAATTTCCTTCAGGTCACAACGTGGCCGAAGGTACGTTATGAATTGTGCCGGTGAAGCCCATTCACCCTGGCCGACCCGATGGTCGCCGCTGGTGCCCAGAGCATCCTCGCCTTCCCCAGTGATTGGACAAAGATGAGCACGCTTCCCACCCCCCTCCGGCTCCTGAGCCGGACTGATTCGGGAGCCCCTGCCTTCGACGAGGGCGTCGGGCTCGGATCCGATGCCACCACGCGGGCCGTTCGATCGGCGACCAAGCGGGCCATGGACGTCGCCGGGGCGCTGGGCGGGCTGATCCTGCTGGCACCGGTTCTGGCCCTGGTGGCGTTGCTGGTCCGGCTGGAGTCGCGGGGGCCGATCCTCTTCCGCCAGCGGCGAATGGGGCTGGGGGAGCGGCAGTTCTGGTGCCTGAAGTTCCGGACCATGGTCCCCGACGCCGAACAGCGGCTCCGGGACCTGGAGGCAAGCAACGAGGTCGCCGGCGGCGTGCTCTTCAAGATCAAGGACGACCCGCGAGTCACCCGGCTGGGCCGGCTTTTGAGGCGGACGAGCCTGGACGAGTTGCCGCAACTCTGGTGCGTGCTGACCGGTTCGATGAGCCTGGTGGGCCCGCGGCCGCTCCAGCTCCGCGACAGCGAATTGCTGGCGGCGCTGGACCCCTCGGGCTACGCCCGGCGGCTCACGGTGATCCCGGGCGTCACCGGGCCCTGGCAGGTGTCCGGCCGGAGCGACCTGGGGAGCCAGGACATGCTCCGGCTCGACCTGGACTACGTCACCCACTGGTCGACGCTCACCGACCTCCGGATCCTCCTCAAGACGGTCGGGGTCGTCCTCGCCGGCAAGGGCGCCTGCTGAGAGGCGCTCCGGGATCGACAATGGTTGATGGCCAATGAGTGATGGTCGATCAGCGGAACGACATGCGGTGCCGATCCCGGTGCCGGGGAAATCTTCCTGGATTTCCATCCCATCAACGATTAGTCATCAATTGTTACCGGGTCAAGGAAATGTCTCTGGATCGCCTCGGAGCGATCAACGGGTCTCCAGGGCGCTGGTCTGGACGAAGCGTCGGCCCCGGGATCAGTAGACGTCCCGTCGGTAGCGGCCTTCGGACGCGAGCCGGGCGACGTAGGCGGAGGCCTCGTCCTCGGCCATCCCGCCGTGGACCCGGACGACCTCCCGGAGGGCCCGGTCGACGTCGGCGGCCATCCGCTTGGCGTCGCCGCAGACGAAGACGTGGGCGCCCTCCTTGAGCCAGGCCAACAGCTCGCCGCCGGACTCGCGCATCCGGTCCTGGACGTAGACTTTCCGGGCCTGGTCGCGGCTGAAGGCGGTGTCGAACCGGGTCAGGACGCCCCGGGCCTTCAGGTCCATCAGCTCCTCTTCATAGAGGAAGTCGAACGCCCCACGCTGGTCGCCGAAGAACAGCCAGTTTCGGCCCTTCGCGCCGATCGCGTCGCGCTCGTGGAGGAAGGCGCGGAACGGGGCGATCCCGGTCCCGGGGCCGATCATGATCGCCGGGGCGCCGGGGTCGGCGGGGATGGTGAACCCGTGCGACTTCTGGATGAAGACGCGGAGCTTGCCCCCCTCGCCGACCCGGTCGGCCAGCATCGTCGAGGCCACGCCCTTGCGGCCCCGCTCGTTGGTGGAGTAGACCACCTTGCCGACGGTCAAATGGACCTGCCCGGCGTGCCGCTTCGGCGAGCTGGAGATCGAGTAGAGCCGGGGCTTCAGCTCGGCCAGTGCGCGGACCAGGTCGTCGGGCGAGGGCCGGGCCGAGGGGAACCGGCGGAGGAGGTCGAGGACGTGGAAGCCGGCGATCGGCGCGTCGTCGTCGATCAGCCCCCGGAGTTCGTCGGCCTCGCGGGGATCGGTCGCGGCCGAGGCCAGGAGCAAGATCAGATCCTCGGCCACCTCGCTCAGGCAGGAATGGCGCTCCAGGGCGTCGCCCAGCGTGGTCGAGGCGCCGTCGGGGGCCTCGACCGGCTCATCGCCGCGGGCCCCGAGGGCCCCGACGATCTCGCCGATCAGGTCGCCGCAGTTGGTCGGGAACAGGCCGAGCGAGTCGCCCACCTCGTAGGCCGGTCCGTCGGGGCCCAGGTCGATCTCGACGTGGTGGACCGCCTTGTCGGATCCGGGCTTGTTCAGGTTCACGCTCCGGATCAGCCGGGCGTGGTACGGGTTCTTCCGCGACCAGCCGGCCGCCTCGGCCTCGGCGGCCCCGACGGCCGAGGGCTTGCCGATGGCCGCCCCGTTGATGGCGTGGCCGCTGCCGTTGCCATTGCCATTGGTCGAGGGCTCCTTGAGGAGCTTCTTGATCATCCTGGAGGTCTCGGACCCGCCCGGCGAGCAGAGGGTCAGCGACTTCTCGGCGCCGCTGGCGATCGCCTCGGAGTAGGTCCGGCAGAGGTAGCCGCAGGTCCCGCAGTCGAGCTGGGCCATCGCGGCCATCAGCCGGGATTCTTTGGGCTTGCCCTCGGCCAGCTTCATCCGCTCGTCGATCGGGATGGCCGGATCGTGCCAGGGATGATCCTCGTCCTCATGGGCCGCGCCGGGGGCCCCATCGGTCGCCGAGTCCGGCGTGGGGGACATGGCGGACCCGAGGAGGGCGGCCGATCCGGGGTCCGGGGCCCCGGTGGCGTCCTGGAGCCCGAGCCAGCCGGCCAGGAAGCCGTTGAGCCAGGCCCGCTGCTCGGGGTTGAACGGGGCGGAATCGGGGATGATCGAGAGGGGCATGCTTCGACGCTCGGGGAGGGTAGGGGTGGGATCAGGCGAAGGCCGGCTCGACGTCGACCACCGCTCGGAGGTCCTCGATGTCGTGGCGGCGGGCGAAGGCGGCGAAGGACTCGTCGGGGCCGGACCGCCGGGCGAGGTAGTCCGAGATCAGCCGCTCGATGATCGGCGGGATCTTCTCGAACGGGATCGACTCCAGGAGGGGCCGGCCGGACCCCTGCTCGGCCCCCCAGCCGCCGCCGATGACCAGGTGGTAGCCCTCGACCATCTCCTCCTCGACCTCGACCTGGGTTCCCTGGAGGCCGATGTCGCCGATGTAATGCTGGGCGCAGGAGTTGGGGCAGCCGGTGACGTGGATGTTGACGGGCCGGTCCAGCGCCACCCGCCCTTCGAGGTAGGCGGCGATCTCCATCGCGTGCCGCTTGGTATCGGCCCCGGCGAACTTGCAGCCGGCGTTTCCCGTGCAGGCAATCAGCCCGGCCCGGACGCCCGAGGCGTCCCAATGCAGCCCGAGCGACTCGATGGCGGCCTTGACCGAATCCACGTCGCGCTCGTCGATGTCAGGGATCAGGAGGTTCTGCCAGACCGTCAGGCGGATCGACCGGCTCCCACGGAGGTCGGCGATGTCCGCCAGCCCCTCGACCTGTTCGCAGGTCAGACGCCCGACCGGAAGCACGATCCCGACGTAAACCTTGCCCGGCTGCTTCTGGGGGTGGAACCCGACGTGGGCCCAGCGATCGTCGCGGAGGGTCGGGTCGAACCTGTCCAGGGGGGCCCTCCGGAGCGGCTTGCCGTATTCCTTCTCGACCTCCGCGACGAACTTGGGGAACCCCCAATCGTCGAGGACGTACTTCAGCCGGGCCTTCTTGCGGTCGGTCCGGTCGCCGTGGCGGAGGTAGACCCGGACGATCGCGCCGGCGACCTCGACGCACTGTTCGGGTCCGAGGATCACGCCGGTGTCGCGGGCGAAGTCCTTGTGGCCGGTGATCCCGCCCAGGGTGAGCTGGAAGTAGACCCCGGCCGGGAGGGCGTCGTCGGCCCGGCCCTCGGAGACCCGGACGGCCCGGAAGCCGATGTCGTTGGTGTCCTCCAGGCTGGCGACCCGGCCGCCCCCCTCGAAGGCGATGTTGAACTTGCGCGGGAGGCCGAACATCTCGCGATGATTGAGGATGTAATGATGCATCTGGCGGGCCAGCGGCAGGCAGTCGACGAGTTCCTGGGAGTCGATCCCGGCGGTGGCCCCGCAGGTGACGTTCCGGATGTTGTCGGCACCAGAGCCCTTGTTGACGATCCCGATCTCGCCGAGGCCGATCAGGAAGTCCCGGGCTCCGGCGGCCGGGATCTCGCGGATCTGGAGGTTGGCGCGGGTGGTCACGTCGAGGTGGCCGGGGCCGAACTTCCGGGCCAGGTCGGCCACGCCCCGGAACTGCCAGGTCGGCATCGCCCCGCCGGGGATCCGGAGCCGGGACATGAACGAGTCCTGCGCCGGGGCGACGTAGAACAGCCCGGAGAACTTGTAGAGCAGGACGTCGGTCCCCTTGGGGTAAACGCCGGCGGCGGCGTTGGCGCCGATCTCGTCCCACATCGAGAACGGGTCCTTCTCCCGCTTGGCCTGCTCCTCCCGGGTGATCGCCAGACCCCGGGCGAGGAACCGGTCCTGGGCCTCGACCTGGAGCGGGTACGGCGAATCCAGCCTCATCGGGCCGGGAGCGGCGGCCGGGGCGGTCGGGCCGATGGCCACGGTCGTCCCCGAGGAAGCCCCGCTCCCGGAGAGGATCGGGAGCCTCCGGACCGCCCGGGCGACGTCAGCGCCCATGGCGAAGCCCTGGAGGTAGTTTTTTTGGTCGGGGTTGAATCCGTCATCCATCGACATCAGGGCCACCTCGCTCGGTCGCGGCCTTCAGGGATCGAGGCGGGTCCGGAGGCCCGGGCGTCGCGACCTCCGGACCTCGGGAATTGCAGGGTACGTGCCGACCGCGAGGGAAGGCCCCGGCGGGCGATGATCCGTTGCGGACGGGGGAGTCGAACTGGGGCAAGATCCCGGTCTTCTTTCGCGATCCCGAAAATCCCCGGGACGTGGCATGCGGTCGAAGGCTGGGAGGGTTGAGTCGAATCCGGGCATCCGAGCCCACAAAACGGCAGTCGGCGGAAATCGCGATCGACTTACGGCTCAGTGGGGCGGCGTCGACGCACAAGGATTGAGCAATGCGTCCCGCTCAGACTCCGTTGGCCGAGGCGACGACCTTGGGGGTCCCATTCCGGGCGGGGGATTCGGCCTTCTCCGCGTTGGCTCCGTGCCGGAAGATGAGCTGGGCGAGCAGGCCCTTGCAGGAGCCGCATCCGGTCCCGGCCTTGGTGGACGTGGCCAGCTTCTCCATCGAGCCGTTGCCTCCCTTGATGGATTCGACGATGGCGGATTGGCTGACCTTGTTGCAGTTGCAGATGGTCCGGTCGTCGGCCCCGAGGTCGCCCGCTCCGGCCTCGGGGGAGCAGAGGGCGTCGAGCCGGTTGGCGGGCAGGGGGTCGCCGCGGTCGAAGAGCTGGACCAGGTTCGCCGCCGCCTCGACGTCGCCGACGAGCACGGCGCCCACGAGCCGACCGTCGCGGACGATCAGCTTTCGGTAGCTCGATTTCCGATCCTCGATGACCTGGATGACCTCGTCGGAGTCCATGGTCGGCTCGCTCAGGCCCATCGCGGCGACCTCGATCCCGGCCACCTTCAACCGGGTATAGAGCTTCGAGCCCCGGTAACGGGCCCGGGGCCTGGCGCCGGTGATGACGTCGGCCAGGACGGTGGCCTGTTCGAAGATCGGGGTGACGATCCCGTAGATCTTGCCGGCGTGCTCGGCGCACTCGCCGACGGCGTAGACGCCGGGGACCTGGGTGGCCAGGGTGTCGTTGACCAGGATCCCCCGGTTGACCGGGATTCCCGAGTTCCGGGCGACCTCGATCCGGGGGCGGATCCCGCAGGCCAGGACCACCATCCGGGCCGAGAGGAAGGTCCCGTCGTCGAGGACCACCGCCTCGACCCGGCCGGTCCCCCGGATCTCGGTGATCGAGCGGCCGGTCCGGACGAAGATCCCGCACCGCTCGATCTGGCGGCGGAGGAGCCCCGAGCCGTGGTCGTCGAGCTGGACGTTCATCAGGTTGGGGGCCTGGTGGATCACGGTGACGTGCAGGCCCTGGTCGCTGAGCGCCTTGGCCGCCTCCAGCCCGAGCAGGCCGCCGCCGAGGACCATGGCGTTGTCGCCGGAGTGGGCGAAGGAGCGGATCCCGAGGCAGTCGTCGAGCGTCCGGTAGGCGAAGACGCCCGGCTTCCACCGGCCATCGGGCCCGTCGATCCCCGCGATCGGCGGGATGAACGGGCCGCTCCCGGTGGCCAGGACCGCCAGGTCGTAGTGGTGGGCCCGGCGGTCGTCGGAGTGGACCAGGTGGGCCCCGGTGTCGAGGTGGGTCACGGCCACCCCGGAGATGAATTCGACCCCCCGCTCGGCGTACCAGGCCGAGGGCTTCATCATGATGGCCTGGGACTCCTCCCCCGCCAGGACCTTGCTGAGCTGGACCCGGTTGTAGGCGCCGCCGCTCTCCTCGCCGAAGACCTTGATGGCGTACCGATCCGTCGCCCCGCGCTGGAGGAGGTCGTCCAGGAGCCGGCTGGCGGCCATCCCGTTGCCGATGACCAGCAGCTCGCGCTTCTCCCGGGGCATCGGCCAGGCCGGCTCGCCGGGGGCGGTCTGGCGGGAGACGTGGGACCGGCGGTCGTGGTCATGCGATCGTTCGGACATCGTGCTCGACCTGCCGGGGGCGGTGTCTGGTCAGGCGGGGCCCGTCGGGGCGATCCGGACGGCGCAAAGCTTGAACTCGGGCATCCGGCTCGTCGGGTCGAGCGCGGGGTTGGTCAGGATGTTGGCGGACTCCCGCCCGCCCCAGTGGAACGGGGCGAAGACGGTGTCGACGCGGATCTCGCCGGTGAGGCTGGCCAGGAACCGGACCCGGCCCCGCCGGCTCTCCACCAGGACGGCCTCGCCCTGGCGGATCCCGAGCCGCCCGGCCATCCGGGGGTGGACCTGGAGCCGGGGCTCGGGTCGGGCGTCAACCAGCTTCTCGACCCGGCGGGTCTGGGCCCCGGAGTTGTAGTGTTCCTTGTATCGCCCCGTGATGAACCAGAGCGGGAACTCGTCGTCGGGCTCCTCGCCGGCCGGCCGATGGTCCACGGGGTGGAACCGGGCCCGGCCGTCGGGGTGGTGGAAGCGGTCGGCGAAGAGCCGGGGTGTCCCGGGGTGTCCGGGCGAGGGGCAGGGCCAGAAGACGCCATCGGCGGCGTCGATCCTGGCGTAGGAGATCCCCGAATAATCAGCCTTGCCGCCGGCCGAGGCCCGCCGGAGTTCCTCGAAGACCTCCTCGGGCGACCCGAACCCGAAGTGCCGCCCGGCCCCCAGCCGGAGGGCCAGTTCGGAGAGGATCTCGATGTCCCCCTTGACGCCCTCGGGGGGATCAACGGCCCGTCGGCGGCGGATCACCCGCCCTTCGAGGTTGGTCATCGTCCCGTCCTCCTCGGCCCATTGCGTGATCGGGAGGACGACGTGGGCCAGCCGCGCCGTCTCGTTCAGGAAGGCGTCGGCGACGACCAGGAGGTCGAGCCTGGCGACCTTCTCCGCGATCCGGCCGGTCTGGGGCGAGCCGACGACCACGTTCGAGCCAAAGACCAGGAGCGCCCGGACGCCCTCGGGGCCGATCGAGTCGAGCAGCTCGAAGGCGCTCTTGCCCTTGCCGGGCAGGCTCTCGGGATCGACGCCCCAGACCCGGGCCACGGCCTCGCGGTCCGCGGGGTCGGTGATCAGGCGGTAGCCGGGAAGCTGGTCGGCCTTCTGGCCGTGCTCACGCCCCCCCTGGCCGTTCCCCTGGCCGGTCAGGCAGCCGTAGCCGCTGGCCGGCTTGCCCACCTTGCCCAGCGCCAGCATCAGGTTGATCTGAGCCAGGACCGAGTCAACCCCCTTGGACTGCTGCTCCGGCCCTCGCCCCGAGAGGAGCATCGTGCCCCCCTCGGAGGCCAGGAGCCGGACGGCCCGACGCATCGCCTCGACCGAGACCCCGGCCTGCTTCTCCACCCGGGCCGGGTGGTACTGCAAGGCCGTCCGGCGGGCCTCCTCGAATCCCGAGGTCCGGGCGGCCACGTAGCCCTCGTCGACCAGCCCCTCCTCGATCGCCAGGTAGAGCAGGCCGTTGGCCAGGGCCAGGTCGCTCCCCGGGGTGAGTTGGAGGTGAAGCCGAGCCCGGCGGGCGGTCTCGGTCCGGCGGGGGTCGACCACGATCAGGGATCCGCCGGCCTCGGCCTGGCGGTCGAACCATTGCATGATCGGCGGGAGGGTGTCGGCGCAGTTCGACCCCCAGAGCAGGACCGTCCGGGCCTCGGCGATGTCGGCCACCGGGAACGGCATCCCCCGGTCGAGCCCGAACGCCTTGTTCTGCGCCGCGGCGGCCGACCCCATGCAGTACCGGCCGTTGTAGTCGATGTTCGACGTCCCCAGGGCGAGCCGGGCGAACTTGCCCAGCAGGTACGCCTTCTCATTGGTCAGGCCGCCGCTGCCAAAGGCCGCCAGGGCCTCGGGCCCGTGCCGCTCCTTGATCCGGATCAGCCGGGCCGCGATCTCGTCGAAGGCTTCCTCCCACGAGGCCGCGCGGAATTCGCCGGAGTCGTCGCGGATCAGGGGCGTCAGGAGCCGGTCGGGGTGGTCCAGCAGCGCCCCGGCCGTGAACCCCTTGATGCACATCTGCCCGGCGTTGACCGGGAAGTCCGGGTCGGGGCGGATCTCCGGCGGTCCGCCCTCCTCCTCGTCCTCGGGCCGGATGAGCATCCCGCACTGGAAGGCGCAGTACGGGCAATGCGTCCGGGTCGAGAGGGACGTCTGGTCAAGGACCGGCAATCCGATCAGGGTGGCGGTCGGATTCACGGATGTTCATCCTGGGCCAACGGGGGCACGGATCACGATGACGACGAACCCTGCTATTCCTAATCGCGTGCCGTCGCGATCGAGGATCGGTCTCGATCGCCTTAATCCCAGCGAGTCAACAACCTTCGGGCCCGAGGATGGGTCGGTGATCCCGCCGGCCCCTCCTTGCCTCTTGCCGGGTTGCTGAGCAGCGGTTCCGGTTATCTAGTCAGATTGGCCGATCCAAGAGTGATCGTGCCATCATTCCTCGGCCCGGCGCCCGGGCGGCGTCGGATGGGATTGGCCGAACATCGCTTGCCGATCGCGAAGGGTGCACCGGTCGGGCTCGACTCTGTGGCGGGTGAGGAACCGCCGGTCCGCCGGATCGCCTCGACCCGGGCCCGGGTCTCGGTTTCATCCAAACCCACGATCCGGTCCATCCGGTCGAGAGAGTCCCCCTCGGTCGCCAGGAGCGGGGCGAGCGACGAGGCGGGATCACCGCCGGCGGCGGAGAGTTCCCTCGCGGCGTCGCGCATCCTCCGGAAGAAGGGGTCAACCTCCTCGAAGGCCGATCGGACCGGCCGATTTTTCCGACCGGGGAGCGATTCCGAGCGGTTGCCGACCCGGAGACCATCATGGGCGGCGGACCACCGCGAGAGGACCCGCTCCATCTCGCCCGCGAACCGGCGGCGGGCGGCCGGGTCCGGCCCCGTCACGACCCCGAGGATCACCATAACGTACAGAATCGGCGCGATCCGGCCGATAGATACCTTCGTGGTCGCTTATTTTGAGGTTGACCCTCCCACGGGGCCCGGCCCATGAAGTTATCGCCCGCTCCCGGTGGGCCCCACCGGGGCCGGTGCCGGATCTCCGCCGGGTTGCTCGGGGCCCTGGCATTGGCCTCCCCCTCGGCCGCGCAGGGGCCGATCGACTTGACACCGCCGCCGCCAGCCTTCGGCGGCTTCGGGGCCCGCCTGCCCCTGGTTCCCGAAGCCCCTGACGGGGCCCCGGCCGCCTCGATCGCCGAGGGGGTGGGCTCGCCCACCTCGGCTATTGAGGTCAAGGTCGGCCAGGGGCGGTTCCTGACCCTCCGCGAGGACCTGGCCGTCCCTGGCCGCCCCGCGCCCTTCCTGGCGGTGGGCGACCCGAACGTGGTCGACTTCTTCCAGGTCGGCCCCCGCCAGCTCCGCCTGATCGGCAAGAAGATGGGGACCACCGACCTCTCGATCACCGCCGGGTCGGGCCGGACTTATGATTTCGAGGTCCGGGTCGTGGCCGACCTGGAGACGCTCCGGGCGCAGCTCCGGCAATCCTTCCCCGACGCCTCGCTCCAGGTCTCTCAGGTCCGCGAGCGGGTGGTCGTCGAGGGGCAGGCCCGCGACGCCACCCAGGTCTCGCGGATCGTCCAGATGATCGCCGGCTACCTGCGGTCGACCCAGTCGATCCAGGTCGCCGGGCAGGTCGGCAACCTCGCCAACGTGGTCCAGGCGGCCAACCCCGACGCGCCCCCGCCGCCCCCTCGGCCGGCCGACGGGGGCCAGGCGCTCCCGCCGCTCCCGGGGGCCCAGGGCTCGGCCTCGACGGGGTTCACCGGGGTCGACACCGGCCCGGGCGCGGCCCTCCTCTCGGCCGGGGCGATCGCGGCCAACCAGATCGCCACCGACCAATCTCCGGTCATCAACCTGATCCGGGTCCCGACCTCGCAGCAGGTCCTGCTCAAGGTCCGCGTGGCCGAGCTGAACCGGACGGCCTTCCGCCAGATCGGGGCCGACTTCCTGGCCGAGGTCCCCCAGTTCTCGACCCTCTTCGGCTCGCAGATCGCCGGCAACGGGTTCACCGGGACCGTCGGCAACACGGCCTTCCCCTTCAGGACTGGCTTAAATACAGCCGCAATCCCCGCTTTGAACGGCGCACGCGCCGTCCCCGCCATGGTCGGGATCGGGGGGGGGGCGGCCCGGAACCTGGCGCTGGGGTCGCAGGCCACGCTATTCGGGACCTTCTCCGGCGGCCGGTTCAACACGGTCATCAACGCCTTGAGACGCAATAATATCCTCAAGATCCTGGCCGAGCCCAACCTGATCGCGCTCAACGGCTTCCAGGCTAACTTCCTGGCCGGAGGCGAATTCCCGGTCCCGACCTTCTCGGGCGTGGGCTCGGGGTCGACCTCGGGCGGCGGGACGTCCAGCACCCAGTTCAAGAATTTCGGGGTCCAGCTCGCCTTCCTCCCCCTCATTCAAGACGACGACACGATCCGCCTGACGGTCGACCCCGAGGTCAGCTCGATCGACTACTCGGTGGCGACCACGCTGGTCCCCGGGGGCTCGCCGGTGCCGGGCCTGAGCGTCCGGAAGTCGCACACGACCGTTGAACTGAAGCAGGGGGAGACGCTGGCCATCGCCGGCCTGATGCAACTGACCCTCAACGGCCAGTCCCAGAAGATCCCCCTGCTGGGCGATTTACCCTACATTGGGACCTTCTTCAGCAACACGACCGGGCAGCGGATCGAGAAGGAGCTGGTGGTTCTGGTCACCCCCTACATCATCGAGCCGATGGCGCCGGAGCAGGTCCCCGCCGGGCCCGGCGACGAGGTGCGCGAGCCCAATGACCTGGAGTTCTTCCTGCTCAACCGGATCGAGGGCCGGACCGGGATCGACAAGCGGTCGACCACCAGCTACGACGACCCGCTCCACCTGATCCGCCACTCGATCGTCGAGAAGAAGTATCTGATCGGCCCCTCGGGCTATTCCAGGTGACCGGCGCCGGGCCGGGCCATCCCACCGCGGCGAGCGAGGAGGGTGCGATGACGTTGATCCGACGCGGGCGATGGGTCGCCGGCCTGATCCTGATCCTGATCCTGATCCTGGGCCGGGCGGCCCCGACGGGTGCCCAGGGCCTCCCGCCGGCGCTCCCGCCGCTGCCGGAGGGCCCGGTGGTGAGGGCCGTCGCGCCCTCGCCTGTCATCCGGCCGAGACCGCCGGTCGTGGCGGTCCCGCCGGGGGGCTACGGCTCGACCTGGGCCCCCGGGCCGATCGACCCGATCGCGCTGGAGCGGCACGAGCCGGGGCACGTCGACCGCAAGGCGAGGTCGCACCGCTGGCGGCGGCTCCAGGGGAAGCTCTGGGGCTACCCCGAGGAGTACGAGCCCCGGGTCCTGGGCGCGGCGCTCTACGACAACGCCCGGGTCATGGTCGCCAACGGGGCGGCGGCCCGGATGGTCCTCTACCAGTACGACTTCCTCCCCGGCTCGGCCGAGCTGAGCCCCCGAGGGCTGGACCAGCTCGCCAAGCTCTCGGCGCAGATGGCCGCCGCCCCGTTCCCGCTGCTCGTCGAGCGGACGCCCGGCGACCCCGCGCTGGCCGAGTCCAGGCGGTCTGCGGTCCTGGCCCGCCTGGCCCAAGGGCCCCGCCCGGTGGCCTCGGACCGGGTGCTCGTGGGCGTCCCGGCGGCCCACGGGATGTCCGGGCCCGACGCCCAGGTCGTCGCCGGCAACGCGCTGAGCCGGACCCAGCAGTACGGGCCGCCGATCCCGATCAACAGCAACGGCGTGAACAGCCCCAGCGGCGTGACCTCCGGCTCGGCCGCCGCCGCCAACGGCGGGATCAACCCGTGACCCCCCCGAGGAGCGAGCCGCCCATGCCCCGACACGACCCCCGACGAAGGACCGCGCTGGCGGCGATCGCGGCCCTCGGGCTGCTCGGCGGCTGCGGCCAGGCCCCGACCCGGCCCAAGGAGCACGCTTCGGCGGCGCTGCTGGACTCCGGCGCGAGCCCGAAAGTCACCGCCCGGCAGGCGGCCGACATCCAGGTGGCGATGGGCCAGTCGGACGAGGAGCAGGGGAAGCCCGACGAGGCCGAGGCCGCCTACAAGGAGGCCCTGAGACGCGACCCGAAGCGGGCCGACGCCGAGGCCCGGCTGGCGATCCTCTCGGACCGGAAGGGGGACCCAGCGGCGGCCGACCGACACTTCGCCCGGGCGCTGAAGCTCGCCCCCAAGGACCCCGAGCTGCTCTCCGACCGCGGCTACGGCCTCTACCTCCGCCGCCGCTGGGCCGACGCCGAGTCGAGCCTCCGGAAGGCCATCGCCCTGAGCCCGGCCCACGCCCGGGCCCACAACAACCTCGGGCTGGTCCTGGCCCGCCGGGGCGACCCCGAGGGGGCCCTGGCCGAGTTCGCCCGGGCCGGGTCCGACCCGGCCGACGCCCGGGCCAACCTCGGGCTGATCCTCGCCCTGGAAGGCCACCTGGAGGAGGCCGGCCGGCAATACAAGCTGGCCCTGGCGGCCAAGCCCGATTCGGCCCTCGCCCGCGAGGGCCTCAAGGCCGCGACCGTCGCCCTGGCCGGCAAGGCCGACGCCCGGGCCCTGGTCGCCTCCGGCGGGGCCGTCCCCAAGCTCGACCCCGCCGTGGGCCGGACCTCGGGCGGACCACCCCGGTGATCCGTCGGGGCTCCTCGCCGGATCACCCGAGGGCCGCGCCTCATTGGGTCAACTTCACCGGCGAGAACACGAAACTCGACGATCCCCCGCCGGGGCCGGTGACGGCGGTCGGGTCGATCACGACGGTGGGCTGGAACGTGATGCCATTGCCAGCATTCACCAGCGTGACCCCCGCGAACCCGACGATGTGGTAGTACGCATTACTCCCGTTGCTGGTGATGGAGTCGTAGAGCATGATCTCGCGCGGCAGGCCGATGATCGAGGGTAAAGTCCCGGTGGCACCCCCATTGTTGCCCGGCTCCGAAAGCCACCCCCCGGCCGGGAGCGGGAGCAGGCCATTGCTCAAGAGCCAGGCGATGTCGGATGCCGACTCGCCATTGGTGATGTAATTGCTGAGGGCCGAGACGCCGGTTGACTGCCCGACGCTGATCCAGCCGAAGGCCCCCGGCGCCCCCGTCTTGCCGGGGAAGTTGGGGTCGACGAACTCGGGGATCTGGTCGGCATTGCCGGTGACGTTGCCCGGGGCCGTGTAGGTCGAGGTCGGGGGGATGACCGAATAGTTGTCGTGCCTCAGGCCGTCCGGGGACAATCCGGTGGTCATGAACGCGTTCCAGGAGGCATAGTCGATGGCGATCGGCAGGAACAAGCCGTTGACATTGGGGATGCTCCGCACGCTGTTGACGGCCCCCTGGACCATCGCGGTGGCCGTTGCCTGGCCGGACCAGGGCCCCGCCCCGATTGCCGGGGCGAAGAACAGCGCCAGCGGGGTGTTCGCGTTGCCGTCGCGCCGGACGGTGACCTGCACCGCGTTGGGAAAGTTGGCGTCGGGCGGGCTCGTCGGCGTGATCGACCCGCCGGGCCTGGCCTGATACCCGACGACGATGTCGGAGTCGCGGCTAGACGGGATCGTGACGCTGACCCCGCCGGCGAAATTGATCGCCGAGAAATGCCGGACCTTGGCCCGGGCGGCCAGGATCGCGGCATTCTGGCTGGCGGCCAGGTTGGCGGAGTTCCCCACGGTCATCACTTGCGACCGCGGCAACACCGAGACCCCGGCCAGGGCCGCCGCATCGGCCGTGTTCTGCAACTGGCCCTGCACCACGACGATGTATCCCATGTCGACGGACAGGGCTACCAGGCCCAGCATGACCGGCAGCAGGACGGCCGTCATGACCAGCACGGTCCCCCGGCGTTTCCCCCGCTTCGTCCGCAGTCGCTTCATCGTTCCACCCCGGCGTAGGCCCCTGGATCGGTCGGAAGGACTCGAGATGGCGGGTGTCATTCCCGTCGCATCGTGACGGCGCCCTGGACGACGGCGGTCCGGCTCAGGATCCACTGGCTGGGGAGCCAGGAGAGACTCCCCACGGGGGCACCCACCTTCACCGTGATCTGGTCGTCGGTGACTGCGGTGCCCGCATCGACCGAGGCATCATTGACCGTGATCGTCACGACGGTCGCGGAGGAACCCCGGGCCGGCAGCGCCGCGGCACTCAGCGCGTTGTCCACGGCCTTGGTGATGTCCGAGTCGGTCTTCCCCGCCAGGGCACCGATCCGGGCACCCTGGCGGGCGACGTTGTTCAACAGGTCCATGGCCATGATCGTCCGGCCGAAATCGATGATGCCCAGGACCACCGACAACAGGATCGGGACGACCAGGGCGAATTCCAGCGCCATCGCCCCCTTCCGCGCCTTCGCTCTCCGACCGGCTTTCATCGTTGTTTCTCCCTGGCGACTCGCAAGCCGCGATCCCGATCGGCCGGCCGGCGACATCGCGCCATGCAGGCCCTCCGGTTCTAACCTAGGTCAGGACTGCGCGGGCGTCCAAGGAGAATGCCGCATCTCCGTTTCTCCAGCCCCGCTCGGGCCCGTGGCGGCCCCAAGGCTCATGCGGACCCCGGCGGGAAAGTCCGCCGCCACGGATTGCGGATTTCGGATCTCAAGCCCTTGATGCGGAACGATTCGAGGCCCGCGACCCGGGATCCGGAATCGCAATGTTTCGTCGCGGGATCCGCGTCACTTGGGCTCGGCGAAGATCTTCATCACCTGGTAGACCGCCGGCGCCAGCAGGATCACGAAGACGGCGGGGAAGATCAGCAGCAGGGTCGGGATCAGGATCATCGTCGACGCCTTCTGCGCCTTCTCCTCGGCCTTCTGCCTCCGCTTGATCCGGAGCGTCTCGGAGTGGCTCCGGATGCTCTTGACCAGGCTGGCGCCGAACCGCTCGGACTGGCCGATCACCGAGGCCAGGCTCTGCGCCTCCTCCAGGTCGGTCCGCTGGGCGAAGTGGAGCAGGGCCTCGCCGGGCCCCCGGCCGAGCTGGATCTCGCGGTCGACGATCTTCAGCTCGGCGCCCAGGGCCGGGTGCGCCGAGGAGAGCTCGTCGGCCACCCGCTTCAGGCCGGCCTGGAGCCCCAGGCCCCCCTCCAGGCAGATCGTCAGGACGTCCAGGGCGTCGGGCAGGCCGCGGCGGAGCAGGGTCTGCCGGGCCTTCTTGCGCTTGTCCAGCCAGAAGCTCGGGCCGATCATCCCGACGAAGAAGAGGACCAGCGCGATCGGCAGGGCCTTGGTCATCGGCAGGACCTTGGTGGTGGTCAGGCCGATCCCGACCACCGTGGCCAGCGTCAGCAGGATCAGCTTGACGCCGAGGAAGACGTGCATCGCCTGGCGGTGATAGAGCCCAGCGTGGACCAGCCGGGCCCGGAGCTTGGTCCGCTCGGCCTCGTCCTCGGGGACGATGATCTTGCCCACCTTGGGCAGCGCCGTGCGGGCCATCTGCGCGACCGTCTCGGGCCGGTCCTCGGGCCGATCGCGCCCGGCCAGCGCGTCGATCCGGGCCTCCAGCTTGCCCCGCCGGCCAGTCACCACCAGGCCGACCACCGTGGCCAGCGAGACGACCATCAGGAAGACGACCGCCATCAAGGCCGCGTCGGAAATCATCGCCAAACCCTCCCGGGACTGGGGGCCCCCGGCGATCCCCCGGCGGCGATCCGGGATCGAAGACGGTTGATGGTTGAGGGTTGATGGTCGATCGCGCGTGGCGAGGATCGATGCGGCCACGGGGAATCTCCCGCGATCCCCGACCCATCAGCCATCGGCCATTTGCCATGAATCATCGCCGGCATCGAGGAACCTCGGGCGTGGCCTCAGAAGTCGAAGTTGACGATCTTGCGGATCCAGAGCACGCCCAGGGCCTCGACCCCGAAGGTGGCCATCAGGGTGTCTGTGTGCTGGAAGTGGACCGCGGCGTAGGCGGGGTTGAGGACCACCAGCAGCAGGAGCATCAGCGGGGGGAGGCCGGCCAGCATCCAGCCCTGCATCCGCCCCTCGGCCGTGAGCGTCTTGATCGTCCCCCGGATGATGTACCGATCGCGGACCACCGTGGCGAGCTTGGTGAGCAGCTCGGCCAGGTTGCCGCCGGTCTGCTGCTGGACCAGCACGGCCAGGACGAAGATCTTCAGCTCGATCACGCCGGTCCGCCGGGTCATGTCGCGGAAGGTGACCTCGGGCGAAAGGCCCATGTTCTGCTGCTCATAGCAGTAGGCGAATTCCGATGAGATCGGCCTCGGGAACTCGTCGCCCACCGCCATCAGCGCCTGGCCCAGGGTCTGCCCGGCACGGATCACGCGGGCCATCAGCTCGAAGGCGTCGGCGAGCTGCGAGCGGAGCTTCTCCATCCGGGCGGCCCGGGCCCGCTTGACCCGGAGGACCGGCAGGGCCGCGGCGACGACCGTCGCGATCGCCGCGTCGACCGGGTTCCGGCGGACCGCGAAGGCGACCAGACCGACCGCCCCGGCCATCCCCGCGGCTGTCCCCAGGACCCGGCCCGGCGTGGTGTCCAGGCCCGACTGCTCGATCATCAGCTCGAACCGTTGGCGGATCGAGGGGCGGACATCGCTGCCCAGTTCGGCGGCCATCGCGCCCAGGTTCTTGAACAGCGGGGCCTTCTTGGTGAGCCCGGCCTTCTTCTTGAGGAACTCGGCATCGACCCGGTCGCTGACCCGCGAGCGGTCGCGGAGGAACACCTCGGAGACGAGCTGGCCCACCGCCAGGATCCCGGTGATCGCCGTCAGCGCGGCCAGGGCCGAGAGCATCGCCGGGCTCATCGGGGGGACTCCCCCTGGTGCGATCCGGAGAGGATCCGCCGCTCGAACAGCTCGATCGGCAGCTTCTCGCCGGCCGACTCCAGCGATTCCAGGCACTTCGGCCGGATCCCCGTGCAGTAGTGGTAGCCCTGCGCCACCCGGTCCTCGTCGACTCCGGTCTGCTTGAAGACAAAGATGTCCTGCATGCTCACCACGTCCTCCTCCATCCCGACGATCTCCGAGATCTTGATGATCTTGCGGGCCCCGCCGGAGAGCCGGGACGCCTGGACGATGATCTGCACGGCCGAGGCGATCTGGCGGCGGATGATCCAGATCGGCAGGTCGAAGCCGGCCATCCCGACCATCATCTCCATCCGGCCGATGGCGTCGCGGGTGTCGTTGGCGTGGATCGTGGTCATCGACCCGTCGTGGCCGGTGTTCATGGCCTGGAGCATGTCCAGGGTCTCGCCGCCCCGGCACTCGCCGACGATGATCCGGTCGGGCCGCATCCGCAGCGCGTTCTTGACCAGGTCGCGGGTCATGATCGCCCCGTTACCCTCGATGTTGGGCGGCCGGGTCTCCATCCGGACCACGTGCGGCTGCTGGAGCTTCAACTCGGCGGCGTCCTCGATGGTCGCGACCCGCTCGTCCTCGGGGATGAACTTGGACAGGGCGTTCATCAGCGTCGTCTTGCCCGAGCCGGTCCCGCCGGAGACCACCATGTTCACCCTCGCCCGAGTCGCCGCGGCGAGGAAGTCGACCATCTCCTGCGTGATCGCCCGCTTATCGACCAGGTCCTTGAACTGGAGCGGCGTCTTGGACGCTCGCCGGATCGAGAGGAGCGTGCCATCCAGCGCCAGCGGCGGGATCACCGCGTTGACGCGCGAGCCGTCGGGGAGCCGGGCGTCGCAGAGCGGCGAGGTCTCGTCGACCCGCCGGCCGACCCGGCCGACGATCCGCCGGACGATCTCGATGAGGTGCTTCTCGTCGTTGAAGACGATCTCCGAGCGGCTCAGCCGCCCCCGACGCTCGACATAGACGCACTTGGGGCCGTTGACCAGGATGTCCGAGACCGTCGGGTCGCGCATCAGGGCCTCCAGCGGCCCGATCCCGAAGGTCTCGTCCAGGACCTCGCCGATCAGCCGCTCGCGCTCCGAGAGGCTCAGCAGGTCGCTGCTCTGGAGGCAGAGCTGCTCGGCCCCCCGGCGGACCTCCTCGCGCAGCTCGTCCTCGTCCATCGTGCCCATCGCCGAGAGGTCCATCTCGGAGATCAGCTTCTGGTGCAGCTCGGTCTTGATCCGCATCATCCGGTCCTCGGCCGAGGCCGGGATCGTCGAGCCGTTCGTCGGTACGCCCAGGCGGGTCATCTCGTCCCTCATTTCCATCCAGGGAAGCCAGGATCCAGATTCGTTGATCGTCGGTCAGCCTCGCAGGAACGCGAGGCTCGGGTGGTCCAGGATCGCGAAGGATCGGGCCAGCCGGTCGATCGGTTCGCCGCGCTGGCGGATGTGGCCCTCGGCGACCGGCCCGAGCCGCCCCGAGGCGCCCGCCAGGTAGGGAACCCGCCAGGGGTCGACGCCCATCAGCCGGGCGGCCGTGGCGTCGACCGAGGCGAGGTTGGCCCCCATCACGAGCACGCCGGAGGCCACCGGGGTTCCCATGATCGGCCCGTCCCCCTCCATCCCGACGACCCCGTCGATGATCGCCAGCGCCGGCCCGACGGCCGCGTTGATGTCCAGGATCGAGCCGGGGATCCCCGCGTGGTGCAGGACGTTCTTGGGCCAGCCGTAGGCCACTCCGGGCATCACCCCGAAGAGGTTCTTCATCGCCAGGGTGACTCCCGCCCAGTGGTGCGTCTTCATCTTGGGGAGCGAGACCACCAGGTCGGCCCGCCGGAGCGTGGCCGGCAGGTGGAGCGAGCGGAGCCGGGTGAAGCCCCGCCGGTTGGGCACGGTGAAGACGTCGTCATGATTGAGGTCCACGAACTCCAGGCCCGATTCCTCCAGGACCGGGCCCAGACCCGACTGCTCCAGGACGTACCCGGTGTCGCGGCAGTGGCCCTGCCCCTCGGCCACGAAGACCTCGCGGGCGTCCCACGACCGGAACACCTCGGCCACCGCCCGGACCAGCGCCGGGTGGGTGTTCACCTGCGGGGCCGCCCGGGAGGGCTCGACCAGGTTGGGCTTGAGGAGGACCGACTTGCCCCGGGCCCAGGCCCGGCCCAGGCCCAGCTCGGCCAGGCCCTCGCGGACGATCCCGGCCAGGTCGACCTCGTACGAGGCGGCCCGGGCGACGACCACGTCGGCCCGCCATCGGGCCTCATCCGCCTTCCAGGCCGCCCAGCCCGAGGCGCCGGCGGCGGCCGCGCCGGAGGCGGCGAGGAAGGCCCGGCGGGTCGATCCGGCGGGTGATGGCTCAGGCATGGGAGGGCTCCTCGGCTCGGGCGGTGATCCCCAGAATTCCCGGCGATCGGTCGCCGGCGGCCAGGAGCAAGAGGGCCAGCTCGACCGCGTTCGGGTCGCGGGACCGGGCCCGCTGATAGGCCGAGTCCAGCCGGCTCGGGAGCCAGTCCGGGGCCGCCCCCCAGGCCCGGAGGCCCAGCGTCCCCCAGCCCAGCGAGGCCGGCGCCAGCGTTTCGGCCAGGGCCTGGACGAGATATCGGACCGCCGGCCCGACGGCCTCGGAGGGCCCGTCGACCGCCGCCAGGGCGAGCAGGGCCAGGCCGGTCGGCCCCGGGAGCGGGCGGAGGGGCGTCCCGAAGACGACCGGGTTCCCCAGGTTCCAGCCGCCTCCGGGGATCGCCCGGTCGCGGAGGACCCGGACCCCCTCGACGGCCCGGGGGTGGCCGGCCATCCCCTGGCGGCTCAGGGCCAGCAAGGCCATCGCCGTGGGCTCGACCCAGGAGTGGGTCTCGGCGACCCAGGGCCAGCCGACGAGGGTTCCGTCGTGGCCGATTGGCTCGTGCTCGGAGCGGGCGATGGCCCGGCCCCGGGTGGCCAGGAGCCATCGGGCGGCGGCGGCCCGTTCGGACTCGAACCCGCCGATCGCGGCCCAGAGGAGCAGGGCCATCGGCGTCGGCCAGCCCGGCTCGGCGAGGTCGACGCTCACGCCGGTCGAGCCGTCGGGACCTCGGACCGAGGCCAGCCACCGGGCCGCTCCCAGGGCTTCGGCCCGGCCCGGGCTCCCGGGGGACCGGTCGGTCGCCAGGAAAGCCAGGCCGGCCAGGGCGGAGGGCTCGACGGCCGGCGAGGTCCCCGGGCGGTAGCCCCAGGCCGCCGGCCCGCGCCGGAGCCCGAGGAGTCTCCGCCGGGCGTCGTCGATCCAGTCCGGTCCCATCGCCAGTCTCCAGCCTTTCCAGAAGTCAACGGGAATTCGAGGCGTCCCGGCCCCCTCTCCCCGGCCCTCCACCGCCAGGAGAGTGGGGGCCGGAGAGGAGGCGCTACCGGAAACCGCGGTCAGAGCCATCTTTTTGGGGGAGGGTCGAGGCCGGTCCACCCCAAGCCTAGGTCACGTCTTCTGGCGGCGGTCGAGGCCGGCGGCGATCGCGACGATGGCCTTGGAAATCTTGGCCGAGGGGGCTTCGATGACCACGGGGATGCCGTGGTTGCTGGCCCGGTTGACCGCCTTGGGGTCCTCGGGCAGGTAGTGCGTGATCTTCCGCCCGAGCGCCTCCTCGGCCTTGGCCGCGGGGACCTCCTGCGGCTGCCCGTGGCGGTTGACGACGAGCTGGACCTTCTCCACGCCGATCTCCAGCCCGGCGAGGTGCTCCAGCGTCCGCCGGACGTTCCGGAGCGAGGGGAATTCGAGCCGGAAGACGACCAGGATGATGTCGGCCTGGCGGAGGACGACCAGTTGCTCCTCGCGGAACGAGTGGTCCAGATCAACGACCACCGCGGGGAAGCCGGCGCGGGCCAGGAGCACGGCCTGCGCGACCCCCTCGGGCTTGACCCGGCCGATATCGGCCAGGTGGGTCGGCGCGGCCAGCAGGCTCACGCCCGAGTCGTGCTTGGCCAGCGACCGCTCGAACATCACCTTGTCCAGCCTCGCCGCGTTCTGGCAGAGGTCGGCCAGGGTATAGGTCGGCTTGAGGTCCAGGAGCGAGGCGAGGTCGCCCGTCTCCAGCTTCAGGTCGACCAGCCCGACCGACTTGTGCAGCTTGGCCAGCGCCGCGGCCAGGTTGACCGCCAGGGTGCTGGAGCCGCCCCCGCCGTTGGGCGAGACGACGGCGATCAGCCGGCCCGACTCGGCCGGCCCGCGCTCGGCCTCGGCCATCCGCCGGATGGCCGATTCGAGTTCGACTTCGAGGTCGGCCGCGTCCACGTAGTCGCCCGCGCCGCCCCGGAGGGCCCGGAGGACGACCCGGGCGTCGGAGGTCGGCCCCAGGGCCAGAACCTTGCCCGGGGCCAGCCGGCTCAGGTGCGGGAGCAGCCCCAGGCCCGGCTCGGGATTGGCCGAGAGGGCCAGGACCACCAGGTCGATCGACGGTTCGCGCCCCAGCCGGGCCGCGGCGGCGTCGGTCGACAGGACGTGCGACGACGGGCAGTCATGGCCGCCGAAGCTCAGGACTTCGCGGATCCGCGAGCCGATGGACCCCTGGTCGGCGACGATGAAGGCCGGCATCATTCCCTCGTGTTGATTCCATCCCGTGGTCGGTCGCTGGCGTGATCTCGTGAGACTCGATTCCCGATTCGTGAACGGTTCGAGCGGTTTTCCTTCGGCCGGAGCGATTCCTGTCGGGTGGTGTCGAGCGAAAACCGACCTAATGCCCCGAACTCAGTCGCCTGGATATCAGGGAATTCGACCGTTCTTGCCGCTCTTTCTCACTCGGCTCGGCGGTGGGCGTCCCGCCGGGTCCGGCGATCGACCGGGCCTTCCGCGCCGCTGGCGGTTGGCGGATCGTCAGCACGTCGGCCCCGGCGGCGGTCCCGCGTAGGGTCCGGATCGTCAGCTTCTCCCCCTCGGGCTCCGCCAGCGGCTCGGGCTCCGGGGCCGGGGCGGGCGTGGGCGCGGTGACGACGGCGACCGGCTTGGGCCTGGCCGGGACGAGCTGGAGGTCGGCCAGGGTCGCCGGCTTGGTCTTGGAGTCGCCCATGTCGGTGAGGTTCCGGAGCGAGAGGTGGAGCGTCCCCTTGTTCTGGCCCAGGTCCAGCTTCGAGGCGTCGAAGGGCGTGACCTGGAGGGTCACCGACCGGGCGTCGTCCGGGTTGATCTTGTTCTGTTGCGGCGTGTTGACCGTGGTGTGGACGGCCAGAATCTCGGCGTTCTGGAGCAGCGTGGTGGTCGTGGCCCCGCCCGTCTCGTCGTCGGAGCCGCCCGCCGAGTTGGTCGTCAGGAGCACGTCCACGCGATAGCCCGGCAGGATGTGGCCGGCCATCGAGGAGGACAGGGTCGGCGTCTGGATCGTGAAGGCCCGCATCCCCGGCCGGACCAGCGCCGCCAGGCCCCGTCCGGCCCCCTTCTGGGCCAGCTTCTTCTCGCGGAGCATGTCCCCCTTGTCGAGGGAGGCCAGTGCGGCCCGGCCGACGGCGTCGGCGACCTTGCGGATCGCGTCCTCGGGGAGGTCGGCGAGCGGGACTTGCCGGACTTCGAGCATCGCCTCGGAGATCGACTCGCCCGGCTTGACGTCGTCGGCCGCGAAGACGACGTCGGTCTTCTCCACGACCGGCCCGCCCTGCGGCTTCCGGAGCGCCTGGACCAGGACCATCGCCGAGATCCCGCAGACCCCGGCCAGGGCCACCACGATGAGCGTCCGGCGGTTCATCGGGCGTCCCCCGGGTTGAAGTTCGAGGCGGTCGCCACGGCCGACGGTCGGTCATCATAGGGCGGCCAGACCTCGTCAATCCGGGCGCCCCACCAGGCCATGGTCGCGAAGAAGCCCACGCAGGTCATCGCCCCGAACGGGACCAGCCGGCGCCGGCGGTCGGGGCGGCGGACCTCGGCCTCGATCGTCGCCGGCGGCCGGGCCGACCGGCCAGGCCGGGCCAGCGCCATCCCGAGCAGGTAGACCTCGGCGACCACCGCCATCGGGCCGCCCCGCGACCAGACCAGGGCCGCCGCGTAGAGCCCGGCGGCGAAGGCCGAGGCCACGAACACCTGATACGTCAGGAACGGGCCGAGCCACGCCCCCACGGCCATCAGAAGCTTGACGTCACCGGCCCCGACTCCGCCCAGCGCGAAGAAGACCACCAGCAGCCCTAGCCCGAGCCCGGCCCCCAGCAGGCTCGAACCCAGGCCCGGCCACCCGCCCAGCCAGCCCGAGCAGGCCAGCCCCAGCAGCAGGGTCGGGAACGTCAGGGCGTTGTAGACCTTGAATTTCCAGAGGTCGGTTGCCGAAGCCGCCAGGGTGGCCAGCGCCACCGCGGCGAGCGGGATCAGGTCGGTTCGGGACACCGGCTCAACTCCTTGGAGGACCGGAAAATCCGAGGCCCCGGGCACGATCGCGACGTCCGTCGCGATCGAGGCCGGGGCCGGTTCGGGCGAGTGGATTCCGTCCGGCTCTCTGACGGAATGTAGGACATGAGGACCCGGGAGGCGACCGGGCCGGCCGGGATTCGTGGGGAGGGACCTCAGCCCAGGCCCGGGCCCGCGCCCCGGAAGAGCCCGGCGAGCGAGGAGGCGAAGGCGGAGACGGCGGCCACGCAGGCCACCGCCACCAGCATGGCCATCAGGACGGATTCGGCGGCCATCGCCGCGTCCTCGACGGCCTGGAGCCTCCGGGCGAGCCCGAGCCAGTGAGCCATCGCGGGATCCTTCGCGACCCGGGGGCGGCCTGGCGGGCCCCTCCGGCGTCGGGCAGGGTCAGCTCCCGCCGAGCGTGGTCGAGACCGAGGTGAACTTGCCGCCGATCGCCGTGCCCAGCGCGGTGACGACGGTGACCAGGGCGGCGCCGATCAGGGCGACCATCAGGGCGTACTCGACCATCGTGGCGCCCTCTTCGCCGGCAACCAGACGCTTCAAGAGATTGGCCATGGTGAGATTCCTTCGAGTTCGGGGTTTTTCGGTGGATGCGGCGAACGTCCCGGGCGGCCCAACATCGGGCCGCCGCGGCGAGCATGGTTATCAGGACGGACTGGGCGGCCATCGCCGCGTCCTCGTCGACCCGGAGGCTCCGGGCCAGGCCGATCAGTCAGTTCGGTCAAGCGGGCCCCCGCTTCCCGGGCGGGATGGGCGGGCTCCTCCGGCGTCGGGCCGGGGATCGCCCGGCCCGCGACGCCCGGGGTCAGCTCCCGCTGCCGGCCCCGGTGATCGTGGTCGAGACCGAGCTGAACTTGCCACCGATCGCCGTGCCCAGCGCGGTGACGACGGTGACCAGGGCGGCGCCGATCAGGGCGACCATCAGGGCATACTCGACCATCGTGGCGCCCTCTTCGCCGGCAACCAGACGCTTCAGGAGATTGGTCATGGTGAGGTTCCTTCGAGTCCTGGATTCTTCCGCAGCGCGACCGACGTCCCGGGCGGCCCAACATCGGGCCGCCGCCGGGGACCGGCCGCTACGTCTGGGATGGCATCGGGCTTGGATCTTCGGAGGCCGGTCCCGGTCGATTGCCCGAGGGCTCCGTGACGGCCGCGTGCCGTGTCTCGTCGCCCCTTCCTTGCCGAGGCCGGGCGTCGCTGCCTCTGAGAGAAGATTGGGTCACGTTCGAGGGATTGTCCAATCCGCCGGACGGATTTCACCCCGGGGCGTGGTCGGATCTCGCTCAGCGGAGCGGGGCCGATTCCGGGGCCTTCAGGTCCGGCCCGAGGATCTGGAAGTGGTGGATCCCCGGGCGCTTCGGGTCGCGGTGGGTCCAGACGACCTCCTTGGCCGGCGTCACCTCCAGGAGCTTGATCGCGTCGCCCCCGGCGCGATAGCTGGCGATCACCGTGTTGCCGTTGGCCAGCCGCTGGACCCCGCAGGCGTCGCTGATCGGCCGGCCGGGCAGGTCGTCGTTGCCGACCCGCCAGGCGATCGCCCCCTTGGGGTCGAGCTCGACCACGGTGTTGCCCACGGTGCAGCCGACCAGGGTGTTGCCGTCGGCCAGCCGGATCGCCGTGAACGGCATGTCGGGCGTCTTCGCCTCCCAGGCGATCTTCCCCCCGGGGGTGTATTCGCGGACCACCTTGTCGAGGAGCTGCGGGACCAGGTAATTCCCGTTGCCGAGCTTGCGGGCCATCCGGGTCTGGAGGTGGTGGTCCCTGGTCTGCGCCTGGATCGGCACGTCGACCAGGATCCGACCTTGCCGGTCGACTTCCAGGAGCCGGGGCCGGTCGCCGGCTTCGCTCAGGAGGACCCGGCCCCCGGCCAGGGGCTGCACGGTGTTGACCTCGGACTGCGTCCCCTTGAACTCGAAGAGGACCCTGCCGTCGCGGTCGACCTCGACCACCGAGCCGCCGGGATTGGCCGGGTCCTTGTTCAGGGCCAGCAGGACATGGCCCTCGGGCAAGACCCAGCCATCGCGCGAGGCGTGTGGATATCGCCAGGCGAGCCGGCCGCCGCCGTCCATGAGATAGGTCTCGCCGCCGGTCGCCAGGAAGCCGTGGGCGATCTCCCGGGGCGGCGGCCCGGCCGCGCCCGCCATCGAGACCATTGCGAACATCAAGATGCGTCGGAGCGTCACGGGTGCCATCCTTTCCGGTCCCATCCTCGGGTCGGCCGCTCGCGCCCCCTGATACGCTTTCCGGAAAGTTCATGCCTTTTGGTTGACATAGGCTGCGTTGCAGATGGTCTTGAGCCTCTCCGCATCCTCACACACCGCACACACGCTCCGCACGGCCTCCTG
>JAABUJ010001586.1_pt1 | contig 32505 bp, 39 predicted proteins | sample 5559131 | NCBI WGS metagenome assembly JAABUJ01 (sample SAMN10711875, study PRJNA513366) | rock metagenome | isolation source: Antarctica rocks | place: Antarctica: Victoria Land, Mt New Zealand nord | collected 2016-01-07
TTCCATACCTACAGTATATCATTTATTCAACAAGTGTGCGTTATTTCCACGTCTGATGAAGACTGCGATAAGGACGGCCATTCCTCCCCATGCCTAAAGGCAGGGGACTCCTGGCCGAAGAAATTGAAACTGATTCTGCGGGAAGCGCTCACGCACAGCGAAATGATGATAGACGACATCGCGGCACGGTACATCACCCAGCAGCATGGCTGCAAACTCGCCGTCGCGGTGGACGCGGCTGAAGATGCGTATGCCGCCGCGCAAAACAAAGCTGAGAAGGCGATGGGGCTGACGCGATGAAAGCACGTATGGGCGTGACGCTTGGTGGCATGGCGTTGATGGCGGGTGGCGCGCTCGTCTGCCGGCCAGCAGTGGAGCAGGCGTACCCGCTGCTGACGCAGGCCGCTCATGCGCTGGAGATGCCTACTACGGTGGGTCATATCAACGCCGACAGGGCATCGCTGACGGCGACGTACAGGGCGCTACGAGGCGGCACAACGCTCGGACAGGCTCCCGTGCCGGAAGGGGCGGGCGCGACGCTGCTGGGGATGCTGGTGGCTGCTAGCGCGGTCGGGGGCGGCATTGCCAAGCATCGTGACCCTGAGCAACAGAAGAAGCGTGCCAAGGAGCAGGAGAAAGCCGAGGCCGAGGCTCCCATCGTGGCGACGAAACGCGACCTTAAGCGCGATGGTTGGCTCTCATCGGCGGGATGGCCGCTCGGCAAAGATATCTCCACAGGTCGGCGCGTCTACCTGCCACGTAAAGATCAAACAATGCACACACTTGTCATAGGGGGGACGGGATCGGGCAAAAGTTCGGCAGCGCTTATTCGGTGGATAGTGGCCGAGCGCGGGTACAAGACCGAGAAGCGGGCCAGCCTCATCGTTATTGATCCCAAGGGCGGTGGTGAATTGACGGACACCACTATTGGCCTGATGGAACAAGCTGGCTATCGCGTGTGGGTGTACGATCCGCTCTCACCGGGGACGCTGCGTTTCAACGCGTTGGGGTTGGCCCCGACGGCGGCGCAGGTCAAGGGGGTAGTGGCGCGTTGGGTGGAGTGCCTGTCGGTCGCTGGGTCATCAGAAAATTCGTTCTGGCGCAACCTATCTATTGCTTTGATTGCGGGCGCTGCTATCTATCTACGACGCGAGGCAACGAAAGCGGGTCAGCCATGGCAGTCGGTCAGCATGGCCGATGTGGCCGACTTCTACCGCAACGTTGATATGGAAGAGGCGACAGCGCTTATCATCGCGGCGGGTTCCGATAGGGATGCTGACCGCGATATGAAGGGCATCGCGGCGAAGTTAACGCACCTGCAAGGCAGCAAAAAGACGCGCGACGATGCCATGACTGGTGTAGAGCAGCGCCTTGACTGCCTGACCGATGACCGTATCGCGGCGTCTATGGTGACGAATGACATGGACCCGACGTTCTGGCAATTGTTCGTGGACCAACCGACCGTGCTCTACGTGCCCATTGGCATGCATGAGGCCAGCCAGATTAAGCCGGTGGTTGTGACGTTTCTGGTCGGCGCTATCGACGCACTCGACCGCATTGCTGGCGTCGGTAACACCAAACTCAAGCGGCCCGTGCGCATCATCGTGGACGAGTTCGCCAACCTTGGCAAAATCAGCGGGATGGTTGGCATCGCATCGACCATTCGCTTCCGTGACATGGGCTTGGTACTCGCCATCCAATCATTGACGGGCGTAAAGAAAGCGTATGGCATCGAGACAGACAGCCTGATGGAAAACCTGCTGACACATGTTGTGCTCGCCAAGAGTGTGCCCGCGGCGCTCAAGCGGTACGCGGTAGCCGATCTCAATTTGGGATTGGTGACGCTGATGCAGCGCAAGACAGCACTGGTGCAGCGGGCGGGCGACCTGCCGATTCGCGTCAAGACGCAGGGGTGGTTCGAGGCTAGGCGGTTAAGGGCGGCGCAAAGGCGGGCCAAAGATGTCTGCGACAAGGCAACAATTCTGCGTTGGCAGGCGGACCTGCACGCTGAAGAAGCCGCCGATGTGGATGGCGCGCTGGTCGGCGCAGCGCTCTCAACAGCACAGGTACGATCGGGGGTACTTGACATAACCACGGAGGCGGATGAGGACAATGACATTGGTGAGGAGGGTGTGGATGAGGGGACATGGAGCGATATAGATGACGGTGAGAGGGTAACGTGGGGCGACGGGGAGTTGGTGGAGGCCTACGCGTTGGCGTGGGACTAGAAAACGGACGAAGAGGAGACAAGAAGATGGATAGAAGCACGAAGACGGTAACGTGGGGCATAGGACATGAGGCAGGGACGTTGCGGCGCCAAATGTCGCTGGCTGGATGGGCGCTTGTGGGGTTGTGCATCGCATGGGTGCTGCAGCCGTATCATCGGTATCAGCCCGCGACCTGGCTTGATTGGGCGACGCTGGCTGGTCTGATCGTCTATGCGTCGGTTTGGGTGTATGGGACGCGGCGCGGGATGCTGCCGTGAGCGCGACAAGGGAGGGATACAACTATGTTTAACCTGATCGTCTTACAGGTCTATATCGTGGTGGGCGCCGTTGTCGCGGCCATTCCGGCGCCAACAGACGTGGCGAACAAGTTGGCAGGGTGGGAGAAAGTCGTGATCGCGGGTGGCCTGTTGGTCTGTCTGTTCTATCTCATCAAGGGCATAACCCAGGCCGCGGGGAGCGGGACGAAGCGTGGGGAGGGCGTCATCACGGCTATTATCGCGTCGATCGGGATTGTTCTTATCGGGGCGGGCGGCGCCGCGCTCGCGGGCGCGGTCGGATTCTCGTAGCATGAACGGGGAATAAAAAAGCCGTGGCACAGACCGTCAATATTCCCGACCAGGGGCTGAACCGTCGTCCCAGGCCCTGGTCGGCCTACGGATTGCCGTGGGTCGATTATCAGATATGGTGGTTCGCCGTGTGCGTGGTCCTCTGGGTCGTGACCGTCTTCGTGACCTCACTGCTGAAGAAGCCGTTGCACGGCACCTGGGGTATCGTGCTGTCATGGGCCATGGGTGAGGGCGCGGCGATGGTCGGCGTGGCCTGGGTCGGCTGGTATGTGTTGCGGGAAGATCGGGAGTCCGTACGCCTGCACCAACTGCTCTATCTGATGGCGCGCCACCGTCGCGTCGCCAACGGGTCCGGTCGTTTTTTTCGTATCGACGGCCACAGGATCACGTTCACGGACAACAGGATTGTACACATGCACGGCCCTGTGGTCGTGCATGTTCCGGTGCCCAGGATGGAGCCGCTGTCCAGCGCGACTATTCTTGGCGGTCGGGGACGATTGGAGTCCGTGGGGAACGGCGTGATGAAGCGCCCCGATGGGCGGTACATTGGACGCCTCGACGTGCGACCGCTCGTGACGGGATCTAAGTCGGACGAGGATTTGGCAACGTTGTATGAGGAAATGGCGGCCCTCGTCCGGCGCTTCGACGGGGACCGCACCATCCACATCACGGCCCGCAATGAACCGTTGGACATCGAGGCGGTGATAGCCCTCATCGACGCCAAGACGACGGCGCGGAACCCGGTGCTACGCCACAGCGCCCTTCTGCGTCGGCGATGGTATCGCCGCGTCTACGGGCAGGGTCACGCGCCCAATCTGACCTATCGCCTGACCGTGGCTGGGAACGACGTGCACGCTGTCGAGTCGTTGATGGGCGACGCTGAAACGCACCTGACGCGCATGGGCAACGGTCACGCACGCGTCACCACGGCGCTGAAAGACGACGTGCGGCGCGACCTGGCGCTGGGTCTGGACGGCGGCGCCGGGTTGTGGGACGTGTCGTACGACGGCGACCTAGGGCGCAACATGGTCGTGGCGCGTGTGGGTGAGAAAGAGCGTTGGGCGCGCACCTACCGGCTCACGTCCTGGCCGGAGAAGATTTTCCCCGAACGTATCGCGGAGTTGGGGTTGCTCCCTTTCGACAGCATCCTCTCCATCTGCGCGACGGCGATCAATCAGGCACAGGGGCGCGAGATCCTGGAGGGACGCGCGGATGCCATGCGCGCCGACAACGCTCAGGCCATGAGCGCGCAAGGCTACGACAACCTGACGATTAGCGCATCCAGCCATAAGGTCATCCGCGCCTTCGTGGCGGTGGATAACGGCGATGACGCTCTCGTGAAGGTGGGCTACACGCTGACGGTGCTGGCCGATGATCCCGCCGTGTTGGAGCGACGTTGTACCGACGCGCTCGCGGTATTGGCGCACGCCAAATGCGGCGTGAGCTCCTGTGTCGGCCGGCAGGACAAGATGCTGCCGCAAGCGATGGGGTTGGCCTACGCGCCTGTCGCGCCGCTCTATGGGTTGTCTAGCACGGTCGGCGTGCTTTATCCATTCAACCTAGCGAGTCCTGGCCATAAGGAGCCAGGACACCTGATCGCCTCGTCCGAGCGCGCCAATCAATTGGTTTTTGTAAACTGGGCGGAAGCAGCCACGGGCGGACTCCTCATTGTTGGTAAACAAGGGTACGGAAAAACGGTTATCGCTGGGTTGTTGGAGTGGGAAACACTCATGGACGGGGGATGGGTCACGTCGCTTGACCCGACGCCCTCGCGTCTGGGCATCGCGGAGGTTTTGGGCGAGGATGCCGTGCGACTCAATCTGATGGCCGAAGGCGTCGCAATCAACCTACTCACCATCGCGGGCGCGGCGACGGACAGCCGCGTGCTCTCGATTATGGCGATTCTGAAACTCGTCTTTGGGGACGGCAATTCCAGCTATAGCTGGGACCCATGGGAATACGATGTGCTTTCGCGTGGCATGGCCGGGTTGATCCGGCACGCCGCGCTGATCAGACAGGAGCCGCGCATGGGCGCGTTCGCTGCTCACCTGCGCCATCTGGAGCGCCGTGAACGCAGTCCGCTGACCAAAGCGGGGCGTACTCCTCGCAACGCGGTTCTCGCTGACCGCTACGCCAACCTGCGGCGGCGGCTCGGCTCGACGTACGGTACGGGTGTCTATCGGAGTCTGTTCGATGAGAAGACGAGCAAAGACATCGACGTGCCCTACGTGCTCATCAACGCGGGGCGGCTGACAGCACAGGAGGGCGTCGGGTCATACCTTGGCTTCGTGGTGGCCCAGCACGTCGCCAATATGCGCGCCAAACGGGCGGGTGATCGCGGGATACGCTGCCGGCTATTCATAGACGAGTCGAAGAAGGTGATGGAGTATGCCGCGCCGTGGATCAGTCGCTCCGGCCGTGACATTCGGCACGATGACCTCCAGGTAGCGATCATCACGCAGAACCCCAGTGACCTGATGCTCAACCAACTCATTATCGACACCTTGAGCGCGATCAACACGCGGTTTTTCTTCAACACGCAGAATACGCTCCTCTCGGCGGGTGGCGTGGGCAACAAGTGGCTCGCTGACGAATACGGCTTTACACAAGCTATCATTGGGCGCATGGGACGGCTCAACCGCACCAGCGATTTCTCCGAATGCGTGATGAGCGTGGTGCTGGCGGCGGGCGATCCCCGTTACGGCGTGATCCAGGTCCGTGTGCCCACGTTCCTGCTTTACCTGCTCGGTAGTTATAAGGATGAGAAGGATGTGCGCGACCGCGACCGGGCGCGGTATGGCTCGCTGTGGGCAGCGGCCGTTGCGTATGACGATACCGCGAACGGGGAAAAGATGCCGGAGGTGGCGGCATGACGCGGCGACTCTCCATAGCGCTGCTGGCGCTGGCGCTGTTGTGGATGCCCACGGTGGCTCACGGGGCGCCCGTGCCGACCGCGACCCTTGTCCCTCCCACGGCCACAGCCACGACCGTCCCCACCGCGACGCCGGTTCCGCCATCCCAGACGCCCTATGTGGTCGTTCAGACAGCCGTACCCGTCCCCACGCAGCGCCCACGCGTCGCCCCCGTCCTCTCAGTGAACCCCTCGCAGGTGATTCAGAATAGTTCCACGGATGGGGTCGCAATCGCGGGGCACGGATTCGACAAGGCCACGGTCATCCACCTCTCGTTCATTGACCCTGGTGGGGCGACCCATACCCTGCGCGACGTCACGACATCGGGCGCGGGCACGTTTACCTACCTGCTGCTGGCCGGAACCTTTGGGGCGGGGACGTACACCTTCACGGCGGAAGAGGGGCCAGACCCGACGATCCGCGACTCCGCGACGCTCCAAGTCCAGCCCTTGATCGGCGCGGCGCCGGGAGGCGCGCCGGGCGACCTCAACACGCCCTGGGGACCAATTCACACCGGCGACTGGTGGCGCGCGGGCACGATGGGCCTGTTGGCGTGGTGGAGTGACTTCTATAGCGGGGGCGCCAACAAGGTGATCGACCCCATCGTGGCGGTGGCGCTCTACATTCCGCCCATCGCCTCGGGCGCGTTCTCGTTCATCGCCGGGTCGGACCTCATCGCGTACGGGTCCATCGCGCTCTCGTTCCTCCTGGTGGTCCGCATGGTGGCGCTGATCGTGGGCGTGGTCCGCAATCATCGGAACGTCGAGGCTGCCGTCCTCTCGTTCGTCTTGCTGGCGATCCTGGTGTCCACGGTCTTGAACCTCTCCGATCTAGAGGCCAGCTCGTGGGCGTGGATCAACCAGTACAGCGCGGCTATCGCGGGGATGGGTCTGGATCACTTCAAGCACGCGCTGGAGACCTGGACGACGATCAAGAAAAACGATATGGCGAGTTTGGGCGTCTTCCTCCTCGACGTCGCGGGCGCCGGGTTCATGATCTTACTCTGCGTCGTCCTGTTCGTCATCATGGTTCTGACGAACGTCGGGGGCCTCTTGATGCTCATCGTCCTGTTCATCCTGGGTCCCCTGTTGCTGCCCCTGTTAGTGACGGAGTTCACGCGGCCCATCGGCGGGTGGTGGGCCAAAAGCATCGTGGCAATCAGCCTATGGCATCCCGTCTACGCGCATATCATCCAGGCTGGCGGCGGCGTGGTGGACACGCTCGGCACGGATCACTCTCTGTTTGGCAGTCCTTTCATGCGCGTGGCCCTCGGCGTGGGTCTGGTCATCGCGTTTAACATGGTGCCCGCTTTGTGTGGCGGGGCCGTCGCCCTGGTGCGCTGGGGTGGGGCCGGGGCCATCGACGCCGCCAAACTCCCCTTTGCGGCGCATGCCACCGGCATCGCGGATAAGGCCAAAGGGTTTATCCCGATAGTCGGAAAGAGCCTCTGATGCTCAAGCCACACGAGCCCACGAGCGCCAAACGCCGCTTCTTCCTGGGACTTTTCTTCCCGCCCTATGTGCTCTACCGCGTCGCATCGGAGGGATGGGACGCCGTTGAGGAGATGGGGCGGCGCGGCGGTATTGATAAAAAGAAGGGCGCGCTCTATACCTGCGCCTGGTTAGGGTTGTGCCTGCTCGGCTGGGCGACGCCGTGGGCGCGTCCCCTGGCCTACGTCGTCATGCCCTGCTTGGCGCTCTACCTGCGGCCCCAAGACGCGCGGGTGATCGTCAACGGCATCGTCTGCCTGCGTGTCAAACGCGTGTTACGTGCGACCCCGACGGCGCGCGTCACCGTCTTACGGCCCCATCCGTGGGGGCGTCGATGGGGCGTCTATAATCGCGACGGGGAGCGCGCGGGGTGGTATCGCCAGCAGGACGAGGCGCGGGCCGTGTCCGAGGCGATGAACGCGGTGGCGTCCCGACAGGAGGGACTTGTCGAGGCGGGGTCGTGGGAGCGGGACATCGCGGAACTAGTGGGCAGCTTTGAGTAGCGGTCGAAAAAACGGCGCGAAGCGAATAGCCATTCGATGACATAGAGGGCAAGTCGTGCCGGTGAAAGCTAAGATAACGTGTCATCTTCACGAGGGCCGTCCTGCTAACTAGCGGGGCGCCCCTTCCACGTTTGTGTGCGTCTGCTATACGTTTGTCATGGTTGGCGCTATTATTATGTCATGTGCGCGGGTTGCCGCGTTGTAGCGTCCTTGCGAGGAGGCTTGCCCCATGACGGCAGAGGCTAACGAACACCGCACGGCGCCCGCTCAAGCAGCAGGCCCAGGACCAATTCCGGCGCGGCCCCACGTCACAACCAAAGGTGTGCCGCATGCGCGTGGCTGTGAGTGTGAACAGTGCGTGAAGCGCCGCGCCACGATTGATGCGACGCAGACAAAGTTCTTCGACGCACGCCGCCATCGACCGCGTGCCGAGTTGGGGGATCGGTGGCGCAATAGTGACCGCTCTGAAGTATCATTTCAGGCGCTCACTGAACAATTGCACGAAAAGGCCCACATCTACAACGTCCAAACCAAAGACGCCTTGCTCCGTAAAGTAGACCGCTTCTCCGTGAAGCGGTCTTATCAATTAATGGAGGCGCTGTATCCTGAGGACTACGAGGCGTTCGTGCTGGCCTACCCGCTCGACGATGATGCCAAGGCGCCCGGCGATCCTGAACCGACCGAGGAAACACTGGCGCAACGCTTGTTATCGTTAGGGCGACGTACGGCCATTCAGCAAAAGGTGATCGCGTCACGGCTCAACGTATCCGAGCCGACCGTCACGCGGCGTCTGAAACGTGGACGGACGCACTTCCGTATCCTCTACATTGGCATCGCGCCGACGTCCGCTATCGTAGACATCCTCTCTGCGGGCATGGATGAGCACGAGGCCCAAGAAGCCAGTTAGGCGCTAAAAGAGAGCAACTGTTTCATATTTGTGAAATCGCTGTAATTCGCTCTATTTCTCCTGTATGATGGGCGTGTATAACTCTGCCCTGTTGCTGTCAAGGGCCGAAACGCCAACGCGTTTCGGCCCTTTTGTCTATGTCCCGTATCTGTGCGCGCCTCTCGTGTTGCTCCGTGCGTGATGCCTGCCGGTGTGACACCTGTTGATGGACAACCAGCCTTTGGCCCGTTTAGTCTACGTCATCTTATCGGGAGGTGCGTTGTGGTGGCGTCGGCACGGTGACTGATGGTGGCCCATTGCAGAGGCCGGGGCGTTTGCCTCCTAGTTGGGTCGTTTGGCGGTAGCGAAAAACAACCGCCGTCCCTAGAGCCTCCTATGGCTCTTAGCCCAGTACGGGCGCCTTGAGGCCCGTGGCGAGCCTGAATCGCCACATATCATGCACGTCTCTCTAAGTGAGGGCTTATGTCGCGCCGCAATGTCTACTACACCAGCATGGCTCCCCGTGAGATGGCCGATAGCCCCTACGAAGGGCTGGAAGGCGTTGTACGCGTCTTTGGCGTGCCTGTAGGGCTAGCGGCTGCGAAAGCGAGCAGAGAGCGCCAGCGGCAGCGGTGGCGCGCGGAGCAGGCTATGCGGCAGAAGGCAGAGCATGAGGCGACGCGTGTGCTGGGCGACTGATGAGAGGTGAGGGGCTACTAATCCCACGCCGCACGTCGCTGGGTTCCTCCGCCCCAGCTAGCGCTCCATCCTTGACCCGTGGGGCACGTCGATACGACGGCGACAACCTTTCCCCCTGCTGATGGAGTGCAGGCGCTGACGAGCCGCCGTTCGCCCATTGGCGTTGTGGTGAGGGGAGCCCTGCGGGCGCTCCCCTCGGGCGGCTAGCATCTAACAAGTGAGCATGACTGTGGCTGACGCGATGATTACCATTGTTGGCACGGCCATGGTGCCTATCGGCAACTTGAAGCCGCATGCCCGCAACCCACGAGCGGGCGATGTAGACGCCATTGCAGAGAGTATGCGCGCGCATGGCATGTTCCGACATCTTGTCGTCAACAAGCGCGACAATGTGGTGCTCGCCGGCAATCACTCACTCCATGCCGCGCACGACGCGGGGCTAGAGGTCGTGCCCGTGTCCTATGTAGACGTGGACGATGAAGAAGCCGCGCGCATTGTGCTGGTCGATAATCGCACATCCGACATTGCCAAGACAGACAGCGGGTTGCTTCTTCGCCTGTTGGATGATTTGCGCGGCACTGAGTTGGAACTTTCAGGCACAGGATACGAGCAGCAAGACCTCGACGACCTGACGGTGCGTGTGAGTGACCAACTGGCAACAGACCTCTCCATTCAGACGCCCCCTATCCCTGAGCGCTTTACCGTGCTGGTGGAATGTGAGAGCAAAGACGCGCAAGATATGGTGTTGGACCGGCTACGGGCGCAAGGCTTGAATTGTAGGGCGATGACGACATGACCACGATAGAGCATGAAGGCCCAAAAGCATTGGCGGCTTTTATGCTCTATCGCGACTTTGGCCCCACGCGTAGCCTGGAGCAATTACACCAACACTACCCCGATACTACACCGTCTGTGCGGCAACTCAAGACGTGGAGCGCGTCGTTTAACTGGGTCGAGCGGTGCCGCGCACACGACGAAGCGATAGCCGCCGAGGCCGCCGAACGCGACAAGCAGGCGCGGTTGGCCGACATTGACCGCAAGCGTCAGGATCGCATCAAGGTCGCGGCGGCCGTTAGGGGCAAGGGCGTTAGCGCGCTGACGCACATGAAAGCCGAAGACCTGGCGCTACGGCCTGACAGCGTGACGCGTATGCTCACGTACGCGGATGCTGTCGAGAGATTGGACATGGGCGAGGCCACCGAGCGCATTGACTTCACGCAGATGAGCGACGAAGAACTGGACGCCAAGATCGCGGCGTATATGGCCGCGCAGGGAAAACGCTGATGGCCTCGACTGTTACCGCTGTCCCGTCCGCGCTCGACGCGTTGCTGATGGAGCGGGTGCGCCGCCAGCGCCAGGCCGCAGCAAGCGTCCCCCAGGCGGAGATGACGCCGGATGAGCGCGCCGCCCACTGCATCACCTGGATATGTTCCTACTGCAAGGTGATGTCCGACGCGGGCAAGGGGCCAATCCCCTTCATCCTGTTCGATTACCAGCGGGACTTCATCCGCTCCTTCTGGCAGCACCGCGAACTCATCGTCCTCAAAGCGCGCCAGATTGGCATGACCGAAACGGTCGCCGCGCTCGCGGTTTACTGCATCCATCACTTCCCCGGCTGGACCATCATCATCCTCTCGCAGGACTTGGAAACAGCGAACGAGGCCATGGCGAAGTGCCGCGTGGCCTACGACTACTTGCCGGACACGGTGCGTATCCCCGTCGTCAACGCAGCCATCATCTCGCGTATCGCGCTGGTCAATCGCTCGCGTATCGTCGTCAAGCCGACGACGGCCAACTCTGCCCGGTCTCTCGCGGCACAGGTGCTCATCATCGACGAATGGGCGCGCCAGGCGCCACACCTGCAAGCGCAGGTGTTCGCCGCCGCCGCGCCGACCGCCCGCAGCGCGGGCAACCGCATCGTGGGCCTATCCACCGCCAACGGGGTCGGCAACTTCTTCCACCGTCAGTGGGTCAAGGCGATCAACGGCGACTCGGCCATGACGCCGGTCTTCCTACCGTGGTCTGTGCGGCCCGGCCGCGACCAGGCGTGGTACGACCAGGCGACGGCCAACATGGAGAGCTGGCAATCGAGCCAAGAGTTCCCCACGAGTGCCGACGAGGCGTTCATCCTCTCTGGTCGCCCTCGCTTCGACATCCCCGCCTTGACCGCGCTCGCGCCCGTCGCGCCGATAGAAACGCTGGAGATGGGGACGGACGCGGCGACTGGGCAGGCGCTGGGCCACGCGCGTATCTGGGACATGCCCCAGGCGGGCATGCGCTATACGCTGGGCGTGGACACGGCCGAAGGTCTGTTGAAAGGCGACTACAGCGCGGCGGTCGTCTTCGATTACACCACCGGCCTGGACGTGGCCGAGTTGCACGGCCATTGGGAACCCGAGGAGTTCGCGCGGCATGTCGCGGCCCTCGGCCGTCTCTACAACGACGCCTACGCGGTTGTCGAGGCCAACGGCCACGGCGCCGCCGTCCTGCTGGCGCTCACATCCATCGAGAGTTACCCTAGTCTGCATATGCAGCAGGATATCTTCGGTAGCGCGTCGCCGCGCCCCGGATGGAAGACGACGAGCGTCAGCAAACCGGTGATGATTGACGCCCTGGCCGTATCTATCCGCGAACGGCGCCCCTATCGCAACGCGGACTTTGTGTCCGAGGCGACCACCTACGTCATCGAGGACAACGGGGCCACGAACGCGTCGGGCGACGCCCACGACGACCGGGTGATCGCGTACGCGCTAGCCGAGATTGGCCGCGGATGGGCGCCACCCGCCGAAGAAGTCGAATACCTCGAAGATTACATGCCGGATGTCCGCGTGCGGATCAGCGGCTGATTGCGTGGCGACATAGCAGGGTAGGGCAACCGTGGCAACGTCCGACCGACCGCCGACGCGCTCCCAGCGCGCCCGCACGGCACGCCTCGACGGCACGCCGACGCGTATCGCCTCGTTTGTGTACCTCGTGCAAGATGATGAGGCGGAGACAACACTGCGCGGCGCGCTCATCGACCAAGACCCGTCCGTGGATTGGATACGCCTCGCCAACGTCGAGCAAGCCGTGAACCGCGATGGGCGCGCGGAACCTGATTGGGTTGTCGCCGACAATACGTGCGTTATCCCATGGGGACGTATCCTCAGACTGTATGAGGCGCCCCCACCGCGCTAAAGGGACGACGATGACGCCAATGCCCTTCCTGCCCACGCGGTATCGCGCGACTTTCACAGAGGCTAATGCCGACAATACGGATCGTTGGATTACACTGAAAGCCAAAGGTTCGGACAGGGCAACGGCGCACGTTCATCTCGACGCGTCGGGGCACATCGACAAGGGGCCAGCAGTGCTTATGGGTAGGCACATCGGCGCGTTGTCAGCCACACATGATGTGGCGACGGCAGAAAAGCCTGATTACGCCGTTGAGGCGCTACGGGCGCGCTATGCACATCTGGCCGATGGCGCACGCTACGCCGCCGATGTGCCATCCATGACCGTGGGGCGTGACGCACGAGATAAGCACGCTGTATCGGTCGGCGTCCCCTATGAGAACACGACGCTACGCGGAGCCATCAAGGCGCGGGGCTATCGCTTCAATGGCGGTGACAAGACGTGGGAGAAGTCCTTTACGTCGCCTGATGAGGCGCGCGACGAAGCCCACGCGCTTGAACACGACCATAGCATTCCCCTGCACGCGATGACACCCGGTGAGGCTGCCAAGACCATGGCGTCTTACGGCATCGCGCATCCCTTTCCCGCCCGTTTTGTCGGCAAGGGCATTGACGACAGGCAGTGGCAGAGTGAGAACCACAAGGCCGAACCTGTCGGGGAACGCACGGGCTACGTGCAGATGGGCATAGTAACGCACGTCGCCCCCGCCTACCGGCAGAAGCGACGCGCGATGCTCGATGATTAGGTGCGGGCCGTTACGGCGCGGCGTTGGCTAGGCCGCGTGCCGTCAACATCTTATCCACCTCCGCCCTGATGGCTCCGCCATGCCGCTCGATAAAAGCGCGGTCTTCGGCGTTCAGGCCAAGGCGCAGGAGCTTCGCGCCGGCGGCGTTCAACGTGAGCCCTGTATCCGCGACGTATTGCTCCAGATCCTCGCGTACGTCGTCGGGCAGTCGCAGGGTCGTGATCGGTGTTCTCGATGTCATGGCGCTAGTCCTCCGTTGCGGGCGCGAGTTGCGCGACCTGGCCGTCATCATCGAGCGCGTAGCCAAGGCGGCGTAGGCCGCGCCGCAGCAGTGCCGCCTCATCTCTGTAGCATGTGACCATTGCGCTGTGATACTCTGCTAGCCGGGCGGCCAGCGATGATGTTTCTATCGCCAACGGCCCCCCGACACCATGGATAGCGCGGGTCTGATCGCCGCCCGGCCGACCGTCGCCGCGATACGCGTGGATGGCGAAGGCCAACTGCCCTATCGCCAGATCGATCTCCCGGTTGAGTTGGTCCGCGTGCGTCTCGCCGTAGTAGTCGGGTCCCCAACTGCTCGCGAACTGCGCGCCCCACGTGCCATCGGTGGGGGCGCGGAATCCCTCGCCGCCCGCATAGGCCACGACCGCAGCGCTTGGCGTCCAGGCGCTGCCCGCGCTTGCATCGAACGAATCCGCGAAGTCGGGGTCGGCGAGCATCGCTTCAACATACGCGCGTAGCACGGGATGTGTGATGCGTCCGGCGTCATTGGCAAGTATTTGGCAGGCGGCGCGCTCAACAGCGGGAACAAACGTGGTCGTGGTTGCGGTTGTGGTCATCATCTCTCTCCTCTAGCTACCAAGGATGTTTCCCATCCCCATGTATCTATGATAGCACCTGATAGCACCAATGTCAAGGGGAGAAGATGGCTATAATCCCCTCGGCTGGTAGAACACAATTTGTCACTAGCTTTAAAGAATCGTTTATCTCAACGGATGTTTATAGCGACCCGCTGAAAACTGTGGAGGACGCGGGTTGGGCAAATCTTACAACCGACCCACTCAGCCTGCAAACGGGGCGCGATATGGCGCCGCAGGATCGGCGTATCGTCATTGCACGCGCACGGCAATACTGGCGCATGTACCCGTTGGCGAAGCAGGCCATCCGCTTATTCACGACCTACGTGCTGGGCCAGGGCGTCAGTTACCATGCGGACGATGATAGCGTGCAGAAAGTCTTGGATGACTTCTGGAACGACCCCGACAATCGCCTCTCGCTGACGACAGCCCCCGCGCAGAAAACGCTGCTGACGCGCCTCCGCGTCGACGGGGAAATTATCGTCTATTTGTTCACCGACAAGGAGACGGGGCGCGTCAAGGTGCGCGTCGGTGAACCGCTCGAAATAGACGACATCATCCCTGACCCGGAGGACGAAGCGCGGCCCCTGTACTACAAACGGCGTTGGACCAAGCGTACCTACGACTACAAGGACACGGGGACGTGGCAACCCGGCACGATGCAGACGGACTACTACGCTGCTATCGACAATGCCGCGCTGCCGCACAAGCCGCCCCAACTGAACAAAGACGCCGTGATCTTGCATATCAAGATCAACGCGCTGGGCCAGCGCGGCATCTCTGACCTCTACGCGGCCCTCGACTATCTGTCGGTTCACCGCACCTACATCGAGGATATCGCCACCTTCATGCACAGCAAGGCGAGCGTGGCGTGGGTCAAGAAGGTCAAGGGCGGCGCTAACCAGGTCAACGCCTCGGCGGCGCTCGACCGCTCCTCTGCATCCGGCCCCCTCGGCGCATTGGGCGCGCGTTCCTACGAGAGCAACCCGCCGCCGGCCACCGCGTCCACCAAAGTGCTGAACCCAGCTGTTGACTTGCAAGGGCTAACGATGGACTCGGGCGTGGCCGGCTCGGAGGCGGGCGGGCGTATGCTCATGACGCAGGTCGGCGCGGCCACCGGCATCATGCTGCACTACTTCGGCGATGGCGGCGACGCCAATCTGGCGACGGCGACGGCGATGGACCTGCCAATGCTCAAGTTGTTCGAGGATGGGCAGGAAGAGTTCAAGGACATGCTCCTTGCCATCTTTACTTATGTCGTCCTCCAGGCCGTGAAGGCTGGGACGTTGGATGGCACCATCGAGGAGCGCGACGGGCGCGAGATGGTCGATTTGGCGTCCGATGAGGACGGCGTGTACGTCGATTTCCCCCTCATCGTCCAGCGCGACACGTTGGCGATGACGCAGGCTACCACGTCCATGCGGCAGACGGGCGGCATCTCCTCGGAGTTGTACGCGCGGCAATGCGCCACGCTGCTGGCCGTGGACGACGTGGACCAGGCCGTCGAAGACGCGATGGCCGAGAAGCAGCAGGCCAAAGACGAGGCTGCTGCTATCGCTCAACAGGGTCAGCAACCACCAACAGGTGGCGACAAAGCGCCAGCAGGTGACTCCGGCGCCACGATTGCGGCTGATAAGCCTGATAGCGCATCGGGCGACACCGACAACAAGCCGCTCACGACCGCGCCCGCGTCAACGACAAAGCCCACAAGTCCGACAACCCCGCCGCTAGCCCCACCAGCGCCCGCACGCGGGAAGGGCCGCCAGCGGACCGCTCAGGTCGCCAAAGGCGGCATCCGATAGACAAGACGGCATAGCGAACAGGCGATAGACCATGGGCGCACGCACGGCTGACGAGGAAAAGCGACACGAGACGCAATGGGCCAACCAGGTGCGGGTCGGCGGCTATCAGCCCGTGACGCCGTTGGGTCCACCACCGCAGGGTGAACCGCTGTTCGCGTCGGGTTTAGTTCCTCCACCGCCGACCTCGGATGGTAGCCGCTGGTATGCGGGCGCGGATGTTGACCTGAACCGCGACTATCCCGACCGCTATGTCTTGCTCACCACCGACGACACGGCGTGCGGTTACGTGGCGCGTACGACCGACCGTGGGCAATGGAAAGGTGTGCGCTTCGATGGCGATGGGCGGCACTTCGCGGGCATCTACGGCAACTTGAGCGAGGCGCAACTGGCCGTGAGCGAAAGCATCTAGGACGCGAAAAGTGAAAGCGATTGACTATGAGTAATCCGTCTAGGGGTGGCGCGTATTTTCGAGGCAAACCGTTGGTGGTCGCCGCGTCGGATAGTCCACACGTTGGGCGCGTGGAGTCGCAGGGCGTAGATCACCTGCCCTCTGTGATGGCCGTGCAAAGCGCCGCCATCGCTTCCCTGCTCGATGATAACCCGATGTATCATCGGGCGGGTTCCACGGTCTACGAGGACGACGCCCCTTTCTTCGGCCTCCAGCACGGCAATCTCTTCACCGGCGCCGGGTCGGCGTTGGGTGCGTCCACCTTGGCCGACGCCATCAAAAATGTGCATAAACGATGCGGATGGGTTCCGCTTTACCTGATTGTGCCGCCCACGCTGATGTTGCGCGCCGCGCAAATCCTCAACTCCACGACGTGTGAGTGGACGGCCAATACCGATGCGCCTACGGATGACAGGCGCGCGCCCACGCCTATTTTGCGCCTCATTGTGTGCCGTGAGTTGCGTAGTCGAGACGCGTGGGCCGTCGCGCTGTCTCTGGAGACCGATAGCGCAAACCCGGATGTGTGGGTCAAGTGTGCGGGACAATGATTGTCACGCATGATACGATCAATGGGCTGAAACAACCCGGCATCAATAGTCCGAACGCGTGCATCGCGCGCCTGATGGAGCACAACCCATTGCAGGACGATGGGCGCCCATTCTTTTGCGTACAACGAGGCAACCTTTTCAACGGCTGCGATACAGACCTGAGCATCCTTTCTATACAGGCGGCTATCGCGCGTATCGTCGAGAACGGCTATACGGCGCGTTATCTCGTCGTTTCTCCACCCCGCCAGTTCATGGCGCATGTGCTCATGACGGCCGATAGGATAAACCTGGACAGTATGCCCGTCCTCACCGCCCCTAACCCTGTTAAGGGCATGCTCGACGTGGTGGTTAACACATGGTTGACTTTCGCCACATCAGCCAATCCCGGCGCATGGGCCGTCACGGCGTCGCTGGATACAGACAATGCAAGCCCCGAGGCATGGGTGACGTATTCCAGTCTTTAGCATCATCAATCGCGCGTGGCACGATTTGTCAAGGGGGGAATTAGCACCATGTCGGAGACCAGCGAACTAGAACCGGGCGGCTACGTGCATAAGGCCGTCGTCACGCCCACCGGCATCTATGCTGGCATGGCGCTCGTTGACCCTGTGTCGGGCAACCCCTATGCCGTTGGAGGGAATGGGGGCGCGCTCCTGGATCAGGCCAGCGCCGCGCAAACAGCCAATGGCGTGAGTGCGAACCTGTCCGTCATCGGTTATCGCGAATTGCTGGTGGCCGCGAACGTGACCGCCGTCGCTGGCACGACGCCTACGCTAACGTTCGCTCTTGATAGTCTGGGCGCGGATGGCGTGTGGTATACCCTCTGGACATCGGTCGCTGTGACCGCCGTAGGACAGACGGTCGCGCATCTCGGCGTTGGCGCGGCGACGAATGTCGCGTTCGGCGCGACGGTGCGCCTGCGCTGGACGATTGGTGGCACGACGCCCTCGTTCACGTTCTCGGTGTCAATCATCGGAAAATAGCCTGTTGTTTCTACAAAAGAGCCCGTAGAGTCCATGTGCTTTAGCCGTGCTGTTTGGCGATGAGTAAATCAGGTATGAGGTGTTGATACAGGCGTGCGTCATGCATCCTGTTCGCTTGCTATGCTGCCATCGCACGGGGACGCATAATTGCCGCCATGGTAGGGCAATTGCTGCAACTGCGTCCCATTTGCCAAAGTTCAGTAAGAGGATCGCGTGAATCGTTTACCTTAGCCATTTCGGACACGCAGCGCGCCCCGTGCGTGTCCATTTCGGTACTCAGTTTCGACAGCCTACACCACCAGCGCCGCCCGTCAAGGATGTTTTCAGGAACGAGGTAGACAAGGTCTACCTTTGGGCCGTACTTGTCGTTGGCAATGCGTAACTGCGCCCAGGCATTGAGGCGGAATCCCATATCCATTGAAGACCATGGGATGTCATCAATGCCACTCTTATAGTCGAGGATGACGGTGCGTCCGCCTCTCCGGTGGCCTACGAGGTCAAAACGAGTGCTGACACGTTGTTGGCTATGGTCGTCGTGGGTGATGGTGACGCCATGCATCACCTCGGCAGCGGTGATGGTGACGCCATGTTCCACAAGGAACTCCATCATGCCCGACAGAGCGAGCCTTTGGCGGTTCCAAAAAGCGGGTCCGTTTAACTCGAACGGCAACGACACATCATGCATGATAACGTGGGGGAAGGGGAACGTCCCGCCACTGCGTAGAGTGGCCTTAGCCGCCAGTTCCAGCGTCTTGTGGATGGCCTTGCCTTCCGCACGCGCCCGTTCATAGGAAGGGGCGCTACCGAAGAGGTGTCCGTATGTGTCACGGAAAGCGGGCACGTATTGTTTGGCCCAACAGTAGGGGCAATAGACGAACTCCTTACACTGGCTTGCTCCGAACGACGGGCGAGACTGGACGGACGGGCGAATTGCTAGCATGTTTACCATCCTTTCATAAGCGTGAGTTGGCCGTCAAGCCAAACACTAAGTTCATTTTCTGGTACTTTGACGCACCCGAACACGATCCTTCCTCGCAGCGCTGCTCCAACTTTAAGGGGCAAAACACATCTAAGTTCTGAATGGTAGATACTGTGGCAGACCTCATGTTTCCATTCGTCTACAGCAAGACCCTCCTCAATCATTTGATTGAGTTCGGACGACAGATAATGTAGAGCTTCATCCCAATCTGGAAACGCCGCAATTGACAAAATCTCGTTAGAGGGCAATGAATCTAACACCACAAATAGCGTGCCGCGCCCCGTGCCAGCACATGCTATTAATCTCGATTTCAAGTCTTTATTAACGTGCTTTGCTTCTTCTGTTCGATTGCATTGCATCTCCAATATTGTTATGGCGTTGCCCATGGTCGTATCCAAAATATCGCGCACTAACTCGCGTTCCTCTTTTGGGAGGGCTACGTCCACTGCTTGGGCAACGAACGCCTTTACTGACTTGAATGTCGATAACTTGCTCCCTTCGTCACGCGCGGCTTTCACCTTATCCTCAATCTTTTTCTTGCGTTCCTTATCTATTGTGATCGTGCTGTCGCTTAGCGGTCTTGCCACAATCGTTCTACCTTTCCTATCCGTGATAGTTACACTGTAAAGCCCGTCTATCCGTGCGCGCAAGAGCCAGTGCGCGTATTTACGCGCGTAAGGCGTGACAAGTGCTAGGCATCCCCGCATGACCATCCTACATCGCGCCCTCGGATGGCTCCTCCGTGAGGCCATCGCCTTGGAGCAGCCTACAGACCTGCGCCGCGTCTACTACGGTAGCCCGTAGCGCCCAGATGCTTTAGCCCTGGGTACATAACCCAGTATCGCGAAGGAGAATGATTGTGCTCCTAATCCTACTCATCATCTTGCTCGTCATCCTGCTCGTGGCGCCGTCCGGCTATAACGCTTACGGTGGCCGCTCAGTGGGCGCTATCGGTTACGGGCCGTTCGTGGCCGCGCTGCTCATTCTCGTGCTCTTGGTCGCGTTGGGCGTCGTGCATCTGTAGCTCGCGCGAGACCATCATTTTCACGCCCATTACTATCATCGGTCACGATATAGTCACGGGGAAAGCCAAGAAACAGTTTAGTTGTGATTGATAGGGCGTATGGGTTATCGGGATGGGCGGTAATATCTTCTTCGATATGTTTTTCCATCTTCCTCAAGACACTATCTAGGGCATCCCGCATCTCCTGTTCACGAGATGCTCGCTCCTCGTCGGATACGGGCGGCTCATCGGGCACGGATACGCCGCGCGCTTTCGCTATCTCTCGGCCTATTTCACGCCACGATAGCCCCGTGATTGACCCGTCTGGTTGCATTGTCATCGGACTATCCTCCTTCCCCTGAGTATCGCAGCGTCAAGCGTTAGGCGTGTCGCCATGTCTGCCCCCGCCCCCGTCACGGCCTACACCCTCACGTTGCTGGCGCGTCGCTATGACCACCGCCTGCACGGCGACTGCAACGGGCGATACGAGTGCGGCGTGTGCGGATGGGCCGTGCGCCCCAACCTGAGCCTGCTCTACGACATGCCGCCGTGGGTCACGACGCCCTGCATCGTCGTGCAAGCCGCCACCGTCGCCCATGCCGCCCGTGAGCGGTCGTAACCCCGCTGGAGACACCCCATGTCGCTCTCGCCCCTGCTGCCCTTCGCCCCCGCGCGCTTCCGTGGCGTCGCCGCATCTTTTGTCGAAGCAGGCGGCGGTAAAAGCGGATGGGCAACTCTGCATGAAGAGGGGACGGACGAAGGCACCGTCCATGTGCATTTCGGCCCGAACGGCTACATCGACAAGGGACCACGCGCCCTTGTGGGCCAGCACCTGGGAAAAGTCGCCAGCCACCCATCCGTCAAGCGAGTGGAGCACCACAAACCCGGCGTTGAGCCGAAGGGCGCACGCGACCACCCCACGTTCACGGAGCGCGCCCCTGGCGACGCCAAAGCCTCTGTAGGGGATAAGGGCACGGCGGGCGAGAGCGGCGCGGAGAAAGCGCCTCAGAGCGCGCAGAAGCGGGCCATCCATGCCAAGGTAGGACCGAGCGAGGCCAGCCAGGCGGCGGCGCGCGATGAGGTCGGCGCGGCGCTGGCTCAGGCGCGGGGCGAGGCTAAGGCGAAGGTTGACGCTGATGAGGCTCCTAAAGCGTCTGAGAAGGCCGCCGAACGCACGCACATCATGGATGACGGATCGAGCCGTACCGAGCGGCAATATCAAGTCTCCCGCGCTATTGGCACGGATGCGGGCAATCGTAGCATGAAAGCGGCGGGCCGCACCTCCTGGAATGAGGACGACTATAACGCCGCCGCCCGCGCCATGAATGGTGGGCTGGATAAGGGGGTTGATGTCAAGCGGTCTCCGGCTAAGGCCGACGCGCCTAAAGAAGCACCCAAAGCCGCTGAGAAGCCCCAGGACGCGCCGAAAGCAACAGGGGGCGCGTTAGAGGGCGCACAGGAAACAGAGAAGCCGAAGTCTCCCGTGGAACGCGCCGCCAACACGGCCCGCCATGCGGCCGTGGTGCGTGATGAATGGAGAACGGATCTAGGGGCCGATGGTTCGATGTTCCACACTCCTGATAGCGCGCAGGAGACCCACCGGCAAAACTTGCGCGACGTATTGGCGCAGCATCAGCAATCCTATGAATCCGTGAAGCGTGTTGCCGAGAAGCACCCAGACGATGCCAAGCTCCAGGAAAGACTAGGGGAACAGCAACGCGCCTACGAGGCGACTCGCGCATTTGCGGAGACGTACCGCGCCGTGCCTTCGGTCTCTAAAGCGCCTCAGAAGCCCCAGGACGCGCCGAAGGTAGCGGCAAAGACCGATGGGCCTACAGCGAAAGCGCCAACATGGGACGAGTTGCCCGCGCGCGCTACCAGCAAAGCCGACAGCTCCCTCGATGCTTCCTCTCTCGAAGCCGCGCATAGGCTCGTCGCCTACCATGCATACGGCAACCACGCTGACCGTAGCCCCGCAGAGCTGCGACTGATTGCGTCTAATCTTGAAGGCCAGCATAACCCCGCGTATCAAGCGGCTGGTCGCGCGGTTGGCGGCGTTCTCTTGAAGCCATCCCACCCCAAGCATGTGCTCGACGAGGCAGCGCGTCAACTGCGTCAGATCGCCGACGACAGGACGCCCCGTCGTGCCGACACGGCCACATCAGCGAAGGCGGCAGGCAGTTCTATAGCGCCTGAGAAGCCCCAGGACGCGCCGAAGGCAGGGGCAAGGGGCGCGGGCGAGGAAGATAAAAGACCATTGGCTGCTGGCAACGCTGCCTGGCTGCAGAAACAAATCGAAAGTCTGCAAGAGCGGAAACACGAGGCGAAAACCACCAGTGAGCGTCGTCACATAGCCAACCAGATCGTGAACCTTCAGCATCAGCGACCTAGACCCGATGCGCCCGCAACGCCGACCAAAGCGTCTGAGACGCCCCAGGACGCGCCGAAGGCTGAGGCAGGGAGCGATGCGGCCCGTGCCGACGCAGACGTATCGGCCATTCATGAGAAGCATCGGCAGGCTGTCCTTGCCGAGAACCCTGACGTGCGGGCGTTCCTGGCCCACGCCGACGCGCACAATGCTGCTTTGCCCAAGGGGCAGTTTCAGGATCGCATCGACACGCAGGCCCATGAGCAGTGGGTGGGCCACGAGGCGAAAGCGCGTCTGACGCCGGAACAGCGGCAGTCGGCGCACATCACGGATCGCATGGCCGTGCGGTTCCCCAAGCCCACGACGCCAACGTCGTTCGGCAAGACTGACATGTCATCGCCAGCGTCAACACTAGCATCAACGCCAACGACGCCCCCTGCCATCAAGCCCTACGCCTCTCAGACAAAGGGGCAGGGCGCGGTAGAGCGCGACCACGGGCGCATGGTCAAGGACGCACAAGGGACGCACTACCGCATCGACCATCCTGACGACATTGCGGCGCATCAGAAAAATGCGGCGGCAGGACGAGAGTTTCGTGAAAAGAACCCCAACGCGCCAAAGCAGTTGATGGAACAGGCGGCGTCATACGACCCCGCCACACATCACGTTATGCAGTCCTTCGATAAGAAGGGCAACCCTGATCGCATGTTCCATATCGACCGCAACGACCCCAAGCTAGCGCAGACAACGCCGGTTGAAGGTAAGGCTGTACCACTTACCATCCGCAAGCATCAAGAATACGAAGACGCCCTGACGGCGGCGGGTGACGATCCCGATGCTCGCGCGAAGGCGACCGTGCGGATGTGGCAACACTATGAACCGTTGCCGACCGTAGCGCGCGGTATTGAGAAAGTGGATAAGCCTGACCTTGTACAGGAAGGGCGAAGGAACAACGCCGCTCAGATTGCGAAGTTAGGCGAGCGTTACCCGCAGATGGCCGACCCTAACCATCCTGTTCATGAAGACATTCAGCGGGCGGCGCGAACGTTTGGGCAGCGCAATGCGCTTATCGGACGGCAGCAGGCGTTGGGTGAACTCCGCAATAAAATCGAGGATCAGGGCATCAAGGTTGGCGCGCATCAGAAAGAGCACCCTCTACACGATGAGCACGAAGCGGCGCTGAGTCAGATTCAGGCGCGCATCGACCACTACAAGGGTCGCAGCGAGGCGCTGAAAGGCACGGCGGAGCGCGAGGCTACCCTTGTGCCCGAGATCGTTAAGAAGCACCTTACCCCTGAGCAGCGCAAAGATCACGATGAGTCGGTGAAGCGGCGTGCCAGGTATAGCGCACCTACATCTATGGCCGCCCGCTAAGGAGTCCCTATGGCTAATGCCCACAGTGGCAATAAAAGCTACGCGTGCTGGTGCAACGGCCTCTGTTCTGATATCGCCTTACATTATTGTCAAAAAGCCTCGGTCATACGACCGAGGCTTTTGTGTTGGGAGTTGACATGACCGCCGCTACCATGCCGGACGATACGTCGGGCGCCATCGGCCCTAACGACGTTGCCGCGCTTACCGAAGCGGCCTTGTCGGCGGAGGAACGCGACCGCTTGCCAGATGACGCGTTTGCTGGCCCCAACCGGACGCTCCCCATATCCGATGCCCCACACGCGCGCCTCGCGTGGTCGATGCTCTCGCGCACCGAGGGCCTATCCCATGCCGAGAAACGCAAAGCGAAAGCGCGTATCCTCGCGGCCCTGGAAAAGTTCGGCGTCGATACGGCCGACTTCGACGCGCACGATGACATGCGGCGTCACAAAGACAAAGACGACGCGCCGCGCCTGCCGCTGACGCATCGTTCCTACGCAACCGCTGGCATGCGTGAGGCGTTCGGTGATACAACCGGCGGCGCGTCCAACGGGGGAGACGGCACGATGTACAACCCGCCCACGAAGGCAAAGGCCAACGCGCGCGCCGGTCTAGGCTGGCATGACCAGTTAGGCCACGGCGACGACGACGCGGTGGAGATGGCGCACAAGATCGCGGGCCATGCCCGCCACGCGCCACTTGACGACGACGACATGGACGCCATCAAGACGTACCACAAGGACCACAAGGCGCGGCCCGACGCGTCGCCCGACGAGCGGCGACCGTCCGCTGGCCGCGTCGGCTACCTCCTGTACGGGGGCGCGCCCATGGCCGCCTACGCCAACGACCCCGACCACGACGGCGATACCGATATACCGGGAGCGCCTGACAATGACCCCCCAACGGCCCTTGTCGCGGCGTCTACGCCGAGTGCGCGTGCCGCCATGGCCGAAGCGGCGCTGTCTGAGGCGGCGACCCCTGCGTCAGATGTGTCCGACGCGGGAACAAGTGATGGCTCTAACGCACTGGACATCCATGCCACGGGCGCCAGTGAGACAGCCGACGGAGAGACACACGAGGGCACATCGATGACGACGATAACGATGCCGCAGGTTGACGCGGGGAGCGTGGCGACGCAGGCGCCGTTCCATGAAGCCACGACAGGTGTCGTGCGCAATGTGGACCGCACCCACCGCGATGTTGAGGTGCGTATCATCTCGCCCGGTTTCGGCGCGAGTAAAAGCAAGGGGCTCCCGGTGTACTACACCGAAAGCGCCATCAAGCGCGCCGCGCCCCTTTTTGAGAAAGGCCCCGACGGTCGCGGCTTGAAGTGTTTCTTGAACCACCCAACGCAGCAGGAAAAGGCATCGCGACCCGAGCGCGACATTAGGGATTGGGCGGCCACGATGCACGAGGCGTGGTGGGACGCTGACCACAAAGAACTGCGCGGACGCATGCGGGTGATAGACCCATGGCTGATCGACCGCGTAGAAGTGGCACCCGACGAAGTGGCGCTGTCCATTAACACAGGCGGCACGACCCGGTCGGGCACGGTGGACGGTCGTCGGGCTGCCCTTACCGAGTCCATCGACCGCGCCGACAGCGTGGACATCGTGACATACGCGGGCGCGCGCGGAGGCGTGGTGCGCCTGATGGAATCAGATGGCAGTGCCGGCGAGGCGACATCTTTTAGTGAGACAGAGAGGTATGAAGTCGTGACTGACATGCTGGGAGATATCAGCGAGACCAACCTGCGCGAGGCGCGCGCGGACATCGTAGACGCCATTGAGCAAGCGGCCGAGAAGCGCGCCGAGGCGCGCGTCCGTGCCGAATTGCGCGAGGCCGCCGACCACGACAAGCAGACCGCCCTCTCCGTCGAGACGGCGCGGCAGACCGACCTGATCGAGGCGATGCGCAAGGAATACGAGGATCGCCTCTACACGATGGAGCGCGACCTGAACGTGCGCGACACGCGCACGCTGGTCGAACGCGCCGTGGCCGCGACGGCGCTGCCCGAGGCCGCCGAGCGGCGCGTGCTGGCGCAGTTCACCGAGGCGACGTGCGGCTTCGGCGAGTACGCCACGTTCGCCACGCCAGAGGACCTGACGGTGCAGGTGCAGGCCACCGCCGAGGCCGAGAAGGCGTACATCAAGAGCGTCGCCGGCCCCACGTCCGTCATCAAGGGCATGGGCGCCGCGTCCACGGGCGCGCCGACCGGCCTAACCGAGGCCGCGAGCGGTCCACTCACCGCACTGCGTGAGGCCAATGCCCGCCTGGACGACTACATCGCCAAGGTCCCGACCGGACGCGGCGCCGCCATGGGTGGACCGGGCGCGCCCGTGATCGAGACGTCCGTGGGGACGGGGACGGTCGGCCAGGTCGCCGCTGCCGCCACCAAGCGCCTTGACGCCATCCTGGGGGCCGCGTAGATGGCCCGTCAGACAGCGACCGCGACGACAGCGACCGCGACGACGCCACGCAAAAGCGGCGGCGCCCCCCGTCGTGGTGATGCCCTGATCGAGGCGCGGCCGATCACTCCCGGTGGCCGCGCTGCCCAGACGCCGACGCGACACGCGCCGGCAACGACCGTGCTGGACGCGCCCGCACCGCTAACGCGCGCCGACGAGGCGCGCCTCCAACGTGAACAGCAGGTGTTAGAGCGAGGCGAGGCGATGACCCCCGACCGCACGCTTGACCGCGATCTGGCGCACCTAGCCGACCCGCAAGCGGGCAAGCGGACGGCGCCCGCGCGCCGTCGTCACCCCGATGAGGTGGGACTGGTGTACCGTGGCAAGCGCCAGGGCATGTTGCACGACCAGGATATTGACATCCTCGTGCCGGACGAGGACAACGACGCCAGGGTCGCCGAGATGCAGGCCGTCATCCCCGGCATGGACGAGGATAGCCAGCACGAGGCGTGGGCCGTGCGCGCCGAGAAGACGCGTGCGACGGGTAAAGAACCCGCGCCGTACGTCCCGGTACGCGACCGCCTGACCATCTCAGGTATCCCGTACCACTTCAAGTTGGGCCAGACGACGCTTGTTCACGAAGACGATGTGGACTACGTGCTCGCCTATCCCGCCTACCGCATCGAGCGCGCCGCCGACCTCTCCGCCTCCGATGTGCTGCCGCATGAGCGGGCGCGCGGCGGGGTGGCGACGCCCGGCGCGCGGAGGGCACGCTGATGCCACGAACCGCGAAAGACACCTCCACCGTCGCGCCCACACGTCCGGGCGATGAGCGCGCGGGCACAACCGCTGTCGCGCCTGACACCCTCACGACGCCTGACACCAGTCCGACGCCCGCGACGATTGTCCCACCCGACGCCCTTGTCGCGCCGGATGGCCTACCGCTGACGTCATCGACCGACGGCGTCCCAGCGGTCAAGAGCGACGATACGCCCCTCTTGACGTCCCTGCCCGATGCGGCGGCGACGTCCGTACCCCCCGAGGAACCCACCATGCCCGAGACCACACCGTACGACGCCCTGTCGGCCAAGGAGAAGGCGGCTCAGACGCCCAAGGACCTGGCCGAGGCCAACCGGGGCGCGGTCGCCCCGCGCCCCTACGCCGAACGCAACGACCCTCCGCGCGGCGACGAAACGTCCGAGCGCGGTCTTGAGACGCGCGGCCCCGACGTGTTGGGCATCCTCTCGCCCAACGGCCCCGGCGCCGCGCGCATCCCCGTTGAGGGTGAGGCGCGCTACGACGGCTACGGCCGTGTGTTCGCCGAGGACGAGCAGACCGCGCTGGTGACATTCACGGGCGGCAAGAACCGCTACATGGGCGACAACATTGACCAGGTCCATCCCGACTCGGGGCGCACCTACCACTTCACGGCCGGGCATCCCACGCGGGTCCACGCCGACGACGCTCCCTTTTTCCTGGAGCACGATGTACTGGCCTTTGATAAGGCCGAGGAGTAGCCGTTATGGCGCGATCTATCCTGCGTAGTTCGGGCAACCGGACGGTTATCCCCGCTGTCGCGGCGGCCCACAACGTCGGCGACCTTGTCATCGAGAAGCGCATGGCGGGGATGGTGGAGACCACGGTGGCGCTGGGCGCCACGACCACCATCATTATCGCCGGTGCTATCGGCCTGGTGACGGTGCCCGTCGGCATGAACCAGGGCGACCCGGTGTACGCGGTCGGCGCGTCGCCCATCGCGGCCGGTACGCTCCTGGCGAACCAGAACGCCGCGACCGGCCTCGCGGCCGTGGCTACGGGTAACACCCTCATCGGCCAGTTGCTCGACCAGCCGACTGCGGCCAATCAGTCGCGTATCCTGCTCTTCCCGCAGTCCGGCCCCAAGTAGGGCAGGCCGTCCATGGGGTCTCTACCGCCCCGTCGTTCGGGCTCGTCACCGCCCCGTCGTTCGGGCTCGTCACCGCCCCGTCGTTTCTGCTGCCGTCGCCCGCGCCCCTTGCGCCGGGCCTGTATCCCCGCGCATGGGCGCCAGCCGATCCCGGCGGGCAGCCCTTTCTGGTCGCCCCGCTGATGGGCGCCGTCATCCCTATGGGAGACACGTTTATGCCGCGTCATTCCGGGCTGCTCGACATCTGGGCAGACTTCAAGGAGGCCCGCCTCGCGGCCGGCCTGCCCGTCGTCGGGTCGTTCCCCGGCGAAAACCGCCTCGCGCCCCTGGCCGAGGCCGCTTACCAGTCTGGCGGCGACCTTCAATCCGCCGAACTGACTGAGGCCGCCGTTCCCTCCGACTTCCCCAACGCCCTGGGTAACACCCTGTACAAGCGCATCGTCCAGTGGGCCGGCCAGATCGCGCCCGAGGAGATGTGGCGCAAGTACATGGTCGAGGTTGAGAACATCGACTTCCGGCCCAACAATCAGATCCTCGTCTCCGAGATGGAGGACCTGCTGCCCGTGCCGACCGGCATGGAGTACCAGGACTCCACCATGGGCGACGCGGTGTACCCCATCACCGTCGCCGTGTGGGGCCGTACCTTCTCCATCAACCGCGAAACCATCATCAACGACAACATCGGCGTTTTGTCGGATTTGCCGCAGAAGATGGCCCGCGCCGTCAGCCGCACCAAGAACAAGCAGTTCGTGCGCGTCGGTATGGAAGGCAACATCAACTCCTACGACGGGACACCCGTGTTCTCCGCTGGCCACCGCAACCTCGCCACCGGCGCCGCTTCGGCCCTCTCGTCGACGAGCTTGCAGACGGCCATCTACAGCGTCCAGACGCAGACCGGCGACCCCAACCTGTTCCCGGACGGCGGCCCCATGCAGATGGAGCCCAAGTACCTCGTCGTGCCTCCCGGACTCCAGTTCGTCGCGCGCCAGTTGATCCAGTCCACGCTCGTGGTCGCCGCTGGTGGCGCCACGCCCGACGTGACCTTCGGCAACATCAACCCTCTTAACAATCTGTTGGAAGTGGTGGTGGAGCGCTGGCTCACCAGTCCCACCGCCTGGTACGTCTTCACCGACCCCAATGAGGCTCCCGGCTTCGCGGTGGCTCACCTGCGCGGCAAGATCAACCCCGACCTGCTGCTGGAGCGCCCTAACATCGTCGATGTCATGGGCGGCGCCCCGGACGGACATGAGTTAGAAGTCGACCGCTTCAGTTACAAAGTTCGAGATCAGTTCGGCGTTGCAGGGGCAGCCTATTGGGGGTGTTATCGCGGCCAGGGAGTCTAGGCGTGTGAATTGGAGCCTTCACACGCCCAGTGTGTCGCACTATAGGGGCGGCTCCAATCCCTGTCGTATGCGGCGCTGTCGGTATTGGTGCGCATTGTCGCATCGTTCGCAGCGCCCATGGCTCCGATGCGGCCTATCTGTATGACCGCAGATGGCGCATGCGTCATGATCATGCGCCCATCGGTCTCCTTTGCCCCATTTTTCGAGCGCATGCAGTCGCGTGTGGTCCGATGCGGGTAGCGGCACAAGGTTGCTCGCCTGGTTGTCACTCCTTTCCCTGTTGTCGTGATGGATATGGATATCCGGGGTAAGCGTCACGCCTAATTCCTTTTCCGCGATAACACGATGCTCAGCCGGATAGTGCCTGGAACCTTGATAAATGTGGACGTATCCATCCTTGTCGATGTAGCGCCCTCCTTTCCACGCCGACGACTTGTCGCCGGTTTGCCCGGTCTGCGCACAGGGACGTGAGCAGAAACGAGACCCGTCTTTGCGTGCCCATGACGCGGGGATGGTTTTTTCCGAACCGCACGCCTCGCAGGTGAAGGTGACCATGTTGGCGGGGTCGGCTTTTTCATGCATCCTCTTGCCGAACGCGCTATCTTGGCACGCTTCCCCGCAGTAGCGGCTATCGTGTGCCTGAGATGCCTTAATCTCATACTCCTTGCCACACTCTTGACAGATGAGTGCGACACGATTACGTCGTTGGGGACGGGGGCGACGTTGCAAAGCACGCGTGCATTCAACCTTGCCGCACGTCTGTTTATCGCCGTCGTCGTACTGCGACCGGAACGCCTGGTAGCCTATGCCGCAGATAGGGCAGATGAGCGACAGCTTCCCCTTGCCACTGGCGCGATCAGCCTTGAAGCACTCCTGGGTGCAGAAGCGTCGGCGGCCTGCCGCTTCGTCGTTGACACTAATCTGGTAGACCTTGCCGCACTGCGGACATGTGCGGTCAAGGCGGGGCGCTGATATTGAGCCTTTGATACGCATGGGTGATGACCTTTCGCGTTATCTGTGTAGAGCCGGGTGGATGGAGATAGCCACCCGGCGACCCTTATGCCTTCCGCGCCGCCTCCCACTCAAGAAAGTAGCGCAGATCCGCTGGACGGCCAAAGCGTACGTCGATAACAACAAGTAGCCCTTTGTGTCTTTGTTGCATATGCCAATCGTACAAGAACTTTTCTTTGTTGCGATGTGCATGTACGTGCCGCCAGTTGGGGTATATATCACCTGCTGTGTTCATGATGAGATGGCGCGGTATAGGTCCGAAAATCCCAACCGATACCGGCCCGTCAGGGAACTCACGCGCACGAGTAATGTAGAAATTGCCCGTGTGTTCATGCCTGAGCAATTCCCATTCGAACGAACGAGGCCACCCGCCACTATTCGCATCATGCGCCAGACGTTTTTTCTTCATGTCCTTCACGGTGATTCTCCTCCGGTAATCGGTCTAACGCGTCTTTCACCAATTGCCGCGCGACTGTTGCGATGGGCGACGCTCGCTTCACCGCTTCGCGCTCCAATTTCCTCATCATGTCGGGCGGCACGCGCAACATGACTATCTGACTCGGTTCGCCTTTTGGTCGCCCCCGGCGTGTGTTGTCCAATCTCCACCCTCCTTACTGTTTTTTGCTTACCTATTGTTATTATATAACAAAATGCAAAAGTAAGCAAGAATAAGGAGCAGGACCGTTTAGGCGCGCGGATTTGCGGTGTTGTTGGGAGTAATGGTTTTATGCCAGCACCCGACTATTTCGCGGGCACACACCTGATCGAGTGCGACAAGTGCCGTACGAAGCACGCCGCGTCGTACATGACGACGCTGCAACTGGTCGGCTGGCGGCAGTACAACGGTGGCGCTGTCCTGTGTTGGCTGTGTCCCGCGTGCGACCGTGCGGCCCATACTCTGATCAATACCTGGTTAGCGAGCGAGAATTAACGCGCGGCCCGCCGCCTGACTTCGCTTATTCGTACAAGGAGATGCCTGATGCCTGCTATGGAAGACGCCCCTTTGGGCGGCACGCCCGTCGCCCTCGCCGTCACGGAGACCACCATCCTCGCCGTGCCTGCCACCGCCACGAACGGCGCGGAGTTGCGCACGATTGAGGTGTCCAACTCGACGGCCGCCGCAGCCAACGTGACCATCCACATCGTGCCGTCCGGCGGCGCGGCGGCGGCGGGCAATGCCCTGCTGCAAACGGCGGCGGTGCCTGCCAATGGCACGCTCTCGCTGGTCGGGTTGGAAGTCCCTGTCGCGGCGGGCGCGACGGTGTCCGGCTTCGGGTCGGCGGTCGGCCTCAACGCGACGGTCGGCGCGCTCGCCTACCCCTCGTCCGGCGCCGAGAGCACACAGGTCCAGTTTTAGCCACCCCCGCTATCAAGTGAGACGTGACCATGCCGACGCTTTCTGCCCTTACCACATCTCCCAAACGGCGCTATCCCATTCGCATCGAGGGGATATGCTTTTGCTACGATTGTGGCGCTCCCGTCTCTCCGACGCGCTGCGCCGTGGTTGGCCCCGTGTGGGACGAGTCGGGCGAAAATGCCTACATGACCTACCATTGCGGTTGTGACCCCGATGGCGCCGTGCGACGACGCGCGGAGGTGGGCGATCATCAGGGCCGCCGTGAGCAGTGGCTACAGGAGCGCGGCTTATGGTAGATATCACCTGGCCCACGACGGAACATGCGTTTGACGACTCGCCAGACGCCGCCGAGAGTCCATTCATTGATGCTATCGTTTTCGTGCGTTGCCTTTGTTATGCCCGTGGCAGAAACGTTGCGGTCGCCCGCTTGAAGTAAAAGCGGGTATGGGTGTGCCGCACCCGCATTGACAAACACACCCTTGCTTGCTTGCCTGTTCACCGCGTTGCAAAGCGAGTCCTCGCGTTCTGTTGGCGGCGAAACAGATAGAGCATAGACCATGCCCTTTGTGTTCACGTTCGGTTGTACCACAGGCCACGCAAGCAGGATGTCCTTTTGCCCATAATCCGCCGCGCTTACCAATGCTAATTTTCGTGCGCATTTCTAGCGTTGAGAACTTTTCCTTGAAGTAGACGGACAGAGCAGCGCGGGCCTCGGGGAGCCTGCGATGATGGCCTCCGTTAACAGAGAACGCCGTAATTCCCCCGCCTTCAGGCGTGGGGATACAAGGCGCATCCGCCGATTAGGCGGACGCTAGGTATTCGATTGCTTGACACTATCTATCACGCCTGCGATAATAGGGGTATGGAAACGCCCGTCAAGAGCAACAGAAACGTTACCTATCGCTGCATGTATCATGT
>JAABUJ010001587.1_pt1 | contig 32505 bp, 24 predicted proteins | sample 5559131 | NCBI WGS metagenome assembly JAABUJ01 (sample SAMN10711875, study PRJNA513366) | rock metagenome | isolation source: Antarctica rocks | place: Antarctica: Victoria Land, Mt New Zealand nord | collected 2016-01-07
CGCATTCAGTGGGTCAAATACACCGCGCGAGGCTTTCGAAATAAAGCCAACTTCACCACCGCGATCTACTTCCATTGCGGCGGGCTCGACCTCATGCCGAAATCCACTTGAAAACCGGAAGAGCCGCGAAATGGGACACGGCACTCGAGTCCGGGGAAATCATCAGCTCGGTAGACTTCGCCCTCATGACGAGACCCGCGACATTGACCACCGGCAAGCTCGACGACTACGGATTTGGCTGGTGGATCGACCCGCTAGTCGGACACAAGCACGTGTATCACGACGGCGACACGTACGGAATGTCGTCGAGTAACAATCTGTTTCCGGACGACGATCTCGCCATCATCGTCCTCCAAAACGAAGGGGAGGACACCGCCGCAAAAACAGCTACGGTAATATTCAAAGCGTTGGAGAGGAGATGAAGCAAACCGTATCGGCGGTCCGATAGGTGCCGCCGTCGGCCTTTCCCATGGCGATCAACGCTATTTTAGAGCGACGCGTCGACGACTCGTAAGCGGGAAGTGGACGTGCGTCCGAATTCTTCGGGAGCGTACTGAAGATAGGCGCGCGCGCCGGGCCAGGCGTAGTCGCCGGGTGTCACCGAGCGTACGAGGTAATGGAGCGCGTAAACGCCGGGCGCGAGATGCGATGCGAAAGCCGTGACGCGATCGCGGTCGATCGTGCGGTTGTCGAGGTTCCAGTCGTCCCAGCCTGAGATGACGGTTTGCGGCGAGGTCGAGAACGTTTCGTCGATCGCTTCGAGACCGGCGGGGAGCGGGTCTTCGATCGTCAGATTCTCGACGCCGTGATCGAGCGTGACGACGTCGTCGATTGCGAACACGCGGCCGGCGGACAGCGAGACCGATGCCGGAGGAGTGACGAGGCCAAACGCCGCAACCTGCGCGCCGCCGGCTTGCGGTGCGTGCACGATGCGGTCGATTCGAATGCCGGCGTACATTCCGGGTGCTGTCGAGGAAACGGCGTAGCGCAATGCGACGACGTAGCGTAGCGTCCCCTTGCCGTGTTTCTCGAACGCGACATCGCTACGCCCGGCGGGCAGCTTCGCATAGGGGATCGTCATCGCTTTGGTCGCGAACCGGTAGCCGCGGAAGCGCGCTTCGAACGCCGTGGCGGACGGCGCGGCGCCCCCTGCGAGCGTTGCGCGAGCGACGAAGTTAGGTGGAACGCGGTCCTGCGCGGCGTAAAGGACAAGCGCATTGAGCGCTTCGGCATCATCGCAAGCGCATGGCCATGTGCCGTTGCGGCGTAGCGCGAGCAACGTCGCGAGGGCCTTGTCGATTTCGTCTGTACGCGCGTGCGAGGCGACCAGCAAACCGAGAATTTGCGCTTGGCCTGCAGTCGGGCTTTCGCCGAACTCGCCGGGGACGTTGATCTCGGCGCGGCGCCCGGTCTCGTAGAGCTGCTCGAGCAGCTTGTCGCGCAACGCGATGCCGCGGGCGTGCCACGCCCCGATGCCGATCAGATGCCGGGCGAGTTCGACGCGTTCGTAGTACCCGAAAGCATCGCGATGGGCGTCGATGTCGGATAGAAAATCGCTGCGCGGTTGTCCGAGAAGGCCGAAGGTTTCGAGTGCTTCGAGGCGGAGCTCGGCGGCGCATGTCGCATCGTGGCGCGCGCATTCGATGAACGGGTCGGCGAGACGCGCGGCGAGGAACCGTTCGGTGCTGCGCAGTTCGCGCGTCACGTCGATGCCGGCCCGGCGCGCCTGGCCGAGCTGCACGGCGACAAACGCCGTCGTAAACACGTCGCCGTCGCGTGCGCCGCCCCACGGTGCAACGCTGCCGTCGGGTAAGCCGAGCGCGTCGAGCGCGCCGAGATCGTGGGCGATGCGCGCTCGCGTTGCGCGCGAGTCGCTCGGTTCGCCGTACCGGCGGCGCAGGAGCAACGAGTCCGCTTCGACGGCGATGCGGGCGGCAAGCTCGGTCGCGAGAAACGGCGTGGCTTGTGCGGCGAGGCGGCGGCGTGGTTCTTGCACGTCGCCGAGCAATGTGCTCGCAAGCGTGACGTCGAGGCCGGCAAGCGGACTTCGGCGCGCGGGGTCGACGGCCAGCGGCACGCGCGCCGAAGTCTGCGTCGCGCCGCTCGTGACGACGCTTTCGGTGACGCCCTCGCTTTCGATCGGCAGCGAGACGGCGAACGCATCGGCGTTCGTTCCGAGGCGTGTCGCAAACGTAACGCGCGCATCGCCGGCCCTTTGCGCGACGATTCCAAAGCGAAAGGCTTGCGTGAAGGCGCCCGCCGGCGCACTGGTGGTCGTAGTGTGCGCTGCTCCGTTCGCCGTCGTAGTGCGCGATGAGGAATTCGCCGGTGATGCGAAGGCGAGGGCGGCACCGAGCGTGCCGTCAACGGAGTACGTTCCGCCGCCGCGCACCGTGTCGGTTGCGGCGACGCCGCCGAAGAACGTATCGTCGACGCGCGCGAACTGCGGCAACAGCGGATTGGTCACGAGCGCCTTGGTCGCGATGAACGTCGTGTCGGTGGTGGCGAAGCGTGCGTTTCGATCGTAGGCGAGCGCCATGACGCGCCAGGTCGTCAGATCGTCCGGAACGGTGAATGCGACGTCGGCGTCGCCGCTTGCGTTCGTGCGCACGGCACCGTTCCAGTAGGCGAGCGGCGCGAAATGCGTGCGCACGCGCGTGCTGCCTGGGCCCAAGAGCGCGCCACCGCCGAAGCCGAAGCCTTTTTCGAGCGCGCGCGTCTGCGGGGCGAGCCGGACGAAGTCGCGATCGTCGGCGAAACGCAGCGAGATCGGTTCGCCAGAGTAGACGAGCGGCGTGAGGTCGGGGAAGCGGTAGCTCGTCAGCTGCAGGATCGCGTCGTCGACGACGGCGAGCGCGAGTTCACCTTGCACGGGACGTCCGCGACGGTCGTTCAGATGGACGTGTACGTGCTGTGCGCCGCCGGGTGCGACGCTCGGCGTGCGCGGGTGCAGCGCGATCTTGAGATATTCATCGTCGAGCGCGACGGAGAACGGTGCGAGGCCGACGCGCGCGAGCCGTTCTTTTGGGTCGACGGTGCGGCGGTCGAGCGGTGCGCCCCGACGTACGAGCAGCGCCAGGGCGGCGGCGTTGGGAAGCATCGCCACCGTTATCGGAAAAGCGACGCGTGGCGCGCCGCCGTGCACGTGGCGCACGATCGTGTCGATGACGCCGTGGCGGACGACCGCCAGAAACAGATCGGCTTCGGGATACGGCGACTCGACAAGCGCGTGCGCGGTGTCGCCCATGTGATACGTCGCCCGATCGAGTTTGACGATCGATTGCGTCGACGCGCCCCAGTCCGCTTCGCCGGCGCCGGCGACGAAGACGTCGACATCGCTTACGCTTGCGTCGTTCGACGCCTGCGCGACGTTGGCATGCACCCGATAGCTGCCCGGCTGCGGAGCGGTCAGGCGCGCGTGCCGCGGCGCCGTGCCCGATGTGATGTTCGCGTGCGCGACGTCGATGTAATGCACGGCGTCGTGCGGCGTCGTGCCGCCTTCGACTTCCTGCGTAGCTTGCAGAAACTCTCGGCGCTGCAAAACGAGTTCGACCAGGCGCTTGACCAGCGGTTTTCCATCGATACCGACGACGACCGTTGCGATGTCGAACGGCTCGCCGGCTTGCGCGACGAACGACGTCTTCAAGCCGATCATCACCGAACTCGGCAGGGCGGTGAACGTTTTTGTTGCGCTGACGGCGAGGTTGGAAACGTCGGTTGTTTGGCTTTCGACCGTGTACGTCATCGCGTAGGGCAGATCGCGGGCAACGTCGATCGCAAATGCTCCCGTGCCGTCTTTGCCTAACGTTGCGTCGCGCTGTAGAACGTCGGGTGCGACCGAGGGCGGCTCGTCGGGATAGTCCCAACTGCGGCCGAAGGTGAACGCGTCCCACCCGGGGGCTGCGAACGTCGTTTGCGCGCGCGTCACGTCGGCGTGCGACCGGCCGGCTTCGACGGGAGCGCCGAAGAGGTAGTCGCTGCGTGTCGAGGCGTGCACGGTCGCGCCGGCGGCTACGGTGTGCGCGTCGAGGTCGAGCGTCGTCCGGAAGTTCGGGGGCTTGAAGCGCGCGACGCGAAAACTTCCGTCGAGCGACTCGCCGTCGTCGCCCGTGGCCGTGATTTGGTAGTAGCCGAGTTGCGCGTGCGCCTCGAGCGTCAGTACGAGCGAGAACGCGCCGAACGGATCGAGCGTCCGCGAGCCGAGCGCACGTCTCTCGCCGCTCGGCGTGATTAGCGCCACTCGAAAGCTTCGCGAATGCGCGCGTCCGAGCGTGCCGTTGCGTTCGAAGTAAGCGACGGCGGCGAAGGCGGCGCGTTCGCCCGGCTGGTAGAGGTCTCGGTCCGAGACGATTGCGCCGCGCGCGTGGGGCGTTCCGGCGGACCAACCCAGCGCAACGTCGGCATACTGATACGATTGCGTGCGCGCCCACGTCCAATCGGTTCCACGCTGTGCGATGACGAGCAACGCCGGCGCTTCATCGTCGCCTTCCGGCGGGGACGTGCGCTCGGCAGCAACCGCGCAGCGCGCGACGCTCGCGCGATCGAGCGCGAACGTTCCCGTCGCGTCGGTTGCGCCGGTCGCGCACGGTGCTTGATTTAGGGTGCGCCGCTTCTGGGAGGTGAGGTACGGTGGCGCACGCGACGGATAGATTGCGATCGCCGTGGCGCGCAGTGGAGCGCCGTCGCTCAGGCGTGCGGTACGCACAAGCGCTTCGTCGGGCAACCACTGGAGGTAGAGACCGATATCGCTGACTTGGACGATGCCGCCGAAGGTCGAGTTTTGCCAAACAAGCGTGTCGCTTGCGTCGCGGATTTGAAAAGTGCGCGCCGCTGCGGCGTAGGCCAGCATGCCGGTTGGCGCGCGCAGCAGTGTCCGCAGCGGCCGCAGATGGTCGATGGTTTGGTTGCGTACCGTCGGCACGGCGACGTTCGGCCACCTGCCGGGTTGCGCTAAGAACGCGAGCTGCGCGTCGGGGAGTGCGACGTCGTTTGCGACGAGGTCGTGCGCGGCTATGGCCGCGGTTGCGAAGCGGAAACGATGTGACGGAAGGTTCGTCGTTTGCACGTCGAGCGAGAGGTCGAGGCTTGCCGGGAAGAGCGCAAAGCCTTCCGGCGCCCAGATGTCGGGAAGCAGGTCGCCCGTCGTGAAGGTCGCGTGCGCGGGCGCGCCGAGGTGTTGACCGAAGCGGTCCGTGAGGGTGCGCGCGATCGTAATATCGTAGCGCGTCGCAGGGCGCAGCGCGCTCGGATCGATGCGCACGTTGCCGTCTTCGTCGAGGCCGAGGGCGCCGGCGCGCGGTTGCGGGGCCGGCACGAGTTGGATCGCCGTCTGCGCACTGGCAGCGACGATCGGCGTGGAGAACCGCAGCAGCGGCGCGCCGCTCGTGAAGCGGCCCGCACCCCCGGTTGCTGGGGTGCCGTACGATGTGACGCCTTCGAACGCAAGCGCATTGTACGTGCGTAACGCTCCACGCGCCGCACTCTGCGAAGGGACGTTGCCGCGCAGCGGCGCGACACCGGCTGCGATTTCGATATCGTACGCGCGGCCGCGTGCAAGGGCGGTGACGGGACGCAGATCGTAGTGCGACGACGTTTCGGGCTGTGCCGGGCCGTACGCGCTCGGCGTCGGTGCCGGCGACGCGCTCGGCGAACCGCTCGGCGCGGGGGTCGGCGCGACTTCCAAAGCGATCGTGCGGCGTTCGTCGAGCCGATCGACCAGCGCCGCATGCGCGAGCAGCGATCGCTGGTCGACGGCCGTGCTCGTGTCGATTCCGATCGTCGGGCGCAGTGACGTCGGCACGAGCGCTTCGCCGCCGCCGTTTTCGTTCGGCAGGCCGTCGATCCTCAGCGGAGCGGTCTGGAAGGTCCACGCATAGTCGTGCGCGAGCGTGTCGCCGCGCACGTCGCGCAGTCCGGCGTGCAAGCTGACCTTGACGCGCGTCGCATGCGGAAGCGGAGCGTCGGCGACGAAGCCGACCATGCGCGGCGTCAACAGCACGAACCGCCCGGGTAACGCGGGTTCGAGTGCGACGTGCGCGAGCGCATCGCGCGTGCTCGCGCTTTCGAGCGCTTGCAGCGGGACGAGATCGTCCCGGAAGATCACGCGGATCTGCGCGCCGTCCCGTGCTTTGCCGGTCGGTGCGATCGCCGCAACCCACGCCGGCAACGGGGCTCCTGCAACGGGCGGGACCGCGGGCAGCGGGACACCCGCGCCGGTCAGCGCGTGGCGCGCGCAGCCGGCGGTCGACACGGCGAGCGCGGCGAACAGCGCGAACGTGGTTAAGCCGGCCGCACGCATGGAAACTCCTTCGACGACGAGGGGCTCGTTTCGGGATCGACTGTGCGCTCTCATCGTCGCGTTTTGCGGCTTCGTCTTCCCGCGCACGAGCCTGCGCGGCGGCATGTCACGACGCGTCGATGCGCTCATCGTGCTACACCGCGTCGGCGCGCTTATCGTCGCGCTTGGGTTCGTCGGTGGGGCGGTATACGGTGCGGTGCGGTGGCCGATTGCGGCGCGCGATCTGCCCCGCGATGCGCGGGCCCTGACGTTTCTCGACCGCCATGGCACGCCGCTCGGCACGATCTTGGGACGCGACGACCGGCATACCGTCGCCGTAACGCTGGGGCGGATCGCACCCGCGTTTCGGCAAGCGGTCATCGCGGCGGAGGACCGCCGCTTCTATGCGCACGGCGCGCTCGATGGTTTTGCGGCGCTGCGTGCGCTGCGCGATGCGCTCGCCGAGCGGCGTTTACCGCACGGGGCTTCGACGTTGTCCATGCAGCTCGCGCGCACGCTCGTATCGCTGCATGATGACGCGCGTGGGAAGGTCATCGAAGTTCTCGTTGCAACGCGGCTCGAAGCGGGGATGTCGAAAGACGAGATATTGGCAGCGTGGTGCAATCGCGCGCCGATGGGCGGGAACCTGTACGGCGTCGAGGCGGCGGCGCTGACGTATTTCGGCGTTCACGCCGCCGACCTCGACCTCGCGCAGTCGGCCCTGCTCGCCGCGCTGCCCAACGATCCCGTGCGGCTCGACCCGTACGCGCGGTTCGCCGCGCTACGCGCACGGCAGCGTTACGTTCTGGAACGCATGCGGAGCGCCGGCGACATCGACGCCGACACCGAGCGGCGTGCGGCGAGCGAAGAAGTCGCGCTGCGGCCGCGCGCGGCGGACATCGTGGCGGCGCCGCACTTTCTGTTCGCGCTCGCGCCGCAGGTCGCGCCCGAGCGCGCGCGCGTGCGTACGACGCTCGATCTGCCGCTGCAGCGTTTCGTCGCAGCGCAGGTGCGCGACGTCGTAGGCACGCTGCGCGGCTACGATGTGCATCACGCCGCCGCACTTGTGGTCGACAACCAAACGGGTCAGATCTTGGCGTACGTCGGGTCGCGTGACTACTTTTCCGACGCGGACTTCGGGCGCAATGACGGCGTTACGGCGTTGCGTCAGCCGGGCTCCGCGCTCAAACCATTTCTGTACGAGCTTGCGCTCGATCGGCGCGCGATCCGGCCCGACACGATTCTGGCCGATGTGCCGGCGAGTTACGCGCTTCCGGGCGCGCGGCTCTACGAACCCGTCGATTACTCCGCGCGCTTTTTGGGGCCCGTGCGCGTGCGTATCGCGCTCGCCGATTCGCTCAATGTGCCCGCGGTGCGCGTGCTCGCACGTGTCGGCGTCGACACGTTCCTCGCACGGCTGCACGCGCTTGGGTTTGCGCACCTGACGCGGCCCGCTGCGTATTACGGGCTCGGGCTTGGGCTCGGTGGCGGCGAGGTCACGCTCGCGGAGCTAGCGCGCGCGTATGCGAGCGCGGCACGCGGCGGTGCGCCGACGGCGCTCGTGTCGACGCTCGACGGTTCGGTTGCGTCGCGTGCGACGGTCGGCGCGCCGCACGAGCGGAGTTGGGCGCTTGTAACCGACATGCTCGCCGACCGTCACGCGCGCGCCGAAGCCTTCGGCGTCGATTCCATCCTCGCGTTGCCGTTCGCCGCCGCGGTTAAAACCGGAACGTCGTCGGGCTATCGCGATACCTGGACCGCCGGCTATACGCGCGATTACACCGTTGCGGTATGGGTCGGCAACTTCGACGGGCGGCCGATGCGCGGCATCAGCGGCGTTAGCGGTGCGGGTCCGCTGTGGAGCCGCATTATGCTGCACCTCTACGAAGGCGACGAACCGCCGCCGTTCCTTGCGCCGGCTGGGTTCGTGCGGCGCGCGATCTGCACGGAAACGGGCGCACGGGTTGACGCGAGCGATGCGCGTGGGGCGAGCAGCGCGTGTACGCCCGTGCTCGAGTGGTTCGACGCGCGCGATCTGGCGAGCTCGACGCGCGCCGCGTCGGCAGCGAAGCCGGCGCCAGCGGCTGCGTACGACCCGTGGCTAGTCTATCAGCCGCGACCCTCGTCGGCGCGCGCGCGCATCCTGTTTCCGCACGATGGTGACGCGTTCGCGTTCGTCCCCGGCGTCGCGCATCAGGCGCTGGCATTCGAATTCATCGGCGCGACGGGCGAACCGCAGCCGCGAGTCGCGCTCAACGGCAGCGTGCTACGTGCCGGTGCCGGCGAGAGCGTGTGGAACGTCCGCCCCGGTCGCTACGAGCTCGTCGTCGGCAGCGGAGCGCAGCGTGACGCGGTGCAGTTCGCGGTGACGACGACGAGCGCGAAAAAGCGCGGATTCGTCGCGCGCTAACCGCTCGGACTTCACCCAATCAACGCGTTCGGTCTTATAACCGATCCGCGCGTCATTCGGTCCGGCAGTCTGCATAGCGCAGCACTGCCGGAAGGCAGTCCCACGAAGAAATGTAATGCCGGCGAGCGGCACACGGTCTAGATCGAGAACGCTAAAAGGACGCTGAGTTCAGCTAACGGTGCGCTGCTGCCACATTCGCGGAGGTCGACCGACGGCTATGCGAAGCTCCGTAGTGCGCGCGATCTGTGCGAGGACCGGGGCACTCGTCGACGTGCGCTACCGGTTGAAGACGCGCGGCGCGTCTACACCCGTGCTCGAGTCGTTCGACGCGCGCGACTGGCGGGCCCGAAAGCGCGGATTTGTCGCGCGTTAGTCGCGTTTCAAGAAGTACGATGCAGGCGACTGTCACCTATGATACTAGTTGACAGGTCGCCGGCCGTGGTGTAGGCTGCCCTTAGGAATCTAGGAGCCTGTCGGGGTATGGCACATTCCCATCTTTGGGCCGCCTTTTGTCCGAATACTTCGTTGCTCTTCGGTCACGAAGCTACAGCTTCGCTTCCTCATCGCGCCTCGTCTTCGAACAAAATTCGGCGCCGAATCTGGAAATGGCCATACCCCGACAGGCTCCCTAGGAGATGTAATGCCTCGTAAGAGATCACTCGTGCTCACGGATCACGAACTGAGACTGATGGAAGTCCTTTGGACAAAAGGACGGGCGACCGTGTCTGAGGTTACCGCGGCGTTGCCGCCGCCGCCCTTGGCATATAACACCGTCCTCTCCACGCTGCGCACCCTTGAGTAAAAGGGCTACGTCGCGCACAAAGAGATCGGCCGCGCGTATACGTACCGCCCGCGCTTCGAACGAAACGACGCCGCAAAATCAGCCGTCAATCACGTGCTAGCGCGCTTCTTCCAAAACTCACCCAACGCACTAGCGATGACCCTGCTCGATGATGTTCCACTAAGCGACGCCGATCGCCAACGGATTCGAGAGCTGCTCGAGCGGGAAACGAGGGTGCGCAAATGATCGCAATCGCCCATGCGGCGCTCGCAATCACGGCCGTCTTGTTCGATAGCCTCTGGGAAGGGGCGCTGATAGCCGGCGCCGTTTGGCTCGGCCTGCGATGCCTGCCGAAACTGGACGCCGCGACGCGCTACGCAATTTGGCTGTGCGCGCTGGCTGCGCTCGTGCTGATCCCGGCACTTACCGTTTCACTACCGGTGCAGACTTCCGAAGGCCCTATGATCGACGCTCGGAGCAGCGAGAAAAGCAGCGTGTTTATTGCTCCACCTACGCGGCCGCAACGCAACACGACGCGGACGACACCCGAGCCGACGGGCGTGGTAAGCGAGTCCGCTCCGGCCGCTTTCCACAAATCGCAGATCACGATACCTCAGACCCTTGCGGTCGTCGTCGCACTAATCTGGATGGCGGCAGCGTGCGCGCGAGGCCTCCAGTTCTTGCTCGACGTTCGCGCCCTGGTCGCGATCCGGCGCGATGCCTGGTTGTATTCGGCGGCGCATGACTATCCGATCTTCCTTTCGCGTTGCGTGCAAGTACCGCTTGCCACCGGCTTCTTGCGCGCCGCCATCATCCTGCCGGCGTCGCTTGTCGAACGACTGTGCTCCGACGCCGTGGACGCAATCATCATTCACGAGGTCGCGCACCTGCGTCGCTACGATGTGTGGACGAACGCTCTTGCGCGAATGGCGGAAGCATTGGTCGCTCTCAACCCCGCCGCGTGGTTCGTGTTGCGGCGACTCTCGATGGAACGCGAAATTGCGTGCGACGATTGGGTCGTCGCTCGGACCGGCGCAGGCGATGCGTTCGCGCGCACATTGGCAACAATGGCAAGTAGTGCGGGCTCTCGCGTGCCGCTCGCTGCCCCGAGCGCGTTCTCCTCCCGTCACGCAATCGTCGTGCGCATCGAGCGTCTCCTGGACTCGCGTCCGCGATGTCTGCGCCTGTCACCGTCGGCACTCGGAGGCGCGCTCATGTTGTTCGCGCTCATCGGATTGACGATGCAATCCGTTTCGCCGGTGCTTGCCTACGAGGGGCAGCCGGATATCCTAGCGCTCGATTCGACCGCGGCGCCGATCGCCTCCAACTGTGCAGTCCCGAATCGCGGCATCCGGCTCGCTTACCTCGAAGGCCCCGAGAGGTATCGTCCACGCGGCGCGCCACCGATGAACACTCAGCTGCCGAACGCGGGCAAGATGGTGGCGCGGTTCGGCGCATCGAATGTCGCGATTTTCGACCTCACGGTGGATGCTGCAGGGAAACCACGCAAGGTTACGGTCATTTCGGCGCCGCGGTATCCCGGCATGGCCGAACATGTTACCCGGGTCTTGATGACGAGCACGTATGAACCGGCCATTCTCAACTGCGCCCCGGTCGCGGCGACGACCCGAGCGGGCGCGCCGTTTCGGGTCGAGCGGAACACTGGTTCCGTCATCGTCCCCGTGTATGCCGGCGGCTGGAGCGCCGATCACCAATCGGCCTGCAAAGTGCCGACCGTTACTCACGCTCGCTTTCGTTCCGGTTTCGTTAGTCCGACCGCGTATACGGAAATGCTGCCGGCCTTTCCTGATTCAATGAAAAATATTCCCGTTGATGCGGCGTTCACCACGTCGGTACGTGTTCACGCGAATGCTGCTGGTGCGGCCACGAGCGCAGTGATTTTTCATTCGAGCGGGCAACAGGCGTTCGATAACGCCGCGTTGGGCGCTGCTCGGCATGCAACGTACCCGCTGACCGTAAGTAACTGCAAGCCCTTACCGACGCAGTACGTCTGGAATACTACGTTCGGAACGCAGACGTTACCGTAACGCCGACGATCCAGAGTCAGCGGTTTTGAAGCGACAACCCTCGAATGGCTACAAGGGTACCGGTGCGGGAGTTGACGACCTTCGCCTTCCGTATCAAATCAGTACCCGGAGGGTCGGCGCCGATGCGGACCTCTTTCAAGAATCCGCTGGTTGGACCGCGCACGCCGGCTCGTTCGTTTTCTCCGAAGGTGCTCGATGGCAGATCGTGTGTCGAAGTCTCCGCGGTCGAGCCCGAGGACGTGCCCTCAGAGATCGGAGACGAACTGTTGGGCGTGGGCCGCGTCGCTGATTTTGCGCTCTCGCCGATCGACGCGCCGAAGTTCGCGCGCAGCTTCTTCGATCGCGCGGTTAACGCTTACGCGAAAGCGGTTCACGGTGCGATCGAAGATCTGCAGATCGAAGTCGTGAGAATGCCGAGCGGGGTGAAGCGTTACGACGCACCGGGTGGCGATCGCATCTCGGTAATTGCGATGAGCTGGTGGATCGATCACGACGCGTTGCGCGATCGTGCGAAACTCGATGCCGTTTTAGATTTGATGAAGGCGAAACTACCTGAGTCGATGCCACGACGGTACGGCTATTTCGAGCCGCCGCCGTTCAAACTCGCCGTCGACGGTGAAGCTCATTTTCGCGAATTCATGCGGTATGCGATAAAGAAAGGGGCCGTAGTCTGCCCGACGCGGCCCGTTGTCGGATGGTACGTTCGCAACGAGGATGGACCCGGCCCTACGCTACTCGGGTATTGCGCGAACAGCCTCGAAATCCAAATCGAAGCCAACACGCTCGCCCAGCTAGGCTGGGAGCGACAGTTGCGCTCTTTTTGGCGCGACATGAGCGTCTTGCTGCACCCGTTTTACGGTGACGTCCTGCTGCTCGGCGGATTCGAACTGCGCGGGGGGACGACGTACGGCGGGGAATCGCATCCTGTTCCGGGCTTCGTGGAGCGGCGTTCCGAACGCTGACGCCCTCGCGATCGTTCTCGGCGAGCCCTACGACAAGCGTTGGCCGGCGTTGATCGATCGTGCCGACGGTCGCCGGGGCCTGCATTTCTTGTCCGTCCCAAAGTGGAACTCGGCGCTCCGCATCAATGCAATAATCGACGATCCGCCGACCTCGATCGCGCAGCCGATCGAGCCGCATGGCCGCGCATCGATGACCTATCCCTCAGACTTCCCGTTCGACATCGAGAAGAAGGATGATCGCTTCACCGATCGTTCTTCGAAGTTTCAGGCCGGCTGGAGGGTTGAGCGTCGAGAGCAGCACTTCCGCGAGGTTCGGAAAATCAAAGAACGGATTGCGGAAGCGGTAGAGGCGTCACCCGATGAAGCCGTCCACATTCTCATCTATCATCTGCGTCGCGGATATTCGTACCACGTGAAAAGCGCTCTCGTGGAGATGTTGAGCCCCATTGCCCGCGATCGATCGGTGTTCGACGCGTTGGTCGCCGAGTTCGAAGCGCTCGCAACGGATATCGTGGCTGAGCAGAGCATGGGCGCCCTCACCGAAAATCCGGCCACGAGAAATCACTATAAGGATGCTCTTGCACGCGCGATCGGTCCGGCCGCGAGGAAAGCCGACTTCGCGCGACTGACGACGTTCGTGCGCGACTCACGCCACGACTATGCCCGCAGCTCATTATTCGGTGACTCGTGCGTCTCGATCGCGTACGGGGGCCCGACGTGCTGCTAGAAGTCGTCGACCAGCGTGACGTATGTGCTGCCGCGCTCAAAGCGCTCGGGCGTCGGAACGATCCGCGTGCGTCGGCATATGCCGTGAGACTTCTTGAGGCTCCCAATTCGCCCGATTCTCGCGAGCCCGACGCTCGGCATGCCGCGCGAGAATACTTGAAGGCGCTACTCGGTAAAGTGTGAGGCAGTGGCAACCCGACGTGCAAAACAGAACGCGCCTTCTGCGCCGCATCTCGCAGCGCCGCTGCCTGTCGGTGCTTGAAACGCTAGAGCGGTCGGAACGCTAGAACGGCTGAACGGTTATGTGCAATGTCTGCGCTAAGTTCCGAGCGCGCTACGCCTCCAGATGGGCGCGGGCGACAGCTTTACGGTAGGAACGTAAAGCGGGCTTCTTGGGCAGCGTTGACCGCAGCAACCCCCGCGGGAACCAACATCGTGCCGGGTAAGAAGTGGTGTGCCAGTTCGTCATGAATTGCCACGACCCGGGCACGCGTTACGGCAGCGCCGTTTACCGCCGTCCGGCGCGCGATCTCGACGGCCAAGCTGGTCAAGGCATTGTTGCAGACGAAAAACGAAACGCCTTGCTCCATGAGCGGGCGCAGGAAGTCCGCCATCGGATTGCGTCGTAGCGCCGCCCAGTAAGCTCGCGCGCTGAGATCTTTCGGGCGCATCTCCTCATCGTTCAGAAGGCCGATTGGGTACTTCGCATACATTGCATCGTCGAGCACCATATTGTAGGAGTATCCGGCGTACAGGACTCCGGCACAGTGCAGACTCTTCGGTCCCGCCGCGAAACCGTTCGGGTCCGCGTAGGCCGTGAGGGAATTCGTAAAGTGCGACATGGCCACGGTGGCCGCAATGAACGACGTCGGAGCAACGAGTTGACGATGCGGGAACGGTTGTTCGAGGACCGCTCTAAAGGTGTCCCGGTCAAACTGAAAGGGCACAGCACGTGACAAGGCTTCGGACTCCGACTTCCCCGGCCGCGATTGCGCGGGGGCTGCGTAGCCGCCGCCAGCGATGGCAGCAAGGGAGACAGAGGAGGCTAGGAAGTCCTGACGCGTAGGACCGAGTGAATCCATACGTACTTCTGTTGTTCGCCGTTGATGATCGCAAGCATCTCGCCGTTGCCAATAGGCTCTCTCCACGCCAACGGTCCAACTTGTTCTACAATCCACTGTTCCAAGACGCGTCATGTCGATTGGGTCGATGCAACGTCGCGCTAGGGCTTAACGTCTTCGCCGCGGACCGACGATAAGGCGGCGCACCTATTAGCTGCAGCAAGCGTTTCTCGGGTTGCGCTTCGGCCGCCCCGGGGCGTCACTCCTCCGATTGAAAGCATGGACGGCGTTTGGTCACCGATGCAACGCCAGGTGATCGACGACGCGCCTGGCATGCTCGGCCATCGGTTCGCCCAAAACCGTTCCGTCGGGGATCGAAGGCTTCGTTGCTCAGACGGACGCCGACGAATTGCTCATCACTGCGCAATCTTCGGCAATGCGGCCGCGCCCGCTCGTTCGAGGTCGCCGCAGCGGCGATGCGCGCATGCTCCCCAACGGACGAACTCGCACTTTAGAATTCGTGGGGCAACGGAACGCTCGAAGTGTTCGTTCGCGACGGATTGCGTACGCCTTCGCGGCTTCTTGGCCACGTCAAAGCGCTGCGTCGCCCTCGCGAGTGCGTCCGCGCGCATGGACGAAACGCGAGTCCCGCCCAGTACTAGAGGGACGACCTGCGCCGCGCTAATTCGGCGCGGAACGAGCGTATTTCCGTGTCAACGCCTTCAACTCGGTTTTCCAGGTTACCAAGCCGCCGTTCGACGCGGCCGAATCCCGAACGCATTTCATCGCGAAGTTCCACCGTGCCTTTGCGAAGTTCCGCCATGTCGTTGCGAAGTTCCGCCGTGTCTTTCCGACCGGCGCCCACCTCGACGGCGAGCACGTCGAGGAGTTTGCGAACCTCCGCCATCTGGTCTTTCACAAATCGGTCAGAACGGAATCTCGTCTTCGCCTGCAGCGTCGGCGTCATCACGGCCGCCCGCGCCGCTTTCCGCTGATGCGTACTCACGCTCCCCGCCCGCATAGTTGCCGCCTCCGTTTGAAGCGCCGGCGTTCTTGTTGTCGAGCATCTGCATGTCGTTGACGACCACTTCGGTTGCTTTGCGCTTTTCGCCGTCTTTGTTTGTGTACTCGCGGATGGCGAGGCGGCCGTCGACAAGAACCGTCATGCCCTTCTTGAGGTAGTCGTTGCAGATGTCGGCGAGCTTGCGTGACTGGCCGTTCCAGGCGACGCAGTCGACGAACATCGCCTCGTCACCCTGCTTGGAGCGCCGGTTCACGGCGATCGAAAACGAGGTGACGGCATTGCCGGACTGGATGTAGCGGATCTCGGGGTTCTTCGTGAGTCGTCCCACGAGGACAATGTGATTGTAGCTTCCGGCCATGGCTGCGCCTCCGAATTAGTCGTTGAGATTGATGAGAAGCTGACGCATTACGTCTTCGTTGAGGCGAAGCTGGCGCTCGAGCTCCTTGGCTTGGGCGGCGTCACTCTTGAACTTCATGACGACGTAGTAACCCTCGCGGACGTCGTTGATCTCGTACGCCAGACGGCGCTTGCCCATCTTTTCGATATCGCCGGGCGCGCCGCCGTTGGTCCGCAGCCCCTCGGCGATCGCTTCGATGCGGGTATCGACCTCGGTCTCCTCGAGGTTCGGGCGGACGATGTACGTCACTTCGTAGTCGGTCGTCATGAGTTGATCCCTCTTCGGACGTCTTCGCCGAACGGCAGACGGCTCTTGTGGAGCAGTGGGAATCGTGGGGCAACCCCGCACGAGCTCGCCGGGCGGTAGGCCGTCCGGAAAACTCGCCTAGTCTATCACGCCGAAACTCCAGCCGACAAGAACGCCTGTCGGCGGTCTCCTTGCGCGGCCGGGCGGCCTTCCCGTCGAGTTGGGATTATGGAAACCGGATTCCAGGGCTTGCCGGTGGCGCCCGGGCGTGAAATACAGTCCTTGACGGGGAAGCGATACCTCATGAACGATGACGATGACGATGACGACCAGGACCTCGACTCGGAGATCGATGAGGCCGACGACGGAACGACAATCAGCCATGATACGGCCAAAGAGATCAGCGACGAAGACGACACTCCGGGCTAACTGCCTCGGTCTGCGGCGTTGCCTTTGCGCAAGGCGGTAGGAGTCGCGCGCGGAGCCGCACCGTAGGCATCCGCGCGGACGCCGCGGCGTGAAAAAAGCCGCCCGTTAAGGCGGCTTTTCCTTGCCGGTGACGGCGTTTAGTTACGGCTTTTCAGCACGTCTGTGAAAGAGCCGTTCATGCGTGGACCCCAGCCTGCAAAGACGCTGGTGCTCGGCATTATTTGTATGAGGGGCAACGTGGCCCGCGTCTCCTCAGAAGGGATCGGCGCCGGCGTTGTTGCTTTTTCAGTTTTCATGGTCTGGTCGTTTCTGTAATCAGTGTGGCGCTGCACCTTGCAGTGCCATGATTCATGATACCGCCGATTGCTGCGGCGATCTACCGCTTTTGCAGTACCGTGCCGCGTGTGACGATTGCCACATATTTTTCGTTATCTCTTTAGGGCCGAAGCGATTTACGCTGGCGCTCGTCGCCGCTATGCAGGACGCTGATCGGGCACATACGGCGCACTTCTTGCCGCCATGCGAAGCATGTTACTTGAACGCGAGGCGACGGCTGCTTGACCTTGGAAGCGAACCTGCTCGCCACGGATAATAAGCGCACGTGGCATTGAGAAAAATCGCCCCGCTCCTGCTCCTAGGGTCCTTCCTTCTCGGCGTAGCGCCTGCGAAGATGGGGATATTCGCGCTGCAAAGCGGCGCTCCGAGGACGAGCGGCCATCTCATCGTGCACGCGGTTCACGGCCGTCCCCTGGTCCGTCAACTCAACTTTTGGATGACGCGAAACGGCTTCGCCACGCCGATTTATCGTTACGACACCGACATGACGAAGTTGCTGCACGGCGTGATTGTGAGTGACGACTTCACGACGTTCATGCACGTTCACCCGACGTTATTCCCGAATGGGCACTTCCGGCTCGACCAGCGTTTCCCGCGCTCGGCACGCTATCTCATCTATGCGGACGGAGAGCCGACGGGCATCGGGCAACAGGTGTTTCGCTTCGATCTGACCGTCGGTTCCGCGCCGTCGAAAGTCGCGCGCGACCTCCGGTCGAGCGGACGGTCGACGACGGCCGGCCCTTACACCGTAACGCTCAATCGCTTGAGTCTGTCGACGCACGGCGAAACGTTGCTGCTCCTCCACGTCCTCACGGGAAGCCCGCGGGCGACCTTCATCCGTACCTAGGAACGCTCGGGCACGGGGTCTTTTTGAATGCGAAGGATCTGACGTACGTTCACGTCCATCCGATGGCGCTCGACGCGGCGCACACACCGTCGGTCATGTCGCATAGCGCGGCAATGCCAACCGGAAGCGACATGGACATGCACGCGTCGCCGCTACCGCCGAATGCCGTGACTTCGCCGAGCATGCTGCTGCACGTCGCCGTCCGCGAACCCGGGACGTACAAGCTCTGGTTCCAGTTTCGCGGCGGCGATGCGCTATGCGTTGCATCATTCGTCCTCACCGCGACGTGAGCAACGATGCGCTAAAACAGGTTCCAAAGGTACTGATTGTAGACTTCGTGATGGTACTGCACCTCTTGCGCCTTCACGACCGTGCCGAGCAGGCGCGGACAGCGGTCGGCGCTGGCCTGCTTGAGGTCGGCATACCGTTCTTTCGTGTCGTCGCCGAGTAAGGCCGTCGTCCATGGCGCACGGCGAAAATGGTCGATGGCATCGTAAATGTTATCCGGCAGATAGTGCTTGGCTTGGCGCAGATCGTTCTCGGGACTGATGTCGCCGCCGAGTCCGGTCTCGAAGACCGCCAACATGACCATGTACGGATTAGCGTCGGGCGAAACCGAACGAACTTCGACGCGCGCGCTGCGTTCGTTGCCGATCGGGATACGAACCATCGAACCGCGATCGACGGGAGACGCCTTGATTTGGTTCGGCGCTTCGAAATGCGGGTCGAGCCGCCGATAGGCGTTCACGCTGGCATTAAGCATCAAGCAGAGTTCGTTACCATGGGTCAGGATGCGATCGACGAACTGCCAGGCAAAGGCACTCAGCCGTTCCTCGCCGTCGCGGTCCCAAAACAGATTTTTTCCGTCCTTGCTGACCGATACGTTCGTGTGCATGCCGTTTCCGTTGACGCCGACGACCGGCTTCGGCAGGAAACTAGCCGTCATGGCGAGCCGAGTCGCGACCTGACGACAGATCAGCTTATAGAGTTGGATTTGGTCCGCGGCCGCGACGACTTCGCCGTACCCATAGTTGATTTCGAACTGAGAAGGGGCGACCTCCGGGTGATCTTTCTCGTTCTCAAACCCCATGGCACGCTGGACTTCGGCGACCGTGTCGATGAACGTGCGAAGCGGATCGCCCGGCAGCGAATGATAGTAGCCGCCCGTATTGACGTAATCGAACCTCCCGCGCTCATGATAGCGCCGCTCGGCATCAAGTCCTTCGAAGAGAAAACCCTCGATCTCATTTGCCGCGTTGAGCGTGTAGCCGCTGCCTTCGTAATACCGTGTGGAAAGCCGCTTGAGGCGGCCCCGAATGTCGGCCGCAAACGGTGATCCGTCGCGCCCGATGACGTCCGCGAAGACGAGAACTTTGCCCGAACCGAAAACATCGGCCGGCGCCCAATAAAAGGCGCTCCAGTCGAGAATCAGGCGCAAATCGCTTTCCCGTTGCGATGTGAAGCCACGAATCGAGGAACCGTCGAACGTGAGGTTGTCGCTCGACTTCAACAGAAACTTCTTGTCGTAGTCGAGCATGTGCAGTCGGCCTTCGAGGTCGCTGAAGAGTACCGTGACCGCCTTGATACGTTGCTCGCCCGCCAGATACGCGAGCCGCTCTTCGGCGACGCGTTCGGGCGCCACGCGGTCGCGGCGCTGCTGCTTCGCGGTCAAATTGAGTTCCTCGAGCTCGCCGTAGGGCAGCATGAGGAACTCGCGCAGTTCGCTCGGCATCGTAAGCCGGTGGTTTGCAGTGGACTCGCTAAGTCCTCGACGGCACTCGCGGCACTCGTGTTTTCGATATGGCGCGCCGGGAAAGGTTTCTGAACGCGCCGATTCATCAGCGCGTTCCCGAAGGAGAATCCGTGGCACCCCAGCCGCACGACGACGTTGCCTCGCAGCTCGAACAAGAAGTTCGGGAGGTCGACCTCGACATTCGCGAAGGCCGGTTCCAACGCTGGCTTGCATTGATCGCGGGCTTTTCCGGGGCCGTCAGCGGGATCGAAGTCACGACCGAGCACTATCGCGGGAGCTACAGCCGCCGCATCATGTATACGCCGGTCGCGCTCGGCGGCGCGATGCTCGTCGGGGGATGCGCAGGCTTTGCGAGTCGCAAGGCCGCGCAAACGGTGTTGCCGGTGGTTTCCGTCGTGACGATCGTCGACTCAGTCGTCGGCTTCTACTTCCATGTGAACGGCGTGAACCGGAAACCCGGTGGTTGGCGACTGCCGATCACTAATATGGTCATGGGGCCGCCGGTCTTTGCGCCGTTGCTGTTCGCGCTCAGCGCATACCTCGGTTTCATCGCATCGTTCTTACGGCGCGGTACGGGCGATGCCGGCGGCGGCTTGCCGAAACCCACCCACGCCGAACACTGGGCGCGTCCGCTCGCGGGCGCACACGAGCCGATCGGCTGGGCGCAAGACATTCGCGAGGGGCGGTTTCAGAAGCAGATGGCCGCGGCGACCGTGATTGCTGCGTTTTTGAGCGGCTTCGAAGCCTGGTACTCCCACTACAAGAACAACTTTCGCTACAAGGTGCAGTGGACGCCGCTCGTCACCGCGCCGCTGCTGATGCTCGCCGGCGCAGGCGCCGTCGTCGATAAGCGCGTGGCGCAGACGTGGCTGCCGGCGGCCTCGGCCCTCGCGATCGCCAATGGCACCATCGGGTTTTTCTATCACGTGCGCGGCGTGGGGCGGCGCGCCGGCGGCACGAAAAAGCTGTTCTACAACATCGTCTACGGACCGCCGGCGTTTGCGCCGCTGCTGTTCGCGGCGAGTGGATCGCTTGGCTTATTGGCGAGCGTCTTGCGCCGGAAGGGCGAGAAATGATCAAACCGACTACAAGCGACGTCGACCTGCGCCCCATCGACCTGACGACGGGCAAACCAATCGGTCCGCTGCGGCAACCGGGATATTATTGCGGATTCAGCACGCTGAAACAACAAAAGTTTTGGGATGCGAAGACGCGCGAGGTCATCCGCGATCGCGTCGACAACATCCCGCCGATTCGCTTTTTCGATGCAGACTCGGCGCGGCTGCTGGAAGCAATCTGCGATCGCCTCCTCCCGCAAGACGATCGCGACGAACGTATGAAAGTTCCGATCGTTCCGCAAATCGACAAGCGCTTGTTCGAAAATGTCCACGACGGTTACCGTTACGAGCACATGCCGCCGGATCCGGAAGCCTTCCGGCTCGGCTTGCAGGCAATCGACGAGATGGCGCGCGCGCGCTACGAGCGTCGTTTCGTCGAGCTCGAGCCGCCCGCACAAGAAGCGCTTCTGAAGTCCCTGCACGACGGCAAACCCTCACCCGACAACCCGGTCTGGCAGCGCATGCCGGCGCACCGTTTTTTCATGATGGTCGTCGGGGACTGCGTCGACGCATACTATTCGCATCCGTACGCATGGGATGAAATAGGCTTCGGCGGCCCCGCCTATCCGCGTGCGTACATGCGGCTCGAACATGGCCAGCCGGAGCCCTGGGAAGTCAACGAACGGCGCTACGAATGGGCCCCTCCCGAGGGGTCGCTATCCGCGCAGTACGAACCCGTCGCGGGCGAAGCGGAGCAGCTCGCCTCGCCGGGCCAAGGCGGGACGCATTGAGCGCGCCCGTGCTCGGGGCGTTCGAGCCGCCGGGTGGCAAACCGCACATGCTCGGCCCGATGCAGCGGCTCGATATGCCGATGCACCACTTCGCCGAGGGGGAAGAAGTCGATTACCTCATCGTCGGTGTCGGTGCGGGCGGCGGCGTTCTTTTGCAGCGCCTTGCTCGGGCGGGATTTCGCGTCATCGGTTTCGACGCGGGACCGCTCTGGGATACCGAACGCGATTGGGTCAGCGATGAAAAAGGCGCGCACGATCTGTATTGGAACGACGAACGCATCACGGGCGGTGAGCATCCGCTTTCGTTCGGTTCGAACAACAGCGGCAAAGGCGTCGGCGGAAGTACCGTGCACTGGGCGTCGTTCACGCCGCGTTTGCATCCCTCGGATTTCCGGACGCATTCAGCCGACGGCGTCGGCGTCGACTGGCCGATTTCGTATGACGACATCAAGCCGTATTATGAGTTGCTGGAACTCGAGTTGCCCGTCTCGGGACCTTCGTACTTTCCGTGGGGTGACCCGCACGGCTATCCGTACGGCCCGCATCCGATGGGCGGCGTCGGCGATGCGCTGATCCGCGGCTGCACGAACTTAGGCATCGGTGTCAGCGCCGGCGGTCCCGTCGCAATTCTCAATGGTTCGCGCGCCGACCGTCCGCACTGCATCTATCGCGGCTTTTGCATTCAAGGCTGCAAGGTCGGGGCGAAGGCCAGCACCCTAATCACGCATGTGCCGGATGCCTTGGTTCATGGCGCTGAGATTCGGCCCAACTGCATGGTGTCGCGCATCGAGATGAAGGAGCGGCGCGCCGTCGGCGTGACGTACATCGACGCGGGCGGCCGCGAACATTTCCAAGGCGCGAAGGTCGTCGTTGTGGCGGGTTACTCGATCGAGACGCCGCGCTTGTTGTTGAACTCCGCGACCTCCGGCTTCGAGAACGGGCTTGCGAACTCGAGCGACACCGTCGGACGATACTTGATGGCGCAGGCGGGCAACGTCATTCTCGGCCGCTTCGATGAACCGGTGCGCATGTACAAGGCGCCGCCCGCGCACGCCTTGACCGAAGAGTTTTACGAGACCGATCCCGCACGCGATTTCGCGCGCGGCTTCGCCATTCAAACGGTCGGCCCGTTGCCGATCTCTTTCGGGAAACAAATGATGACCGCCAAAGGCGCGTGGGGTTGGGGTCTGCGCCGCGTGATGATGGATTACAACCATTGGGCGGGCTTCGGGCTGCTCGGTGAGATTCTGCCGCACCCGGACAATCGCGTGCAAATCGCCGATGAAAAAGACCGTTTCGGCATTCCGATCACCAAGATGACCTTCAATCTGAACGACAACGACAAGAAACTGATAGAGTTCGGCAAGAAGAAGACGATGGAAGTCATGTCCGCGGCCGGGGCGGAGGAAGTCGTGCAGGAGGCACGTTACGCGCATCTCGTTGGTGCGGCCCGGATGGGCAAGGATCCGGCGATGTCGGTCGTCGACGCCTTCGGCCGAACGCACGATATCGCGAATCTGTTCGTGTGCGACGGCAGCATCATGCCGACGCAAGGCTCGGCAAATCCGGGTCTGACGATCATGGCGCTCGCGGCGCGCATCGGCGATTATTTGATTGCGCAAGGCGGCGATGTCTTGCGCGACACGGAGAAGCGCACCATGCAGGCACCGCCGATGCGCAAGGACTTGTCGCCGCCCGATACGTGGGGACACGGTATGCCGCGTCTAAGCTGAGCGCGATGGGGGCGGACGATACGCAAGCGACCGACACGGGAATCGTCGGGGCCGGTACGATGGGTACCGGCATCGCGATGGCCGTCGCTGCCGCCGGCCTCTCGGCGCAGATTGTCGACTCGGCCCCGGAGGCGCTGGCGCGCGGAGAAGCGACGGTAGAGACGGCGTACCGTTCTGCAGTCGAGCGAGGACGGCTGTCGCAGGCCGAGGCGGATGCGAGGCGCGGGCGGATCGCGTTCGGTGGCGACGTCTCGACCTTCGCCGATGTCGATCTCGTCATTGAGGCGGCCTTCGAAGACCTCGCGGTTAAACGCGCGATCTTCGCGAAACTCGGAGACGTCGTGCGTTCGGGTACGTTGCTTGCGACCAACACGTCGTCGCTCGATATCGATGCTGTCGCAGGGGACGTGCCGTACCCCGATCGTACGCTCGGGATGCATTTCTTCAGCCCCGCCAACGTGATGAAGCTGCTCGAAATCGTGCGCGGTGCGCGCACGTCGGACGATACGATCGCGGCTGCACTCCGCTTCGCCGACCGTTTGGGGAAGGTCGGCGTCGTGGTCGGGAACTGCGACGGCTTCGTCGGTAACCGTATGTTGTTGCGCTATCGTCGAGAAGCGGAACTGCTGCTCGAACGCGGCGCGACGCCGGCGCAGGTCGATGCCGCGCTCGAGGGTTTCGGGTTTGCCATGGGGCCGTTCGCCGTTTCCGATCTGGCCGGGCTCGATATTGCCTACCGCTCCAAACGCGAGCGCATCGCCCGCGGCAAAGGCGTGCCGTTTCGGCAATCGCGCATTCCCGATTTGCTGGTCGAGAGCGGGCGGCTCGGACAAAAGACCGGGAGCGGTTACTATCGCTACGAATCGGGCCGGCGCGAACGGCTTCCCGAACCAGCCACGGATGCGCTGATCGCGGCCGAACGCGACCGGCTGGGCCTCGTCCCCGCCAAGGTCCCGGACGCGGAGATCATCGAACGTTGCACGCTCGCGCTTGTCAACGAGGGTGCACGCATTCTGACAGACGGGATCGCGCGGGCGCCGACTGACGTCGACGCGGTGTGGCGCTATGGCTACGGCTTCCCGGCCGCGCGCGGCGGCCCGATGGCGTACGCTGCTTCACTCGACCGCCCCGCGTTGCTCGCGCGATTGCGTTCACTTGAGCAGGAAGACCCCGCCTTTTGGAACACCGGCGTTGTCGAGGGCGCCCTTCCACAAGAGCCCTAGCGAATTCGGTTTCACCGAAATCCGCCGCTTGGCTTCGCCGCAAGCCGTCGGGCGCGTCGCTCTACGCTCTACGACAGTCCGCCTCGTGCATGATTTCGACGGGGCCGAATCCTACTAGCGCAGCCAGCCTCGGTCGGGTATAATCGGTCGGTTGCGGCGCAGTAGCGCCGTTTCTAAAATCCGGACGTCGTCCGGTCGTGTTGCGGTTTCCGCACCACGTATGTAGGGTAGTGGTGCTGGCGCGCCTACTACCGCGCACTGGCGCTTCGCGCCAAATGCGGGCACTCGGCGTCACTGCTGACGACGACGTTGCCGTCTCCACCTACATGAAAGGGTCTTGATGGCTACCGGAACCTCCAAGAAGCGCAACAACGCCAAAAAAGAGCGTCGTCCCAAGAAAAAAATATGCACCTTTTGCTCGGAAAAGCTGCCCGAAGCCAACTATAAGGACGCTACGCGTCTGCGCAAGTATATCTCGGAACGCGGAAAGATCTTGCCGCGGCGCATCAGCGGGAATTGCGCGAAGCATCAGCGTCTTCTGACCGTCGCGGTCAAGCGTGCGCGCGTCATTGCTTTCCTTCCCTTTGTGGCAGAGTAACACATGAAGATCATCTTGATGAGCGACGTCAGGGCACTCGGCACGATCGGTACGGTCGTCGACGTCGCCGACGGTTACGCTCGTAATTACCTGCTGCCGCGCGGTCTCGCAGCCGAGGCTTCCAAGGGTTCGCTTGCATTGCTCGAGCAGCAACGTAAGGCGAAGGCACGGCGCGACGCCGAAGCGGTCGCCAACGCTGAAGCGCTCGGCAAGCAACTCGATGGTCTCCAAGTAAACGTCGCGGCGCGAGCCGGTGGAAACGGACGGCTCTTCGGCGCCGTGACCAACGGCGACGTCGCAGCGGCGATCGTACGCGATATCGGCGTCGAAATCGATCGCCACAAGATCGAGGTTCCCGAGGGCATCAAGTCGCTCGGAAGTTATCCCGTCGAGATCAAGCTCGGCAAGAACGTGACGGCCAAAGCCACAGTCAAAGTCGTCTCCGCGCCGAACTAATGGGATTCAGCTGCGCTGAATCCGTACACGATTCGGTTGCGCCGAATCATGTACAGGGTGGAAGTCGGGCAACGCCCGACAAATTATAAGCGCATGGCACACGGGGTTGACCCCGCCTACGTCGCTCGGTTTCGCCGTAAGCACGGCGGCGATGACGGCATGCGCCGTTACGTCGCCGCATTGTACGACGTCCTCTCAAGCGCAATCGGCGCCGAAAAGATGGTGTTGCGGGCCGGCAAGCTCGACGCATTGCGCTTGATGCGCTCCAATCTCTTGCCCGAGCGCATTCTCGCGCTGCAACGCTTGGTATTCGAAGATCCCACGCTCGATCGTCTACCGCAGCCCGGCAAATACCGGGCCGCGATCGGCGAGATCGAAGATGGACTGGCGGATCTGGTGGCGGCGCGCAGCGTCGAAGACACGATCGAATCGAAGGTCAACGCCAAGATGGCCGAGCGTCATCAGGAGTACCTCAAGGACCTCAAGCTCGAAGCGTTACGCGAAGACGGCGGTCCCGAAACGCCCGCCACACAAAAGAAACTCGAAGACCTGCGTGCGCTCGACGCGCGCAAGCTTGCGAACTCGGCGCTGCGGCTCTTGCGGCCGGCGGCACTCGAAGACGTCGTCGGCCAGCGCTCGGCGATCGCATCGTTGCTCGCCAAGATATCCTCGCCTTTTCCGCAGCATGTGATCCTCTACGGGCCGCCGGGCGTGGGAAAAACGACCGTAGCACGGCTTGCACTTGAAGTTGCGAAGCGGCGCTCGTATACACCCTTCGAACCGACTGCGCCGTTCGTTGAAGCCAGTGGTGCGACCTTACGTTGGGATCCGCGTGAGACGACGAATCCGTTGCTCGGTAGCGTGCACGACCCGATCTATCAGGGCAGCCGCCGCGAGTTTGCCGAAGGCGGGATTCCCGAACCGAAACTCGGTCTCGTTACGAAGGCTCACGGCGGCGTGCTCTTCATCGACGAGCTGGGCGAGATGGACGCTACGCTCCAGACGAAGCTGCTCAAGGTGCTCGAAGATAAGCGCTTCATTTTCGAGTCGTCGTACTTCGATCCAAGCGACTCCAACGTCCCCGCATACGTCAAGAAGCTGTTTGCCGACGGTGCTCCGGCAGATTTCGTCATGATCGGAGCAACCACGCGCGATCCCGGTGAGATCGACGGCGCCGTTCGTTCGCGCTGTGCCGAGGTGTTCTTCGAACCGTTGACCGAGGCGCAAATTCGCGACATCGTGACTGGCGCGGCTAAACGGTTGGGTGTGAAGCTTGCAAAGCGAGTACCGGAACTGATTGCTTCGTACACGATCGAAGGACGCAAAGCGGTTCAGATTCTCGCCGATGCGCACGGAGCGGCGCTATACCGGTTGCGCGACGATGAGACGCGTGCCGGCCGGGCACCGACGATCATCGAGGACGACGTGACGGCCATCGTACAGACGGGGCGGCTCGTTCCCCATACGCCGGTGCGTGCGCGCCGCACCCGCGAAATCGGCAAAGCCTTCGGACTCGCGGTTGCGCACCACGTCGGCAGCATCATCGAAATTGAAGCGGCCGCCTTTGCCGCCGCTGAGAAGCATAAGGGCACCGTACGGTTCAACGACACCGCCGGTTCGATGGCCAAAGATAGCGTCTTCAACGCAGCGACCGTCGTGCGCGCGATGGCGGGCGTCGACCCGCAAGACTTTGATCTGCACGTCAACGTTGTCGGCGGCGCCAACATCGACGGTCCATCGGCTGGGCTCGGCGTGTTCCTTGCGCTTTACAGTGTGCTCACGAAGCGGCCGTTGCCGCAGGACATAGCGGTGACGGGCGAACTGTCGATCGCCGGTAATGTGCGGCCGGTCGGCGGCATCGTCGAGAAGCTGTACGCTGCGCGCCAAGCGGGGATGCGTCGCGTGTTCGTTCCGCGTGATAACGCGCGCGACGTCGATCACACGATCGGCGGTATCGAAATCGTCACGGTCGCAAGTGTTCTGGACGTGTTCGCGGCGCTTGGGTTCGAGCCCGCAGCGCCGCGCGTGCGTCGAACGCGCAGAAGCGACGCACGCTGATGGCTATCCCGTTTCGCCCCCCGGAGGGGAACCTCGACCGAATTCCGCCCAATAACCTCGAAGCCGAGATGGCCGTGCTCGGATCGATTCTCGTCGATCGCGAGATGATGGCGGCCGTCAGCGAGATCGTCGGGACGGCGGATTTCTACGCTCACGTACACGAAACGATCTTCGGGGCGCTCGCGCAGTTGTACGAGCGCGGCGAGCCGCTCGACAAGATCACGCTCGCCGAAGAACTACGACGTCGAAATCTCCTCGAGCGCGTCGGCGGACTGGCCTATCTGACCTCACTGATGGACACCGTACCAACCGCGGCGTCGGCCGAGTATTACGCGCACATCGTTCGTGAAAAAGCATCGCTGCGCGGTTTGATCCATGCGGGCACCCAAATCACGCAGATTGGTTTTGAGCGCGAGGAAGATGTTGAGAGCGCGCTCGACCAAAGCGAACAAATCGTTTACAACGTCGGCCGGCGTCAAAGGCACGGCGAGTTTTCGCCTATCTATAAGCTGCTCAAAGGGACCTTCGAGCAGATCGATCGTCTCTATCATGCGCGCGGCGACCGCACCGGCTTGACGTCGGGCTTTCCGGACATCGACCAATACACCGCCGGTTTTCAACCCGGCAATTTCGTTATTCTAGCGGCGCGCCCGGCAATGGGCAAGACGTCGATGGCACTCTCGATGGCGGCCGCCGCCGCGCGGGAGGAGCAAAAGCCGATCGCGATTTTCTCGCTCGAGATGACGAACGAAGAGCTCGTCACGCGCTTGCTGTGCGCCGAGGCGCGGATCAATGGACAAAACCTGCGTCGTGGCAACATTCGTGATGCCGAATGGGAAAAAATTTCCAAGGGCATGAGCGCGCTGTCGGAACTGCCGATTTACATCGACGATTCCGGGACCGTCACCGTAACGGAGATCCGCAGCCGCTGCCGCCGCTTGCAATCCGGCGACGGCCTCGCGGCGGTCTTCATCGACTACTTGCAGCTGGTGCGTCCTTCGGCGAACTTCAAACCTCAGAACCGCAACGACGAACTCTCGGAGATATGCCGCATCCTCAAAGCGACCGCCAAGGATTTACAGATCCCGATCTTCGCCCTCGCTCAGCTCAACCGCGGCGTCGAATCCCGCAACGATAAACGCCCGATGCTTTCAGACTTGAGAGATTCGGGCGCGATTGAGCAGGAAGCGGATATGGTCGCGTTTTTGTATCGGGATTCGTACTACAATCCCGAAAGCGCGCCTGAGCCGGATCTTACCGAATTCATCATCGCGAAGTCGCGCAACGGTCCGACCGGCACGGTGAAGTTACGCTTCATCAAAGAGAATACGCTGTTCGTTCCGTACGGCGACAGCGGCCACTTTCCGGCTCCGTGACGCCGTACGTCGTCACGCAAGCTCATACGAAGTCGTACGCCGATCCGCTTGTCGTTCGCAAGAATGACATCGTTGAGGTCGGCGACCGAGATGATGAGTGGCCGGGATGGATATGGTCCGTCGATAAAGCCGCTCGGGGTGGTTGGTTACCGGAGGAGATCGTCGAGCGGACCGGCGAGGCGGGACGGATTCGCGAGGCGTTCGATACGACTGAGTTGACGGTCGATGTGGCGGGAGTCGTTCTTGGTGGGCGCATCGTGGCGGGCTGGCAATGGTGCCGACATGCCGATGGACGCGAGGGGTGGGTGCCCGTGCGGTGCTTGCGGGAGCAATGAGAAACGTCATGATGCTGCGCCGCTGAACTATGTGGGTATCGTTTCGGCGATCTCGTGAATGTCGGGATCACCGATACCGATCTGCAGGTACGCGCGCGAGAGCTTGACGTACTCGGGGCCGCCGTGGTCCACCCACTCGAAGCCGGGGCCTTCGAGCTTTCGCTTGACGATGGCGGGCGCGCCCGCAGCGAGGACTTCAGAGGGAATGGTCGCGCCGGCCGCGACAACGCTTCCCGCCGCAATCAAAGAGCGCCGTCCGACGGTCGCGCCGTTGAGCACCACGGAGTTCGTGCCGACGAGCGCGCCGTCTTCGATCGTGCAGTCCTCCATCGTCGCGCAGTGGCCGATCGTCACATCCGTGCCGATGATCGTACGGCTGTTTTCGGAGACGTGTAGGACGGCGTTGTCCTGCACGTTACTGCGCGCTCCGATCCGGATCGGGCCGTTGTCACCGCGGATCACGGCGCCGAACCAGATGCTCGCCGACTCGGCGACCTCAACGTCGCCGATGAGCACCGCCGTCGGGGCAACGAACGCCGAGGGATGAACGTGGGGCGTCTTCCCGTTGTATGCGATGAACATGAACGCTCCTGGGCGAACTCCGTGCGGGTCGTGCCCTTTCGTTCACTCAAGCGAGGCCCCTCGTGAGTCAGCATCGTCACCAAACGCCGCTGCGCGGAATGAAGGCGGTCCCTCGCCCCGCGCCTGGACAGCCGGATTACACCGAGGTCAACTATTGCTACGCCGGCAAAGTCGGGCATGTCCACGAGGTCGTGATGATCGGCGGCAAGCAACTAGCGAAAGTCGGCTTCGATGATCGCAAGATCGTGTATTACTTGCTCGATGATCTCGAACTCGACTCGGATGCCGCGAAAGGCACGTTTCACGATCGCACATGAAACATGCTTTCGCAGCATCGCGTACGGTCAATCGGCTCGATCGGCCTTAGAAAACGCGTTGCGAGAGCGTCACTTCGATTTGCGTGGGCGGAAGAGCGAAGCGCTCTGAGCCTTGATCGAAGGCGTTGCGGTCGGTTCCGAATCGATTTTCTGCTTGGAACGGTCCGAGACCGATGCGTCCGTAGCGGTCGGTTGCGCTGTCGAAGACATTGAAGATGCCGACGTTTAGCATCGTTCCGTGCCCGAAGGCTTGAGAGATCGAGGCGTTCGAGTAGAAGTACTGCGGTCGATTGTAGCCGTTGTTGTCGCCCACGAAGTAGGTGTCAAGGCGCGCCTCGAAGCCCCGTCCAGACGTAACGTCGAGACCGGCGGCCGCCTTGTGAAGGGGAATGCCGACGACTTGGGCACCGGGGATGGCCGTCACTTGGTTCTGTAAGATTGCGTCCGGAATGCCGTTGAGCGTCGCGGACTGCACGTCGTAGCTGTAATCCATGTAGAAGTGGGGATCGAAGCGGTAGCGGCCGGAGAGCTCGATGCCCCGGAACTTTCCGACGGCGGCATTGACTGGCGTCGTGACCGTCAGCAGCGGCAGGACCTGCGCTGCCGACAGGCCGCTATAATTGCCGCAGAACGACGTAATGCGGTTGACGTAGCCATTGAGGAGATTGGTCGGAATGGCCGACGCGCCGAGGACGCTGATCGGCTCGTTGATGTTGAATATCTTGCCGTAGACGTTTTCGTTGTACAGGCTGAGCTGAATGTTTGTATCGCCGACGAAATTGTGGCCGTAGGCAAACTCCTCGCCGCTGCCTGTTTCCGAAGCGACCTTCGGGTTTCCGACGCCCCCGACGTCGGCTGCGGTGTTCGACGTGCAATTCGGATTGAGGTTCTGCGGGGTGGAGTTGAGGGAAGAGGTGCCCTCACGCAGCGAGGGGACAGGAGCCGATGTGGAACTTCCCCCCGTGAAGCGGAAGACGTCGCGTCCCGTCGGACGCAGCACCAAGGACAGACGCGGGTCGAACTTGGTTTCGTTCGTAACGGTCGTGTGTTTGATCCACGCGTTAAAGAACAAATTGACTGCGCTCGTCGGAGTGTATGCGTCGCGCACGAAGTAGTTGGCCTCTTCAAACTTCAACGCGGGATTTGTGTCCAAGTTGAACGTGTTGGTGTTATAGGTCGTTCCCGTTGAGCTCTGGTGGAGTGCGAAGAACCCGAATCCGACATCGTTGTTCGTGCCCACGATGTCGTCGCTGACCAGCAACCCGTTGGTCCGCGTGAACGTCGTGTCGAAGCCGCCGACGAAGACGTTGCCGTTCGGTCCGCCGAGACCACCGGAGACGTTGCGGTTGTAATCGAGCGCGTAGTTGTCGAAGTAGCCGTCGAGAACGAGGTTGTTGACGCCCAGGCGCGAGGTGAGGCGGGCGTGGTAGTCTTGATTACGGATCGCTTGCCATGGTGAGGGGCCGCCGCCGGCCGGACCCGAAGCGAGCGACGCGTACTCGGCCGGTTTGACGCACGCATTCGAGCCGCCCGGCGATGTAACGGCGATGCCGGGTTGCGCCGGGTTGCCGTTAGGTCCGGGCTTGCCCGGAGCGCAGCTATAGGTGACGAACGGGTTGCCGCTCGAATCCGTCGAGGTCAGCGTTGAGCCGCCCTTCGCGATCGTTACCTGGCCGTTGTACAACTTTTGATCGTAGGTCTGGAAGTCGTTGTCGCCGTTGCCGCTCTTGTCATCCCAGGAGACACCCGAGTAGCCGGTCAGCGTCAGTTGTGTCGCCTTGGATAGGTCGTAGCGCAGCTTCAAGAGGTCGGTATGCAACAGGTAGTTTGCACTTACGAGATAGCTGTTGGCGGCGGCATTCCCGGTCGAAAAGTTCGGGCTGAGCACGCCTGTTTGGGTAATCGTTTGCGGCGCGAAATTGCCGTATGTCCCTTGCACGCCGTGCAGCAGAACGTAACCGAGCTTCTCGTTTGCCACCATCCCCGACGCGCGAACGACCGTCGTCGCCTTTCCGTAGTTGCCGAAGCCTTGCGAAAACTCGGCCTCCGGTTTCCGTGTCGGTTGCAGGGTCTGAAGGTCGATGGCACCGCCGATGCTGTCGGTTCCATACAAGCCCAAGGCGCCGTTACCGTACACCGCCTGCACGTTGCCGAGTGCGAACGCCGGCGTGTCTTGGTAATCGAACGCGGTCGGCGCGCCGTTGAAGAATGTGCCCGGCGCAACGCCGACGGGACCAATGGGGTGACCATCGAGCAGCGTGGCCGTTTCGGTGGCCCCGACGCCGCGTAGATTCACGTAAATGTCATCACCGAGCGCCGAGCTTTGGGCGCTCAGGTTCACGCCGGGAAGCGTGTTGAGCGCATCGCCGACGCGCACGTAGTTTTCTCTGCGCAGCAGCGTTCCCTCGATGTCGTTGTGGATCGTCGTCGACGTCTGCAGCTCGCGCCGGCCGCCGGCTTGCACGCGAGCGATTTGGCGCAGTTGCTGCGTAGAAGTCTGTGCGCGACGAATCGTCAGCGTCACATTGATCACCGATGACGAACCCGGTACGACGAAAATCGTGTCCGACTGCGCCGGCGCAAACCCGGTACTGGAAATATCGATGGAATACGAGCCCGGCGGTCGGCCGGCGAACGAAAAGCGACCTTGCGCGTCGGTCGCGGTCGTCGCGCTTTTCGCG
>JAABUJ010001588.1_pt1 | contig 32505 bp, 39 predicted proteins | sample 5559131 | NCBI WGS metagenome assembly JAABUJ01 (sample SAMN10711875, study PRJNA513366) | rock metagenome | isolation source: Antarctica rocks | place: Antarctica: Victoria Land, Mt New Zealand nord | collected 2016-01-07
TCTGGTTGCTCCTCTCGAGGGAAGGTGCTAAATTACCGTCACCTTCGAGAGGAGCGCCCTGCTTTAAGCGCTCAGGGGTTCAAATCTCCGTTGCCGCTAGGGGTTCAAATTTACGTTGCCGTTACCACAAGCTTTGTCTCATTCATTATATTGCACCTCGTTCTATATGTAAAAAGCAATTCTAACGGGCTGGCAAGGAGGTGCTTACTCTACGCATGGGCCACTGAACGGCGCTTCGGCGACGGCCTGATCCTCAAGTCCTTCCCGCCTTCATCCCGTCAGTCGACGAGCAGCGCTTCGCCGAGAGCCTCCCCGCAGCGCATGGAGGCGAGCCAGGGCCGTACCGCTTGGTCAAGCCCGCGCGGCGTGCCGTCAGAGCGGGCGCCCGCCCCTTTCGCTCAATCGCATTCAAATCGCACAATCATAGAAAAAAGCACAATCACCCGCGGGTGACTGTGCCGGAAATTTGGTGGAGCTGTCGGGGAACCGCCCCCCGAGTCCGAATCGCCGGACCAGCGCTTTCTCCAGGCTCAGTTTCGATTTTGTCTTAGGCCGCCGAGCGTTTCGAAACCGAACTCTCGGCGGCGGCAGCTCCCTAGATTTCGGACGGTTCGCAGAGCGGACTTCCCGTCCCAGCCGGACTTGTTGACGGTGAACGAGGCGGCTCCGGCGACCCCTCGCGCACCGTCGCTACCTTAGATTAGGCAGCGAGTGCGTAGTTGTTGTTCGCGTGTATACGCGTTGCGATCGTTTTAGGAGGGCTCGCAACTCCGCCTGCTTACACTGCCCACGGTCTGACCCGTCGAAGCTACTCAGCCCCATGGCCTTTTCGTGAACCGCCGGCCTTCGCCGGCAACCGGCATTGTACCACGATCGGGGCGGCCGACAAAGCTCGGCGCGGCTGTTGTGCGCCGGGGCTGCAGGGCTTGCCCGCGAACGCCCGGCGGTGCACGATTCGTCGCTGATTCTCGTGTTGCTGACGGCGATCGTCATCGTGGCGGTCGTCGCAAAGCGTCTCGCGCTGCCCTATCCGATCGCGTTCGTCATCGGCGGTTCCCTGCTGGCATTCGTGCCGCATCTACCGTCGTTCCAACTCGATCCCGGGATCGTCTTCTTCATCTTCCTGCCGCCGCTGCTCTATTCGGGCGGCTGGCAGACCGACTGGCAAACGTTTCGAGCCAACCTCCGACCGATCGGTCTCCTCGCCATCGGCCTCGTCATCTTCACGACCGGCGTGATCGGCGTCCTGGTGCACGCGCTCGTGCCGCAACTCGGGTGGAGCGGATCATTCGTGCTTGGGGCGATCGTCTCGCCGCCCGATGCGGTCGCGGCTTCGGCTGTCTTCGAGCGATTCTCCGTGCCGCGGCGGCTCGAGGCGATCCTCGACGGCGAGGGACTCGTCAACGACGCAACGGCGCTGGTCGTGTACCGTTTCGCGGTCGCAGCCGTGCTGACGGGGACGTTTTCGCTCGGCAGCGCGAGCCTGGCATTCGTCGGCGTTTCTCTGGGCGGAATCGCCGTAGGCCTCATCGTCGGCTGTGGACTTGTGCGGCTCACGCTCTTCTTGCGGACATTGAATCTTTCGGACTCACTGATCGACAGCGCGATTCAACTGATCGCGCCATATGCCGTGTATGCCGGCGGTGAAGCGCTCCACGTGTCGGGCGTGCTGGCAACGGTCACGGCAGCCATCTACGTCAGCCGCCGCTCGAACGAGATCTACGAGCCCGAAGGGCGGCTGGTCGCCAACGCCGTGTGGGAACTGCTGATCTTTCTGCTCAACGGCGTCGTCTTTTTACTGATCGGCCTGCAAATTCGTACGATCGTGCACGGCCCATCCTTCCTTACGCGCGAGTTGTGGATCGGTATCGTCGTCAGCCTCGTCGTGATCGTCGTGCGGCTCGTGTGGGCGTATCCGGCAACCTACCTGCCGCGGTTCGTCTTTGCGGGCATCAACCGCCGCGAGGGCGTTCCGGGATGGAACTATGTGTTCATCCTGGGTTGGAGCGGAATGCGCGGTATCGTGTCGCTTGCATCGGCGCTTGCGCTTCCGCTCACGGTTCGGGGTGGTCAGCCGTTTCCCGGGCGCAGCATCATCTTGTTCATCACGTTTTGCGTTATCTTCATCACGCTTGTCGGGCAGGGCTTGTCGCTGATTCCGCTCTTGAAGTGGCTGCACATCGAGGGCGACAGTCTCGAAAAGCGGGAGCTCGAGGTCCGCGTCGCCGCCCTGCGCGCGGGGATCACGCGGCTGCAACAGCTGGAACCGACGTTCGACTCAACCGAAGCATGGGAAGTCCAAGGCCGCATCGTCGGCGAGTATCAGTATCGGATCGCGCACCTGCTGGGGCACATCGATGGTTCCATCAGCGCCAGCGAGGTCGCCGTCGATCACAAGCTGCAACAAGAAGCGCTCGGCGCGGAAAGGACGGAAGTCGCGCATCTGCGCGATGCCGGCGAGATTCCCGATGAGATTTTCCGCAAGATTCAGTACGATCTCGATCTCGCGAGCGAACGGCTGACATAGAGGCCCACAACGTCAGTGCTGCGCTCGTCTACGCCGGCCTCAATAGGCCGGGCCGCCTGCCTGGTGGCGGCGGCTCGACCCCGCGGGTGCGCCGAAGCCCGACGGCCTTTTTTTGAATAGCGTACGCGGCGGTAGCCCCTGTCTCAGTTGAGTCGGTCTACCGCAATTGAGCACAAGACGGTTTGATCCCGGGTCGCCGGCTGTCGCGAGCTATCTGCAGCAGAGCCTCTACGACGATGTTCGGTTTCTCGATTTGGAGGTAATGACTTGCGCCGGGAATGATGCAATTGACACCACGATGCGATAACGCTGCGTCGGCGTCGCGCAGCCGCTTCCAGAGCCGATTTGCGGCTGCTATCTGCGCCTTACCGGCGCCCGTCTGTCCAGCGGCGTCCTGTTCTGCAGCGCCCGCGGTGAGTACGAAAAACGGTAGATTTCCATACGAACGCTGCTCACTCGCGACCTCGTGGATATCTGCAGCGAGGCTGATCATCTCTGAGAGCGTCGCGTCCCACATACCCTCGGACAAATCGTGCTGCTGTTGCACGCGTTGCAGAACCTTCGGCGCATGGGGGTTGGCGGGACCAACGCAATTATCACCGAGCTTCAATTCGCGACGGTGAGCTTTTTGGTCGCAGACCTGAATATACTTCAGGTCGGCGGCCCTTTCTGCATCGTACTTCTTTTTTCCATAGATGGCAGCGAAGCGATTCTCCCCCACCTCGGAGGGGTCTAAGAGCACCATACCAGCGACCTCATCAGGATAGCGATCGGCAAAGAGGCGTGCATCGAACGCGTTAAGTGAATGGGCTACTAAGATATACGGAGGTTCAATACGCGCATTCGTCAGGAGTGCGTGCAAGTCGCTGACGTTGGCGCTGGTCGTGTGCGGTAAACCGCCCGGGTCGCTGAAACCATAACCGGATCTATCGTACGAACAGACGCGCACGTGCTGCGAGAGCGCCGGCTGTACCTGATGCCAGACGTACATCGAAGATCCAATCGCTGCGTCGAGGACCACCGTAGGCGATCCGGGGCCGCTGCAATAGATGTTGAGGCGACGCTCATGCCCGACAGCTACGAGACGTTGCGGCGACTCATATGGCGCGTCCGCACGGTATGGAGCGGCTGCGAGCAAAACGAAACCGAAGGCCGCGGCGACGCGACGTGACACATGATTCATAAATTGACTCTCCTTGGTTAGACGCGCGCTTTCCGGTATCGCCTCCTGACGACCTGATATGCGGCCCCTCCGGCGTTCATCGAGGGAATTGCGCCGAGCAGTAACAGCCATGTGGCAACGCTCAGCGGCGATGAGAATCCCAATGCTATCGGGATCGCGACGCCAGCGAGCAAGATGAGGGAAGCGATGAACACAATTCGAGTGCCGCGCGATCTTAGCAGCGCGGCGATCACCGCCCCGAAGAATGCTGCATCGAGCCACCCCGAGAGGAAGAAAGGCCACGCACCGATACCGGTAATGGTGCGGTACACTGCGTAGATCCCATCGCCGATCAGCTCGTTTGCGATCAACATCGCGACCAGGGCCAAGATGATGACCGTAGCGGCGGTCACTGTCGCGCCCAATGAGCGGCGCGCTCTCGAATAGGATAGCAACGACGGGATTGATCGAATCGCTTGCGACCAGTACCAGCGATCCGCGCAGGCACGCCCTTCCCATTCCACGTGCCGAGCGTACTCCTCGTAAAGATCTCCGGCCACACTTTCGTAGTCAACCGGCGGTGTGAAGGCCGCAACGAGCGCTCGCGCCCCCAGCGGCGGCGTCACGTCGCGATGCTCCGCAAGGAGAGGCCGGCGTGTAGACGATCCAATGTCGCGCGCACGTCTTTTAGAGCGTTGGCGCCGGCAGCTTCGATTTTGAAATGGCGCTTGGCTTTTCCGCCGCGCTGGGCGGTGGGCTCGCCTATCCAGGACGAAATAAGATACTTTCGTTCCAGGCGCTCCAGCGTAGCATGGACGGCGCCGATGGCCGGTGATCGTCCCGTGACGTCTTCAATCTCCGCGCGGATCAGTGCGCCGTGCGTCCCATCGCCGAGTCGCAGAACGGAGAGCAGCACGACGTGTTCAAACTCGCCGAGATAGGCGCCCCTTGCCATAATATCTACAGAGTATACTAAATCAGGGACAGCGTCAAGACTTCACCGTCCGATCGACTATTTGGGCTTCGGCACGCGTGCGCGCCGCCGCGCGGGAGGGCGCCATAGGACTTCGAGGTGCGCCGCCGCATCCGCAAGCCTTTCGTCGTGCGTCATCAGGTGCAGTCCCAATCGACAAGCCAGTTCCAGATACGTTGCATCATACGCGGAAAGTTGATACTTCCGCGCAAGCGAGAACTGTGGGAAAGACGGTTCATTGCCTCCGGGCTCAACATGCACTGGTAAGCGACGGAGGCGTGCGATAATAACTGCCGATTGTTCCCGCTGTACGCGACCGCGGCGCTCGTATTTCACGAGAACATGACACACTTCAGTGGACCAAATGCACGGCACCACGGCGCCGTGACTTCGGATGTATCGAAGAGCCGCAACGGACAACGCGTCGCGTTGATCCCGAAAAAACCACCGGATCGTCGTCGATGCGTCGACGACCAAGCTCACCCGCGCTCTTCCCGAGCCGTGCGAATCGTTTCTTCTATGCTCGCACCGGACCCAAGCTCCCAATCGGAGTTTAGGATTTCGTCGACGAGCGCGTCGAGATCTACGTCGTTCGATATGGGACGCAGTTCCGCGAACGGCGTCCCGTTACGCGTCACGACGATCGTTTCGCCGCCGTTGGCGCGCGCCGCTAGTTCTGCGAACCGAGTCCGTGCTTCATATATCCCGACCGTCTCCATGCGAGTGAGTCTACCATGCCGACTAGTCGTCGTCAACGACCAACCAATCAGCAGCGGACGTGTGCCCTACGGTGTTCAGGCATTCCCTTGAACACCGCGTACGGCCGCGTTCGGGTGCTCTTTTCCACTGCTCGTCGGGAAACGGCTTCGTCGTGCCGTCGGGCATCACTTCGATTTACCGCGTTGAGGTAGCGGTCCGACCAGCGCGGGAAGTTTACGAAGAATCGGCCCGTTCGGGAGACGCTGTTTCCCGTAAGCTAAATCGTCGTAGTGGTAGACCTCGGTCAGTTCCATTGTAGCCGTCCCTTCTGTTTTTTCGCGTTGTGAGCCAATAACTTACCCGCCCAACCGGTGGAGGGCTGAGCGTGGTCGGGGGAGGCTCGCGTCCGCCGGACGTTTAGCATCGCCACGCCACAGGGTTACGTCCGGAGCGTCGGCTAAACACCACCTTTCTTGGAGACCACTAAATTATGGATGTTGCCGCAGCAATAGCGCAAGCGCAGGCAGGTGACGCCATTTCGCGCGCGATCGAATTCGGGGCGGACCTTTCGATGACAGCCGACTCACTGACGCGCTCCCCGACGAAAAGGCTTGGGCGGCTACGTTGCGAGGGCGACGTACCGTTTGGTCGGAAGACTTTTACCAGCATGGATCCCATTCGGATTGCGCGGTTGCTAGCCGAAAATGGCGTCGAATACGTCCTTGTCGGCGGCGCCGCAATGACGGCGCGCGGGATGAATTACACGACCAACGATTATGATATCTGCTACCGGGTCACGTCGGAGAACATGCAACGGTTGATTGACACCTTGAGTCCGTTCAATCCGAAGCTGCGCATCGAGTCAAGGGGGACGAAGGTCAGCGTCCATCTCGACGAGTACACGCTGCGCCGAACCCCGATACTGCCTCTGGCGACCGACGTGGGGAACGTCGACCTCCTCAACCGCGTGAAGGCCTTGGGGAGTACGACGCCGTGTTACAAACCTGCGCGACTTTGCAAATCGCCGAGCATTCGATACCGGTTCTTTCGTATGCGGGCTTGGCGCTTGCAAAGCGAGCCGCCGGACGCATGAAGGATCTCATGGCGTTGCCTGAACTTGAAGCGCTCGCTGAGATCGAACGCGCCTCGCCTCCCGAGTCTTCCGAACCGGATACGGAGACGCAAGACTAAGTGAAGCGTGCGGCTGTTCAGCCACGTTGACCTACGGGTTCGCGAAGGAGCGCGCGCGCTCGGCCGTGTCGTGGCTCCGACCTTCGCCGAATCGGAGCCCGTATGGCGCTCGAGCACTGGCAAGCGAACGACGAGTTTTTCGGTTTTTTCATCGACCCTGAGGTCATCCCAACCAAAATCGCATTGCGTTTCACGCGCCCACGCGGACACGTTGATCGCGCCACAGCCGCGCTACGTAGCGTCAATGCACCGAATCTCGAAGGGCCAGGCTGATTACGGTGGATACTACGCGACCTTTTCGACGATCCCGGCGGCAATCGGCTCGAAATCTGCTTCCTGACCAGGCACGGCGGCTCGAGGGAGAGATCCGCGACCAAACCGCAGACGCGAAACAGCAACGCGCTTAGCCGACGCGCGCGTTGCGTTCGCGCCAGCGGCGGCCGAGTTCGTCGTGGTTGGTGCGGTCGATTGAGAGCGGCGTGACGCCGACGTAGCCGTCGCGCACGGCGGCGAGGTCCGTCCCGTCGACGATGTCGGCCGGATCGAAAGCACCCCACAACCAGTAATACGCGCCGCCGCGCGGGTCGGTGCGTCGATCCAGGCGGTCACGGTACCCTTTGCGTCCTTGCCGAACCCAGCGGATGCCGCGCAATTCGTGCGTCGGTACGTTCGGTACGTTGACGTTGAGCATCGTCAGCCGCGGCAGGCCCTCGGCAATGATCTCGCGACCCATTTGCACGGCGATACCGGCCGCGCTCTCCCAATGGTGCTCGCTGCCCTGTTCGGGCCAACTCGCCGCGAGTGAGATCGCAAGCGACGGAATGCCGATGACCGTGCCCTCCACGGCTGCCGCGACCGTGCCCGAATAGTTTAGGTCGTCGCCCACGTTCGCTCCGCGATTGATGCCGCTGACCAAAAGTGCCGGCGTCCCACCGCACAAATCGTAGGCGCCGACGACGACGCAGTCCGCGGGCGTTCCGGAAAGTCGGTATGTCGGTACGGCGCGTCCCTCGACAGGCGCTACCCGAACCGGCGCTTTGATCGTGATCTGATGACCGATGCCGCTGTTGTCGTGTTCGGGCGCGACGACCGTCACGTCGCCGAGTTCGCGCAGCGCTTCACCAAGTGCGGCGAGGCCGTCGCTTGCGTAACCGTCATCGTTCGTAACCAAGATTTTCGGGCGTGCCACGGTTACCGCCGCAGGGGCGCACCGCGCCGGGCCGGTGCGAACACGAGCGAGGGAAGCCCTGAAACGATCGTCAGCGCGATCGAACCAACAAACGCGGCGCCGAAGCCCGACACGGCGAGCCTGAGACCGCGATGTCCAACATAGTTCTGGCGGACGCGCCGTGCAATCGCTCGTGCGCGCAGATTCGATACCCGCGCAGGTGAGGAAAACGGTTCCCACATGCGCATACCTTTCGTCCTGTCGTTTGGGGCGCCATGCTATGATGTAAGGACGATGAGTAAGGAATTTCGAGCAAAAGTAACAAGTAAGAATCAGCTGACATTGCCGACCGGTGTAAGCGCACTTCTCAATGTCGGCCCGGGCGACGAATTGCGGTTCAGTCTCACCGACGACGGCGTGGTCGTAAGTCCCGTTCCGGTACGGGAACGTTTACGGCCGCTGGTCGGTCGGCATCGGCGCGGCATCGGCAAAACCCGTTCGCAGATCGATGCCGAAGCTCGCGAACTGCGCGGCTCGGATGACCCGTGACCGCAATTGATACAAACGTCATCATCGATCTCGACACGGGCACGCAGGAAGTCGCAGAGGCAGCTCTCGGTGCCCTCGAACAGGCCGGCGCACGCGGAAGGATGGTCGTTTGCGGCATCGTGTTTGCCGAGCTTTGCGCCCACCCGAGCTGGACTGCGGAAGTACTGCGGGACGTACTCTCCGCGGCTCGGATCGAGATTGCTAGCGATCTTTCCCTAGATGTCTGGTTCCGCGCCGGCGATGCATATGCGATCTACGCTCGTCGTCGGCGGCGGGAACGAGGCGACGCACCGCGGCGAATCGTTGCCGACTTCGTCATCGGCGCTCATGCGCAAACCGTCGGATCGCTCGTCACGAACGATACCGCTTTCTACCGACGCTGCTTCCCCGATCTCCCTTTAACGGCACCCAGCGTTCATCCAAACGCTCGGCATCTGTAGTCTTACGGAGGCGTTAGGCGCCGAGTCCCGTTTTCACCTCGGCGGCTAATTTGGGCGTCATGCCTTTGACGGTCGCGATTTCTTCAATGCTCGCGCGTTTAAGCGCGTTTGCGCTGCCGAAGGCGGCTAAGAGGCGTTTGCGCCGCACGGGGCCGACGCCGGCGAGGGCGTCGAGGGCCGACTGCGTCATCGCTTTGCCGCGGCGGTTGCGATGGTACTCGACGGCGAAGCGGTGCGCTTCGTCGCGCACACGCATGACGAGGTGCAGGCCGGGCGATCCGGGCGCCAGCACGATCGGCTCCGGATTGCCCGGGACGAAGAGCCACTCGTGCTCCTTCGCAAGACCCGCGACCGGGATGCCCCACAGGTCGAGCTCTTCGAGTATCTCCACGACGGCGCTCAGCTGCCCCTTACCGCCGTCGATCAGCAACAGATCCGGACGGTGGTGAAAACGCTCTTTCCTGCGCAGTTGGGCCTCGAGTTTCGCCGCACCGTCTTGCGCGCCGTCCTCGACGATGCTCGCCGGATCTTCTTCACCCGGTGCGTTCGTGTCCGCGCGCAAATAACGCAACCGACGGCGCAGCGTCTCCTGCATCATCGCAAAATCGTTCGCTCCTTTATCGTAGCGAATCTTGAAACGGCGATAGTCGTTCTTCTTGGCGCGGCCCTCGATGAAGACGACCATCGATGAGACGGGGTTCGTTCCCTGGATGTTCGAGATATCGTAGCACTCGATACGGTGCGGTACGTCGGGCAGGTCGAGCGCGGCCGCGAGTTGCGAGAGCGCTTGCGCCGACGACGTCTCCTGCACTTCCTGATGTGCGAGAAACGTCTTGAGGTTTGCTTCGGCGTTCTCGTGCACGAGTCGCATGTACTCGGCACGCGGACCGCGCTGCGCACGTAAGACCCGAACGCGCTGGCCTTTGAGTTCCGAGAGCCACGCTTGGATAACACCGCCGTCGGCCGGTAACGCTTCCACGAGTACTTCCTTGGGAATCGCGGCTTGCGAGACGATCCGACGGGCGCGCGCTTTGAGCGCCACAGGTACTTCATTGTCGCGCGCTTCGCGCAGCGCGAGCGGCGAAAAGCCGTCACCGATTCCCGCCGAGCCGCTGCCGCCCGCGCGCGCCGTGTAGAATTGCGTGAAGAACTGCGAGTACAATTCGGCGTCACCCTGATCCGTAACGCCGTCGAGGATGAAGTGCTCCTGACCGATCAGCTTGCCGCCGCGCACGAGAAAAACTTGCATGCACGCTTGACCTTGCGCGCGCGCCGAGGCAATCAGATCCATGTCGATGCGCGAACGCCAGACGACCTTCTGCCCTTCGGTCACGCGCCGCACGGCCACGATGCGATCGCGCAGACGCGCCGCAGCTTCGTAGTTCATTCGTCCGGCGGCATCGCTCATCTCGGCGTGCAGACGCTCCAGCAGCCGCTCCTGTCGACCTTCCAGGAACAGTACGACCTCATCGACGAGCGAGTCGTACTCAGCTTCGCTTTGATAGCCGACGCAGGGCGCCAAACAGCGCTTGATGTGATATTGCAGACACGGCCGCTTACGCTTGCCGTCGATCGGTTCGCGGCACGTTCGCAGCGGGAAGACGACGCGCACGAGATTGATCAACTCGCGTAGACCATGAGCGTTTGTGTACGGCCCGAAATAGCGGCCGCCGTCATCGCGCACCACCCGCGTAAAGGTAACGCGCGGGAACGGCTCGTTTGTGAGCTTCAGGTAAGGATAACGTTTGTCGTCGCGCAGGCGAACGTTGAACGGCGGTTGATGCCGCTTGATGAGATTCGCTTCGAGAATAAGCGCTTCGATCTCGTTGTTGACGACGATCCAGCGCACGTCGCAGACGCGCTCGACCATGCGGCTCGTACGGTGGGTGTGCGCAGCGGATTCCTGAAAATAGGAGCGCACCCGGTTGCGCAGCGACACGGCCTTACCGATATACAAGATGCGCTCGCTCTCGCCGAGCATGAGATACACCCCCGGCGCATCGGGAACTTGCGCCAGCGTCCGCTCGAGTGGACGGGGTGGGGCCCCGACCGCGCTCATCTCACCGTCGAGAGCGCATCCGCGGCGGCGTCGAAGGCGGCCCGCGCTTCGTGCCGCGCGCGTGCCGCGTTGCCGGATTGGTAGGCGTCGAGCGCGCGACGGTAATGCGCCTTCGCGGCATCAAGGGGCCGACGCGTCAACTCGGATGCAAGCGCAATTTCGGTTCGCGCCGCCAGGAGTTCGGGCGACAGTACCGCTCCGGCATCGTCGACGATGGGAACACCGGCCGTCGGAGGCGTCACGCCGGTCGGCATCACGCCGGTCGGCGGCACGCCGCTCGTGGGCACGCCGGTCGTCGGCACTCCTGGCGGCGGCTGCGCGAGCGGTACGGCGGGCAGTGGCAGCAGCCCTCGGCCGGCTTCGAGGGCCGTCGCCTGTGCGTGAGCCGACGCGGCGAGTGCCCCGGAAACGTCGCCGGCACGAGCTCGCTGCAACGCCTGTGCGTATGCGAAGGCGGCTTGCTGTGCCGCCGCGGGATTCGCCACCTCTGTTCGGACGATCGCTTGGTAGGCACTTGAAAGCGAACGTCCGAGGGGAGAAGTCGGTAAGGGCGGGGCGGCAAGCAGCGGCCGGGGAGGCGACGGAACCGGCGCGGCGGCCTGCGCGAACCCCGCCTGCGCTCCAACTCCGGCCCAAAGCGCCAGGAGCGCGATGAAGCTAGACGGGTTTCGCGCTACGGCGGCGGGCGCGCAGAACCGTTGCGCCCGCAATGACGAGCACGATCGCGACGATGATGGCCACGACCACGAGGAAAGAGATTTTATGGATTTGCGGAGTGATTTCATCGATATGGTGTCCGAAGATGCTTCCGAGCCATGCGAGCCCAAAACAGAAGACCGCAGAACCGGCCGCCGTGTATGCGATAAAGTACCGCTTCGGCATTCGTGAGACACCGGCCGGCAGTGCGGAGACGCCGCGAACGAACGGGATGAAGCGGCAAACGAACACGACGACGCTTCCATGGCGCTCGTAAAAGGTGCCGAAGGCGTCCAGTTTCTTCTCGTTGAGCTTGAAATACCGTCCATAACGGGTCACGAACGGTCGGCCGCCCGCATAGCCGATGCCATACAGAATCGTCCCGCCAACGACTTCGCCGAGGGTCGCAACGGCGGCCGCGAGCCAAAGGCTTGACAGGTGGCCCGTAGCCGCGAGAGCCCCGGCGGCCGGCACGATGAACTCCGCCCCGATCGGCACGCCCATATTGCCGATGACCATAACGACGAATAGTCCGCCGTAGCCGGCGTGGTCGACTAGATTCAAAAAGAAGTTTGTGAAATGTTCCACATTATCGTATTCGGCGGCGCGAGACGGTTTGATCGCGTACTATCATGAGACCCGGTTGTTTCCGACGTACCGCCCGAGCAGCTCCGCAAAGAGACCGCCTTCGGATTCGATCGCATCGAACAAGTGAACCGGCTCAAGTGGTAGCGCCATAGCGACTCTGGTCTCGGCAACTTCGATGATGCGGCTGACACGCGGCGTGATCAGTATGCCGTCCCACAAGCGTTCATCGCCGGTCCCAATCGCGCGACGAACGTCGTCGATCACGTCTGCCGCCGTATTGCCGCTGGAGGCCAGCCGCGCTTCGATCTCGGCATCGCGTTCCTCCAGCAGCGCCAGCAACACATGACCGACGCCGACGTAATAATGATTGTGATTCCGACAGGCCTGCTCTGCCGCGCGCAAGACACGTTTGGCCGCCGGATTGAAACGAGCGAACAGTGTAATCGAGCCTTCGACGGACGAACTGGTCGGGGCGGCAGGATTTGAACCTGTGACCTCTGCGTCCCGAACGCAGCGCTCTACCAAGCTGAGCTACGCCCCGATAGTGCTGGGGACGAACTGCGATTCTGGGAGCCATCCGGTGGTCCTGCCCGGCACCTGCCCAAGGAAGCGCCCAGGTTCGGCGTCGGCCGCATTCGAACAAAACGGCTCGGTTCATGAAATACGTCATTGTCGGCTGCGGTCGCGTCGGATCGACGCTGGCGAAACTCTTGACCGCCGAGTCGCACGACGTCGTCGTCGTCGACGAAAGCCCCGCAGCCTTTAAACGGCTGGGCAATCACTTCTCGGGCCGCGTGGAAGTCGGCACAGGGATCGATTACGATGTCCTGCGCCGCGCCGGTGCGGATGAGGCCGACGGTTTCATTGCGGTGACGGACGGCGACAACCGCAACGTCATGGCCGCCTTGATCGCGCAGCGCATGTTCGGCATCGAGAAGATCGTGGCGCGCATCTACGATCCGCCGCGGGGACAGCTTTACCGCGAGCTCGGTATCGAGACCGTGTGTCCGACCACGATCGGTGCCAAGATCGTCCGCGACAAACTCATGCACATGCCGTATGAATCGGTGCCCTCGTTCGATTTCGGGCGGCTGTCGTCGCTTGCGGTTACGTTGCGGGCGAGCGAAGCCGGCCTGCACATTTCCGACATCGAGAAACCGGGAGCCGTGCGCGTCGGAGCGATCCGTCGCGGTAGCCGCGTGTTCGTTGCTTCGCCGCAGGATGAAGTCTCGGTGGGCGATGAGATCAACGCGGTCGTAGCGCCCGAAGCTCTCTCCGACTTCGTGGCACGCTTCGCGGCAACGACGCAAGACGTGCCGATCACACTCACGGCGTAACGTACGGGTATGTTCGTCATCATCGTCGGCGGCGGCAAGGTCGGGACGTATCTCGCGCGTGGATTGCTCGCGCAGGATCACGAAGTCGTGCTCATCGAGAAGCAAGCGCGCAAAGCCAATCTCATGGCGAATCTGCTCGAGACGGACGTCACGATGGTCGGGGACGGCTGCGATCCGCTCGTGCTTGAAACCGCCGGACTCGGACGCGCCGACGTCGTTGTGGCCGATACGGGCGACGACGAAGACAATCTCGTCGTGTGTCTTATCGCGAAGAAGAATTCGAAGGCTCGCTGCATCGCGCGCGTCAACAACCCCAAGAACAAGATGATTTTCGAGTCGATCGACACCACGACGCCGATCCAGTTGATCTCGTCGACTGAAATGATCCTCGATGCGATCAACGAGCACGTCAACTCGGCGGAATTGTCGCTGATCGGCCGCTTGCGCGACGACGACCTCGAACTCGTCAAGCTATCGATTCCGCCGGGCTCGCCCGCCGACGGCCGGCGCATCATCGACGTGGGACTCCCGCGGTCGTCCATCGTGGTCGCCGTCGATCGCAAGCATGAGGATCTGGTGATCCCGAGCGGCGACACCGTCGTACACGCCGGCGACAACGTGATCATGATGGTAAAGACGGACGCGCGGGAAGACGCGCGAACCGCGTTCATCGGAGCGCGCGTGGGACGCTAGAGGCTTAGCTCCGGAGACGCGCAGACGAGCCCAGTCAGTTCCATAGCGCGCGGATAGTATGCTGGGGAAAGCGCTTCGAAGATATCCGCCTGTTCTCGCTCGCGTCCGGCTTCGAAACGGTCGTAGAGACGCGTTCCGGTTTCGACGCGCTGGTGAAACTCGTCTGAGATATCCGGCGGATTTGCGAGCAGAAACGTGTTAACCGCCATAAAGGCACTGTCGTTCATGTGTCCTTCTTCCGCTCCGGCTGCTCCATCGCGTCGAGGCGATAGAGTCGAACGGCGTTGTCGTGCAACATGAGCTGCTGATCGCTTTCCCATGCGCGCAGCCACAGCCGGTAACTATCGAACAGCGTATCGAGTGACTCGAAGAGACGATCGACGGGGAAGTTGCTCCCTTCAAAGAACCGCACGCGCGCGACGTTCTGGGGGCAAATTGGGAAGTTTCATCGCGCGACCCTGAATACGATCGCTTGGTGGAATCGCTACTGAGCATCGAGACATTTGCACGAATGTGGGAGGATCACGAAGTGCTGCCCGCATCCGGCATCGTCGAAATGTCGATAAAGCATCCGATCCTTCGCACCTTCTCTTATCGCAGCATTACGCTCGCCGTCGCTGCGCTGCCGGGTCAAGAGATCGTCGCACAGGTTCCAAGCGAAAGCGAACTGGCAGCCTTGCGATCGGCGATGCGCGGATCGAGTCGTGTCTGGCAATAGCGAGTTTCCACTTCGGTTTGTTCAGGCACCGCCTTGTCGATATTTAATGCTCGACAAGCTTGTCGCTTTTCGCGGTGCCCGTCTCATTCTGCCCGCTTCGGCCGCGAGCGCCGGACCGAGAGCGCAACCTTGCCAGGCGGCGTATGGTTCGAGCACGCATGTCAAGCACGGCCCTCGACGACCGGACCGCCCTCGTCCTCATCGATCTGCAGCGAGGCGTCCTACGGCTGCCGGTCGTCCACGACGTCGATGGGGTTCTCGGCAACGCGCGTCGTCTAGTCGACGCGTTTCGGCGCGCAGTGCTGCCCATCGCGTTCGTCCGCGTCAACGACCTCCGCCCCACGCGCACCGACCAAGCACCGCCACCGATAATCTCGTCGCGGGACTTCGACGAGTTCACGGAAGCCGTGCATCCCGAGCCGGCGGATATCATCGTCACCAAGCATGGCTGGGATGCGCTCTACGCGACGGATCTGGATCTTCAGTTGCGACGCAGACGCATCAGCGGGATCGTGCTCGCCGGAATTTCAGCGAGTCGGGGCGTCGAGTCCACGGCACGCTCGGCACACGTTCGCGGATACAACCTGACGTTTGCAAGCGACGCAATCTCGGACATCGACCGAGCATCGTTCGACCACAGCTTGCAGACAATCTTTCCGCGGATCGGCGAGGTCGACGTCACCGGCACCATTCTCCGTCACGTGGCGAGAAGATCGGGCGGCTAAAGCTAAAGGAGTTCGGGTGATGTTGGACGCCGTACAACCGGTTCGCCGGTCGCAACATCGAGCGCCTCGCGGCGCTCAGCGACGGCATTTTCGCGGTCGCGATGACGCTGCTTGTCCTCGACCTGCACGTGCCGGTCGCAAACGGCATCTCCGATGAGCGCCACCTCTTGCACGCCTTAAGCACCGTCGTGCCGCGGCACGTCCCCTACTTGATGACGTTCATGACGCTCGGCATCTTCTGGATCGGCCAACAGACGCAACTTAGTCTCTTCACGGGAGGCGACCGCAACCTCGCGTGGCTACATATAACGTTCTTGCTCGCGGTAACGCTCACACCGTTTTCGACGGCAGTGCTCGCCGCGTTCATTACCTTCCGCGTCGCGCTGCTGGTATACTGGTTCAACATCTTCCTGCTCGGTGCCGTACTGTTTTGCAGTTGGGCTTACGCGAAGCGCACCGGTCTCATCAGAGAGGACGTGACGCCAAAGATGCGAGCCGCTGGTTTCGCATCCGAGCGAAATTGCGTCGCTCGTTATGGAGGCGGCAAACAGCCGCTCGTCAATGCTGCGACCCGCTCCGGAAGCGTGTAGGGGTCACGACGCGTGACCGTCGTCGTAAGCGCTTGCTTCAAACGCGAAAGCCCGCGGCCCAGGCTCATATCGTCGAGCCGGAGTGCATAATTATTGCGCGACGGCGTCCAGGCGCGCGACGAGCTTTTTCGGTGCGATGAGGCGGTAGCTTTCGGCGACCCATTCGATAAGGATGTCCGTCGGCGGTACGCCGCCTCCAATCGGGATCGTTACCCAGCCGGCCTTGCCGAGACCGTAGCCCGTCGGCACCGCGCCGGGCACACCGAGCGCGGCATGGCTCGACTCGTGTAGCTTGAGGCCGATCTTCAAATCCGGCGCCGTACCTTGGCCGAGGAAGATGAATATCTTCTTACGGACCTTGACGACCGGATCGCCCCATGGAAATTCTTCGTTCGTTTCAGGAAGCGTCAAGGCGAAGGCGCGAAGTTCTTTCCACGTAACGCTGGGCTTCGCCATGAATTACCGATCCTTAGCCCGCAGGCCGAGCCATGGTTCCCCTATCCGACAGTCGATGCCAAACGACCCGCGAAAGTGCGGCTAGGTTCGACTAAGTCGGTTTATCGCAAGCCGCGGCATATCGCGGATTGCCGGAACCGCCCAAGCGGTTCACGTCTTGATCGGGATCCGCCGTGGGTGGTGCCTGAAGCGCTCCATCGGCGCTACGTTGAGCGCTTCGCAGGGCGCGATGATCCTGACACCACGTTGTCAGGATCGCCTTGCTATGATCGGCGCGTCTCACCGTTTCTGCAAGGAGCCTCTTTCATGTCCGAGACCAGCACGAATCTCCGCTCCGCCCTGACCTGGTTTGAAATCCCGACCATCGACTTCGACCGCGCACGCCGCTTCTATGAGGCGGTTCTCGAGACGAAGCTCAACGAGCATCCGTTCGGGTCGTCACGCGTCGCCGTCTTTCCGTACGAAAGCCCGGGCGTCGGCGGCTGTCTGGACGCGAACTCCGCTTCACGGCCGTCAAGCGACGGCGTGGTCATCTACTTCGATGTCGACGGGCGACTCGACCGAACGCTCGAGCTCATCGAGGCTGCGGGCGGCCGCGTCGTCGTCCCGAAGACCGCATTGCCCGGGATGGGATCGATTGCGCACATTATCGACTCGGAAGGAAATCGGGTCGGCTTGCACGCCATGTCGTAGTTAGGATGCGCCGTGCCGACCGTCTGTTCACGATCGTCCAACTGCTGCGTGGTGGCCGCTTCGTCACGGCTCGGAGGTTGGCCGAGCGGCTCGAAATCTCTGAACGCACGATCTACCGCGACGTCGACGAGCTCACGCTGTGCGGTGTGCCGATCGAAGGGGAGCCGGGGCGCGGCTATCGGCTCCCCGCGACGTTTGAGATTCCACCGCTAATGTTCGAGCGGCACGAGATCGAGGCGCTCGTGGTCGGCGTGCGGCTCGTGGAGGCATGGTGCGGCCCGGGCCTCGCCGCGTCCGCGCGCTCGGCGCTGGCGCGCATTCGTGGCGTCGTTCCCACCGAGCTCCTCGCCGAAGTCGACGACTCTCGTGTTTTCGCGCCGAGGTTCGCGCGCGGCAGTGGGCCACGGCACTTCGAGGTCGCGCATCGTGCGATCGCAGAACGTCGCCGTCTCGCCTTCGCCTACGCGAACGAGTCCGAGACGATGACGACCCGCGCGGTTCGTCCCTTGGGATTGTATTATTGGGGTAAGGTGTGGACGCTTGCGGCTTGGTGCGAACTGCGCGACGATTTCCGTAACTTCCGGCTCGACCGCATCCGCGAACCATCCCTTGCCGAGCCCTTCATCGACGAGCCGGGCAAAACGCTCGACGTCTTTCTCGACCGCATAAAAGCGACCACTCCGAACCAAAATCCAGACGCCGCTATGCCGCTACAGGCCAGACTTCAACACCCCGTTTAGCGATGCGGCCGGGCGCGAGGACGGGCGTGAAATCGCGCGACTCGTGATCGTAGCGAGATACCTGTCGCAAGGACACGGCATCACGGTTGCCCAGATAGCATGTATTCCGCGATCCTCGTCGCATGTCGAGAGCCAGACATCGCGATGGCCGGCAATGTAGGCAACTGAATTGATCGGGTCCGGTTCGCGGCTAGCGACAGCATCGAGCAGCCCGACGGAGCGTTCCCCGAAAGGCATAATGCTCAACGTTGGGCCCGATGAAGACGGCGAGCCGCTTTACCGCTGGACCATTCGAGCGGCGGACGGTCGATGATCGCGGAATAGTCGTAAGGTTGTCCGCTGATTCGAATAGCGAAAGGCTGGTCATGCAACCTCGCGGAAACGTTGGCTTCCAATTCCTCCCCCAAGGAGCTACGGTGTGAGCGATGCCGCCTTTGAATCCGAATCGCACTCTCGTGAGATCACCTTGAAGGTCAACGGCGTCGCGCGTCGCGTCCGCGTCGCGCCGTACGTGACCATGCTCGATGCGCTGCGCGAACGACTTGGCCTGCCGGGCACGAAAAAGGGCTGCGATCACGGTCAGTGCGGCGCCTGTACCGTCCTCGTCGACGGCCGTCGGGTGCTGTCGTGCTTGACCTTAGCCGTAATGCACGAGCGTTCGGAAATCATCACGATCGAAGGTCTGGCACACGACGGCGAGCCGCATCCCGTGCAAGCCGCTTTCGCGGAACACGATGCCTTCCAATGCGGATACTGCACGCCGGGGCAGATCGTGTCGGCCGTCGGCGTGCTCGCCGAAGGCCACGCCCACACGGACGACGAGATCCGTGAAGCGATGAGCGGTAACCTCTGCCGTTGCGGCGCATATCCGAACATCGTTGCGGCCGTTCGCGCGGCTCGCGACAGGGAGCGGGCGGATGCGGCCGTTTGATTTTGCAACGGCGCGTAGCGTCGACGATGCGCTCGACCTCGTGCGTAACGAACCGCACGCGTCGTTCGTTGCCGGCGGCACCACGCTCATCGACCTTATGAAGCAAGGCGTCGAAACTCCCGCGTTCGTGATTGACATCAACGGCTTGCCTCTGGCGAAGGTCGAGGTGACGACCGGCGGCGTGCGCATCGGTGCGCTGGCGCGCATGACCGAGGTTGCCTACGACCCGACGATTGCCGAGCGTTTTCCGATGATCTCGCAAGCGCTGTTGGCGGGCGCTTCGGGACAGCTTCGCAACATGGCGACCCTCGGCGGCAACCTCCTGCAACGCACGCGGTGCCCGTACTTCCGCGATCCGACTTGGCCGTGTAACAAACGCTCGCCGGGCAGCGGCTGCTCCGCGCGGGCCGGCGTCCATCGTTCCCAGGCGATCTTCGGGACAAGCGAGGCGTGCATCGCGACGCATCCTTCCGATGTCGCGGTCGCATTCGCGGCGCTTGGTGCTACGGTGCGAGTGACCGGTCCTGCGGGCGATCGAACGATCGCCTTCGATGACTTTCACACCGTCCCGGACGACCATCCGGAGATCGAAACGACACTCGGTCGCGGCGAGTTGATCGTCGGCATCGAGGTGCCGTTCTCGGCACCGGCGCGCACCTCGACGTACGTCAAGGTCCGCGACCGCGCGTCGTATGCGTTCGCGCTCGTTTCCGTCGCGTGCGGCATGCACGTCGAGAGCGGCCGCATCAGCGCAGCGCGGCTCGCGCTCGGCGGCGTCGGCACCAAACCATGGCGGTCGCACGAAGCCGAAGCCGAACTGAATGGCGCCGCACCGGAAACCGCAACGTATCGGCGCGCGGCCGAAGCCGCCCTTGCGGCAGCCCAGCCACTGCCCGACAACGCGTTCAAGGTTCCGCTGGCAAAGAACGCGATTGTGCGGGCACTTGCGAGTCTGGAAGCGTCCGCATGACGACTACGCTGGCAAAACCCGCTGCCGGCGTCGGCCGCGACCGAACCCGCTACGATGCCGAGCAAAAAACGCAAGGCCGGGCGCTGTACACGGCGGATGAACCGGTGCGCAATGTCGCACATGCGATGCTCGTGCAGAGCACGGTCGCTGCCGGACGCATTCGGACGCTCGACACAGCACAGGCCGAAGCGGCGCCCGGCGTGCTCGCCATCCTGACGCACCGCAATGCGCCGCGCCTGCACGCGCCGCCGTTCGCGTTCGAGAAAGGCATCGCCCCCGGCAACAACATCGCTCCGTTGCAGAGTGATGCCATCTCATACGCCGGCGAAAACGTTGCAGTCGTGATTGCCGAGACGTTCGAACAAGCGCGCGCTGCAACTGCGCTCGTCCGGACGACGTACGACACGACACAACCGATCCTGTCGCTCGAGCGGGCAACGGAACGTTTCGATCCGGACGATTTCATGGGGGATCCGCTTCAGCTGACCCGCGGCGACGTCGACCGCGCGCTGCGCGACGCGGCAACGACGGTCGAAGCGACCTACGAGACGCCGATCGAGAACCACAACCCGCTCGAACCTTCGGCGACGATCGCCGTCTGGGACGGCGACGACCTGACCCTCTACGATGCGACGCAGGGCGTATCGTTCTCGCAACGCACGATCGCCGCGATCTTGGGTATCCCCGAACAGAACGTACGCGTGATCTCGCGCTTCATCGGCGGTGGCTTCGGCTGCAAAGGGTTCATCTGGCCGCATAGCGTGCTCGCCGCAGTTGCGGCACGGCAGATCGCCCGCGCCGTCAAGCTCGTGTTAACGCGGCAACAGATGTTCACGTCGTGCGGTCATCGTTCCGACACGCGTCAAACGATCGCGCTCGGAGCTGCGAGCGACGGAACCTTGCGGGCAATCCGTCACGATACGACCCTCCATACCTCATACGTCGGCGACTTCTACGAACCGGCCGGCATGACGACGCGCTTCTTGTATTCGTGTCCCAACGTTGCAATCGCGCACCACGTCGTGCGGCTCAACGTCGGCACACCGACGCCGATGCGCGCGCCCGGCGAAACGCCCGGAACGTTCGCGCTCGAATCCGGACTCGACGAACTCGCAGCAAAGCTCAACCTGGATCCGGTCGCGCTACGCGTGCGCAACCATGCCGACAAGGACGAAGCCTCCGGATTGCCGTTTTCGAGCAAGCATCTCCTCGAGTGCTATCGCCGCGGTGCAGACCGCATCGGGTGGGAAGCCCGCGTACACGAACCGCGACGGCACCGCGCAGGACACGAACTCGTCGGGTTCGGCATGGCGACGGCGACGTACCCCGGCTTTCGCGGCCCCGCATCGGCGCGAGTCGGGCTCACGCGCGACGGCGGCGCATTCGTCGAAAGCGGAACGCAAGATATCGGCACGGGCACGTATACGATCATGGCGCAGGTAACGTCCGATGAACTCGGTGTGCCGTTCGAACGGATCGAGTGCCGGCTTGGGGATTCAAAATTCCCGCCGGCGCCTGTCTCAGGCGGTTCTCAAAGCGCCGCGAGCGTGATGCCCGCGATCGCCCAAGCTGCGCGCACGGTACGTGCCCGCGCGCTCGAGGCTGCAACAGGGGACGCGGGATCGCCGCTGCTCGGCTTTCGCGCCGATGACATCGAGATCGCCGACGGTCGGCTCTTCGTTCGGAGCGAACCATCGCGCGGCACGACGTATGCCGAGATCGTCGCGCGCACGGGTGCCCAAACGCTCGAGGCGCGTTACGATGCAACGCCCGGCGACGTTGCCGAACGCTACCACGTCCAGTCGTTCGGCGCGCAGTTCGCCGAAGTGCGGGTCGACGAAGGACTCGGACGCGTGCACGTCTCGCGCTTCGTCGGCATCTTCGACTGCGGCCGCATCCTCAACCGTAAGACCGCGCGCAGCCAAATGATCGGCGGCATCACGCAGGGCCTAGGCATGGCGCTATCTGAAGAGACGGTCTTCGATCCGCACGCCGGTCGCATCATCAACGACGATCTCGCCGAATACCACGTTCCGGTCAACGCCGACGTCGGCGCGATCGAAATCGACTTCGTCGAAGAGCCGGATTACGCGTTCAATCCGCTCGGCATCCGCGGCGTCGGCGAGATCGGCATCACCGGTGTGGCAGCCGCCGTCGCAAACGCCGTCTACAACGCAACCGGGAAGCGTATTCGCCGCATACCGATCCTCCCGGAACGCCTCGTGAACGCTTAGGTCTGCAAGCGGCTCGCGAGTCCCAAAAAATCAGATCAGGACACCGGCTTTCAAGACCGCGGTCGGTCGCCCGAGTGAGTTGAGGTCGCGCGAGATGTCGGTATCGAGCAGCAGAATGTCTGCCGGCTCGCCCGCCCGCAGAATGCCGCTATGCAGCCCGGTAAGTCCGGCCGCCACGGCAGTAGCCGCGTTCAACGCTTGCTGAGAAGATAGGCCGAGCAAGGAGTGCATCAGCAGCACCTCGTCGGCATAGTTTTGGTGATAATTGAACGGCGTTCCGGCGTCGGAACCACCGGCGATTGTCACGCCCGCTTCAAAGGCACGTCGGATGTTTCGTTCCATATGCTCCTCGAGCTCACGCGCCTTGCGAACGACGTACTCCGGCTGTCCGCCATGCTCGGCATGTTCGAGAATGCGCGTCGGTGCGCACAGCGTCGGCACCAGATAAGCGCCGCGTTCCCGAAACAACGCGATCGCTTCGTCATCGAGCAGATAGCCATGTTCGACCGAATCGACGCCGCTACGTAGCGCATTCTTGATGCCTTCGGTTCCGATCGCGTGCGCGGCGACGCGCATGCCGTGACGGTGCGATTCCTCACACGCTGCGGTCATTTCTTCCACCGTCAGCTGCGCGAGCCCGGGCACGGCGCCTTTCGTTAACACGCCTCCGGTCGCGATGAGCTTGATGCAATCCGCGCCGGCAAGGAGTTGTTCGCGGACAGCTTTACGCGCTTCCCACGGACCGTCGACTGCCCGGCCTATAGGCCATCCGTGGCCTCCCGTCATGCAGATCACGCGCCCCGCGGCACGGATGCGCGGTCCCGGAATCCGCCCAGCATTGACCGCATCGCGCACTTCGATTGCGATGTCGTTCGAAGCACCCAGATCGCGGATCGTCGTAACCCCTGCAGCCAGAGACTTGCGGGCATGTTCGACCGCTTGCAGCATGCGATGCATCGGTGTAGTCATCGCAATGGCGCCCAGCGGATCGGGGCCTGCGGCCTGTTCAAGATGCGCGTGCGCGTTCACTAGACCCGGCGTGACACAAGCCGCTTCGCAATCGCGAGCTCCTCCGGCATCCCGCAGCTCGCGCACAAGGCCATTTTCTACGACAAGGTCGACATTGCGTCGCGGAGCGTCCATCGTACCGTCGTACAGAATTCCGGCTCGAATGATCATGTTGCTGCATCTACCTCGTTCACTAACCGATCTCGTTCAGTTTATGAGTCTCGCGACGCGGCCGAGCCGCCTCCGCCGCCTATAACAGCCGACTCCGCGACGGTCATCGGTCGGGTCGCCATGGTCGTGCCGGCGTCGACTCTTCATAGGCTTGAGGCGACGGCGAGGTGATCAACTCGATTGAGGTGCCCCAGGGCGTCACGCCGTACCAGAAGGCATTACGGAGCCCGGCTTCGTGACGGACTAGCGGGTTTGGCCCGGCACGCATCTGGCCGCCCGCGGCCACAAAACGCTCGCCCGCGGCGGCCACGTCGTCGACATAAATAGCGATGTGCTGGAGCCCATAATCGCTCGGACGCGCCGCGGGACGCTGATCGGATGCGACGATTTCGAACAGTTCCAGGCCCGGGCCGTTGGCTAGCCGCAGAAAGCGTGATGCGACCGCGCGGGTTGCCGCCGGCACGCCGAACATGACGCCAAGATGCTCTCCTTGCACCGGCGCATCGCGCGTAATGTTATCGACAGAATCTCGGCGCCGAACGCCTCAACGAAAAACCGGCTCGCGGCTTCGAGATCGGGCACGGTGATGCCGACGTGTTCGATACCGCGCATCGCCGGCTGAGTCGAATTAGGCATGCTGGTTCTTTCAACGATACCATCCGTCGCCACTTTGCATAAGCTCGACCGCCGGCTTCTCCTTGACGAAGGTAACCGACAGCAACTGCGGCACCAAACGCCGGTCCTTCTCGCTGCCGCGCCACTCGCGAAGCGACGGCGCAAGCCTCGGGTCTCACGAAAGGACGGATCGAATGGCCGATAATCAGCATCGCCCAATCGAGGTGACGCATCTCACGCAGACCTTCGGACCTAGCGCCGCTAATCGGCTCGCAGAAAGCGTGAGCATGGGAATCGACGGGGCCGTCGCTGCGCTCGAGACATTTTATTACGCACTCAACGGACGCGATCTCACGGTGTTCAAGGCAATCTGGTACGACGACCGGCTCGTTCAGCTGGATAGCATTGTTCGCGGGCTCGAGCCGATCACGAGCCTCTACGAGGCCATCTTCAATGGACCCGTGCGCGTCGAGGCAGAGCTTGGCGACGTCGTTCAGTACGCGAGCAACGATGTTGTAGTCTTTGCCGGACGCGAACGCGGCGCATATGAGCACGAGGGTGCCAGAGAGCCCCTGCATATACGCACGAGCCGAATCTTTGGATACGCGTCACATCAACGGGCGTGGCGGCAGATCCACCATCACGGGTCGATCGATGATGCCGAAGCGCTCGCCGCATACCAGCAAGCGGTTCGACGCACATAATCGACGTGCGTACGGATTGCCGGGGATGGGACGCTGAGCACGCCTGTCCATCATAAACGTCCGAACTTGAAACATCGCGTCAAGCACCCCGACAGGACGCCGTCTCATGAAGGAGCGCGGTCGGTTATCTCGCAGAAATTGACAGTATGCAGTCAACATGGTAGTATTACACCAACATGGTGCGTCAAGCCCAAGCGGCAATCGGCTTCGGAAACGCCTTGGGCGAATTGACTGTCGAGGTCTTTCGCGTGAACAGCCTGTTGCTGTCGGCCGGCGATGACTTAACCCGCGATCTGGGACTTTCCAGTGCGCGATGGCAAGTGCTCGGAGCACTCGAGTTGGCAGGCCGGCCTTTGACCGTTTCGCAGATCGCGCGGAACATGGGGCTGGTTCGCCAGTCGGTGCAACGGATCGCCGACGACCTCGCGCGTGACGGGTTCGTCTCGTACGGCTCAAACCCAGACCATCGTCGCGCGAAGCTCGTGATCCCGACAAAAAGCGGCCGCGGAGGATTCATCGCAGCGATGCGCCGACAGGAGTCCTGGACGCGCGAGGTCACCTCCAGTGCGCGCCTGTCCGATAGCAAACTCCGCGATGCTGCATCGACCCTTCGTGCAATACGGCAATCGTTGAAAGGAAACGTGCCTAATGATCAAGCTGACTGAGATGGATGAGAACGTACCGTTTCGCTCGCAAATTGAATGCGACAAGGCGCCCGTCGTTCTTATCAACACGTTCACGGTCGGGGCCCAGGACGTTGATGCGTTTTTGGAAGCCTGGGAACGCGATGCGGCATTCATGAAGAACCAGTCAGGCTACATCTCGGCGCAACTGCATCGCGGCATCGCCGACAGTTGCGTGTTCATGAACTATGCGGTTTGGTGCTCGGTTGATCACTTCCGGCGAGCCTTCGCACAGCCGGAGTTCCGCGCGAATCTTGAGCGTTATCCCGCAAGCGCCATCGCGTCGCCGCATCTCTTTGGAAAAATGGCCGTCCCCGGGATCTGCTCGAACTAGATTCGCGCGCACAAAGCCCAATTCTGCGAATGGAGCGCGGCATACAATCTTCTCTTGATTGACTTCGCGGCAGTGTGAACTGAAGTCTGTGTCAGGACTTCGGCTCAGGGCCTAACAACGAAGCGAGGACGGCGAGAAGCGCCGTGGCGACGATTGCGCAGAAGATGTAACCCGCAGCCGGGAAGCCGGTGAACGATGCGACCACGCCGACGCCGACGACCGGCACGGCGAGTCCGACATAGAGCAAGACCCAGTATGTCGAAATCACCTCGCCGCGGCGTTCAGCGACGCGTTCGTTGATTTGGGCCAATCCTACGCCGACTGCAAGGCCTTCGGCGAAACCGTCGATCGTCGCCGCAACGAACAAAGCAACGGCGGACTTTGCGGCGATCGCAACCATGAGTGGGACGAGGCCAAGCGTCAGCAGCGCGCACGCGAGTGCGAGCCCGAACCGCGGCGACACGTGGCGCACGGTCACTTGACCCGCTGCACCGATCGCGAAAAACAGAAAGACGAGCGTGCCCGCTATGCCACGATTGGTTACATGGAGAACCGTGCCGAGCAACGTCGGTGCAACTGCGCTGAACAAACCTGCGACCGCGAAGCCGCAAACGCCCGCGATGGCCGCGCGTACGAACACATCGCGCATCTCCGGCGGGATGCGCAAGCGCTGCACGGGCAACCGAAATTTCCGATCGGCGCTGTCGACCATTTCAGGCGCCGCAAAAACGCCGAAGGTCGCGGGCAGGAGCAGCACGAGGTCGACGGCATACGGCACGCGGAGTTTCAGCCCAGCATATTGCGAGAGCAATCCTGCCAACAGCGGGCCACAAGCGAGACCTCCAATATTTACGGCGACCGCATCGAGCGTCGCCGTCGATCGTTCATTCTCGGCGACGAAATCGAGCAACGCCGCGGTCCCCGCGCCGGTAAACATACCGGCCGAGAGACTCGAGAGGAGCCGGCCGAGCAAAATCGGCGGCAACCCGTGTGCGAGCAAGAACGCAACCGCGCTCAACGCCGAGAATGCCAGTCCCGGCAGAAGGGCGCGGCGCCTACCGATGCGATCGGAAAGATGACCGAACAAAACAAGCCCTGCAATGACGCCTACGGCGTACGTCGCAAAGATCACCGTGATCACGACCGGTGCGAACCCGAAGCGCTTTTCGTAGAGGGGATAGAGCGGAGTCGGAAGCGTCGTCCCGAGCATCGTGACGAAAAACGCAGCGGCGATCAGCCAGAAACCGCGATTCTTCATGACCGCTCGCTAGGACGGAGCTTGGGGCAGATCATGCGGTCTGCTCGGCGAAATAGAAGGCGGCATGCGGAGATCAGGTCAGTTTGGCCGAGCTGCATAGAGATCGTTGATATCGTACGCTCGAACATGCGGCTCGCGTTGCAAGAGGCTCGGCTCGGCGCCGCCGCGCCCGATCAACAACCATGGAATAGAGTCGTCGACGCCCAGCGCGTTCGCGTTGTCGGAGAGATTGCGATAAACGTCCCGCCCCAGCGGCGCTGCGCGCCACTTCACGGTGCCGATAAAGGTCGTGGTCGAGCGTCGCACGCCGACCAAATCCCTCGTGACGTCCGTCGGTCGACACCACGATCCGACGTCGAGCGCTTCGAGTTCGCGTTCGTTTACGAGTTCAGCGGCGAAGGTGCGCACCATGTCCTCGAACACAGAACCCATATGCATCTCCAGTCCATCGCGTAAAATATCGTCAATCAAACGTTCGCCGAACCCACGGTCGATCGCGGCCCGATGCGGCTCGATGAAACGAAACCAAAAGCGAAAGTAAGGGTCGGTCACGGTAAAAACGCCCCGCCGAGAGGCATTTCTCTCGGTAACCGGGACTCGTCGAGTCAGCAGCGACAGCTCTTCAAGCCGTTGCAACACCCGTTCATTCGTGATGTTCGCTTTCTGCAAAATGTCGTTGCGACGCGTTGCGCCTTTGGCGACGGCCGAGAGCGCCCGGTACGCTGCCGTTGCATCGCCGAGATCGGTGTGCAGTACAAGGCGAGCCGAGTCAACGAGGAAACCGGCCGGATCGCCGAAGAGCCGGACGAGATTTTCGCGCATCGGGCGCACTGCGTTCCACTCGGGCAAGTAGAGCGGGCGTTCCTCCCAGCACGCCGTAGACCCGCGCCCGATCCGCGGGCGTAAGCGACGGTACGAAGAGCGCCGCCTCGCGAAAGCTTAGCGGCCCGAGACGAATTTCGCGGTGAAGCGCTGATGGAGCGGCGCCGAACCGGTGTCGAGGTCCGCCATGAAACTCTGCGCCGAGCCGCACAAGACGAGCATAACCGACGATTCGCGCCCTCGCAGGTCCCACCAACGCTGTACAATCGACGGCATGCCCGGATTCGAATCGCACAGGTACGGAAACTCATCGAGAATTACGATGAGTCTTCTTCCGTCGGGACGCGCCGCCACATCGTCGAGCGCTGCCTCCCAGGTCGGGTATGCATAACCCGGTGGGAAGTTTCCGAGAACGCGTTCGACCTCACGGGTGAACGCAGTCAACTCTGCACTCGGCGCCTGCCGTGTCGCGTGATAAAAAATCGCTCGCCGGTCTTCGACAAAGCGCTGCAAGAGGTACGTCTTGCCGATCCGCCGCCTCCCCGAGACTAAGACTAGCGCGGCAGACTTCCGGTCTGCGGCTCCGCGTAAAGTTTCGAGTTCACGAACCCGGCCAACGAATGCTGACTGTCCTTCTACATACTGTCTCCCAAGCATACTGCCTGGAAGACAGCTTGTAAGCCGGCATCTTCAATTCGGACGAGGGAACCGGTCGGCAGTAACGGGGCGTTTTACTACGGCGGACGCGCGTAGCTACGACGTTTTCGCCCGCACATCAAAAAGGACCGCGAACGATGTCGAGTTGACCGACGGCCCTCGCATGGAGTTCTTCGGCGGCTGGGCCATGTTCAAAGACGCCGACGGGAACGAGTGGGGCCTGCACTCACCGGTGCGCGACGTGGTCGCGTCCCCAAACTAGTTCGCACTTCGGCTCAGGCCGCTTCGGCTAACTGCGAACCAAAGCGGCGAGGACAGCGCTACGGTGGCCTGTGACATTCGCGCTGCCTCGCCGCTCAGTAAGCATCAGGACTTCCAATAGTGTTCCCCCATTCGAATTGCGAACGAGATATTGCATCTCACGAGCGTTTCAACCGGCTTGACCATTTCACGCCGCCATGCTAGCGTAAGTCTAGCATGGATACGTACACTCAACTCGGGCTTCGTCGGTTTCCTCGCGAGCTGGCGCGCGCCGCGAAGAAAGCGGCGTCACAACGTGAGATGACGCTAACCGACTTCGTCGCATTGGCGGTGAGGCAGACGTTGCACGATCCGCGCGGCGCCTCTAGCGTCGACCTCGAATTGGAACGCGACCTCTGCTGGTACGAGCGCCATCGCGCCAAGCTCGCGGCACGCTACCCCGAAGGCGAGAGTATCGCAATCGTTGGGGAAACGGTGATCGACCACGATTCCGATCCTGGTAAGCTGGCCTATCGGCTTCGCGAAAAATACGGGCGTCGTTCCATCGTCATGCCGCGACTCGGCGAACCCCAGCGCGTACGACACATTCGCTCGCCCCGCCGGCTTTGATGGAGCGAGCCTACGATAGCACGAGCTATGATCCGCCCGCGCCGGTAGTCGACGTCTTCTTCTCGCCCCCTGGAGACCCACTAACGCGCGTTTGGGCGCTCGCGCTTGCCGATACCGGCGCAGATATCAGCGTCATCGGGCCCGGCATTGCATCGCGTTTGGGCCTGCCGCTTGTTGGACGAACGCAGGTCGCCGGCGTCAATGAAGAAACAGAGATCGCGCCGGTCTGGCGGGTCACGGTCCATACGACACTCTTTGGGAAATTCGACATTGATGCGATCGAGCTAGGCGGGACGTCAATCATCGGACGCGACATCCTCAACCTCGTCTCACTGCATTTCGACGGCCCAAAGACCATGCTGCGCGCGAGCTCGTAGCGGCAACGATCATAACGGCATGGTAACAACGAAGGACATCGAGTACGACGCTGACGGCACAACCATGGTTAGTCGTCTTGCGATCCCCGCAGGCGTGGGGAAGCGACCGCGGTTCTGATCGCGCATGAGGGCCCAGGCCTCGACGACTACCAGCGGAGCCGCGCGGATCACATGGCTGAGCTAGGTTACGTGCCCTGCGCGCTGGACTACCGCGGTGGTGGCCGTTGGTTTTCTGATCGCGACGAGATGTTTGCCCGTCTCGGGCGCTGGCGGCCGAGCCGGTTCGGATGCGAGCGATCGCGCGCGCTGCCCTCGAGGCACTTCTTGCTGAGCCGAGAGCTGATGCGTCGAGGGTCGCAGCGATCGGCTATTGCTTCGGCGGGGACTTGGTGCTTGAACTTGCGCGCGACGGTGCTGACCTCAAAGCCGTGGTCGGTTTCCACCCCAGTCTCAACAGCGCACGACCTCAGGACGCGAACAATATCAAAGGTAAGGTGCTTGTGTGTGTTGGCTCGGAGGACCCGTTCGTCACGGTCGACCGGCGCCTTGCGTTTGAAGCGGAGATGCGTGCCGGCGGCGTCGACTGGAGACTAAACATCTACGGGGGTGCCGAACACAGCTTCACCTACCTCGGCGCCGACCCAGAACGCACGGGTCTCGCAGGCATCAAGTATGACCAGCTCTCTGCGGAGCGATCATGGCGAGCGATGCTCGACCTCTTTGATGAGGCGTTTACTCGACCGACCCCGGCGTGACGCGATTTTCCCAAGGATGAGCAGCGCTTTGCGGAGTTTATGGAGACCAAGCTCTCAATGCCGGTACTCGCGATGGCCGGCGAGGCCGACAACGGAGCGACGATCGAGGAGATGCCACGCGAGCTGGCAACCGATGTTCGCGGAGCTATCGTACCCGGTGGGGGCCACTGGAGTCCGGAAGAAAATCCGTCGTTCGTTGCGCAGCACTGATCGACTTTCTACGATGAGCGTGCGGCGTCACACACACATTCCTTAAACGCGCGCCGAACCAAGCAGTTTACAACGCCGCGGCCGAGAACAACGGAACCCGCCATGGCAACCCCCGATCCTTCCCGCAACGCACCTCAGCAGTACGGCGACGTTTCCGAAAAAGGTCTGCGTCTGGTCATGATCGTGGCCGGCGTGATGGCGGCGTCGTTGATGCAGACACTCGATACGACCATCACCAACGTCGCACTTCCAAACATCCAGGGCAATCTCGGCGCAAGCCAAGACGAGGGCACGTGGATCGTCACGGCCTATACGATCGCCGCGATCGTGATCATTCCGATTACGCCGTGGCTGCAAAATCGCTTCGGCCGCAAAAACTACTACGTCGCCTCGATCGTCGGCTTCACGCTTGCGTCACTCATGTGCGGCAGATCCGGTCAACTGTTCGAGCTCGTGTTCTGGCGCGCCGTGCAGGGCATGTTCGGAGGCGGGCTACTCGCGACCGGACAATCGATCCTGCGCGATACGTTTCCGCCCGCAAAACTCGGCATCAGTCAAGGGATATTCGTATTGGGAGCCGTGTTGGGACCGGCATTAGGTCCGCCGCTCGGAGGGATCCTCGTCGACCGGGCATCGTGGAGCCTCATCTTTGACATCAACGTCTTGCCCGGCATCTTTGCGACGATCGTGCTGCTCACGCTGTTGCGCGACCCGCTCGCCGCGCGCAAAACCGCCGTCGACGGCATCGGCCTAGTGCTGCTGGCGGCTGGGCTCGGGACAATGCAGTACGTCTTGACCGAGGGCGAGCGCAACTACTGGTTCGCAAGTCTCGGCATCCTGAGCGCAACGTCGGTCAGCATCGCTAGCCTCAGCGCGTTCGTGTTTTGGGAGTTGTTTCGGGCCCGCATCCCCGTCGTCGACCTGCGCGTTTTGCGCAACCGGAGCGTCTCCGCCGGCTCGATTCTCGCGGTTGCGCTCGGCGCGGCGCTCTTCGGTACGAGCTACGTCCTGCCGCAATTCACTCAAGGTCCGCTCGGTTTCACACCGACCGTCAGCGGAGAATTGTTCATCGTTCGCGCGATACCGGTCGTGCTGATCACGCCGCTTGTGGTCCGGCTTGTAACGAAGATCGATGCACGCGTCTTGTTGGGGCTCGGCTTCTTTCTGATCGGCGTCGGCGCGCTCGATCAAGGTTTCATCACGGCGCCACAGGCCAGCTTTTGGACGTTCGCCTTTTCGCTCGTCACGATCGGCGCCGGCACGGCGATGCTGTTCGTACCGCTGACGATCGCGGTGCTCGGAGCGACCAAACCACAAGACGGTCCGAAGGCGTCGGCCTTCATCAACCTCTCGACGCAGCTCGGCGGATCGATTGCGGTCGCGATGCTCGACGTCGTGCTCGACCGGCGCTGGTCGTTCCACTCGGCCGTACTCGGTGGCCGGATGACACTCTCAAACCTCAACGTCCAGCGCTTTCTGCAACACGGGACCCAAGCGGAACTCGCGCGGCTCGTCAACGCTCAGGCGGCCATCCTCGCGTACGCTGACGCTACCTTCGCCATCGCGGCGCTCGCACTCGTATCGGTCCCGCTCATCTTCCTGATGCGCAAGCCGGCGCGCGCCGGTAGCGGTCCTTAACCGCTGCCTGCGTTGGGGTGTTCGACCGCAACTGGCGTCGCCACGAGGAGAACCAAGCGAAAGCGACGCGAGGAAAGCGAGGCTTCAGGGCAAGCCTTGTTCGCCGGTAAGACGTTGCCATATAAGTGGCTATGCTGATAACTCGTGAGTGGCCACTTTTGTCACGCCGCGACACCGAACATCTCCATGGTTTCAAGGTTTTGGTTCTCGACGATGAATTTCGCGATGGGAGCTTGTTCGAGGTTATTCAAGAGAAAATCCGGC